>Ga0105163_1000213_pt1 | contig 35965 bp, 34 predicted proteins | sample JNZ110809AmetaG_FD_81531 | JGI IMG/M metagenome (GOLD analysis project Ga0105163, IMG submission 81531) | Hot spring microbial communities from Jinze hot spring, China to study Microbial Dark Matter (Phase II) - JNZ 110809A | ecosystem: Environmental > Aquatic > Thermal springs > Hot (42-90C) >... | reverse complement strand
GACGCATTAGTATTAGGTGCGGTAGCGTCTGGAATGCCTAGAGACATAGCGTATAAAGCAATATTGGATGTTCTTGAAGGAACAGCAATACTTCTTAAGAATAAAAACGTACATCCTGCAGAGATTAGAGATGAGGTAACCACACCAGGCGGCACAACGATTAAAGGGTTAGCAGTTATGGAGTCTAGAGGTATTAAATCTGCATTGATTGAAACCATTGAAGCAGCTTATAAGAGGTCGTTTGAAATAGGTAATGATATAGATTTATACATAAGGAAAGAGTTAAATATGTAACCCTCATAAATAAGTATTCTTTAAGACGCTTATTACTCACTACATACTCGAATTAACGGCGAATAATGTCTAATCCAGTTATTAGAGACCATGATTCAACTATAAAGCTTATAAATGTCTATCGGATTCTATAAGAGGGTATATTTTGAGCAGCTCTAGAAATAAGTATATCATATTAGCTGCGATCTTAGTAATAGTAATTGTCGGAGTAGTAGCATATTATATGACATCAACACCATCAACACCTCAAATATCGCATGTTCGGTTCATGGCCGGAGTCTCAGGCGGTGGTGGATATCAGTTTGGGACCGCATTAATTAAGGTATGGCAAAGCAAGATATCAGGAGTAACATACACTCTAGAGGCCACTCAAGGATTCGTTGATAATGCAAAGAAGATGTGTGGAGGTGTTGGTGAATTCGGAGTAGTAAGTGCTGGTGAAGCACTTAAAATCATACGTGGTGAGCCCCCATATACTAACTGTACTTCTAAAGTATATGCTGTACTCCCGCTACTCCCACCTACATATTTCCACGTAATAGTTCCAGCCGACTCCAAAATTAACTCGTTCTCAGACCTTAACGGTAAAAGAGTTAATATCCTTACAAGAGGATCGTTAACTGAACAACTCGCAACTCAAATCTTCAGTATCTTAGGCATTAATATAGTACCTACGTATCTCACACATACAGATGCAGCTATAGCATTATCGAAGGGTGAGATAGATGCAGCAGCATCTACAACATTTGCATCTCAGTATAAGGAGTTGGCTCTTAGCAGGAAGTTAAAGATCCTTTCCTTAACTACTGAAGAAGTAAACAAGATCAAAAGTGCGTTACCTCATCTAGGATTTGAAACCTTCAACTTCGGTTCCCAATATGAGGGTACTAACCCTGCATTAGTTCCTGTAGACTGGACTTTAGTAGTAGCGCGTTCTGACATACCGGAAGCCTTCGTATATAATTCTGTTAAAGTGATTTATGAAAACATCGATGCACTAACGGGGTCATACCCTCCATCCAAGGATCTAAAACCTGAGCTTCTGCTTAAGGCTCCAGTACCACTACACCCCGGCGTAGTTAAATACTACAATGAGAAAGGTATACAAATACCAGAGCAGTTACTGCCTAAAAAATAACTTCAAATCAATAGCTTCGAATTTATTAAAATAAAAGTATTTTTCCCTCTGATTCTAGTTTTATGAGGCTTGAGGTGATAAGGTGGACTTCATATGGTTGATCAGTAGGGTTGTTGCCGTAGTATATGGTTCTATATTTCTCTACAGCTTCTTGACATACACATTCGACCCCTTCCTTCAAAATAGCTTATTTCTTCAAATGGTTCTAATTCTTGCATTTCTAAAACTCTATAAGAAAAACCGATCAAACATCATAAAAATTGCCTTAATTCCATTAGCCATAATTTCCGTAGTACCTTCCATCTATATATCTATAAATTACGTAGATGTTGCTTATAGAGCTGGTATACCGACACAGCTCGAATTCGTATTTGGTATTATTACTATCACCACCATACTAGCCCTTACATGGGTCTTCGTAGGAAAAGTATTAGCTATTATTGCTACAGCATTTATAGTATATTCATACTTAGGTAATTATATTCCCGGTATGTGGGGGCATGGCGGGTACCCGTTAAACATGCTTATTGGTTACTTATATATGACTAGGGAGGGTCTATGGAGTATTCCAATGAGTATAGCAGCTACTTATGTAGTAGCTTTCAATATTATGGGCTCACTACTATATAGAATTAAGACGGCTAAACTAATAATGGATGGGCTCTCACCGTTATCAAGGTTGAAGGGAGGTCCAGGTATAGTAGCGGTTTTAAGTAATATGTTCTTAGGTATGGTATCAGGAAGCGCTCCGGAGAACGCGGCCTTAACTGGAACTACCTTCCAACCACTTCTGAGATCCTACGGATTTTCTGCTGAGAAATCTGCAGCTATAATAGCAGCTGCAGCAGCTGGCGCTTTAATAATGCCACCAGTCATGGGTGCCGCAGCATTCTTGATGGCCGACTTACTTGGTATTACATACAGAGACATAGTTATTGCTGCATTCCTACCAGGATTTCTCTACTTTACATCATTAATAATTCATGTATATTTAGATACTTCATCATTAATGGCTCGCGGAAATTTAAAGGGAACCGTAGCTGTAGACCGCAGTAGTAGCTTTAACTTAATAAAGGGATTTGGCCATACGTTAATCCCCCTAGTAGTTGTAACTTACTTCATATTAGCGGGTTACTCACCAACTAGGGCAGCTATGTATGCAATAATATCAGCGGTTCTCGTATCCTTAATCAAGAAGGATACTAGACTAAACTTGAAGGGCTTTATTGAAGCAATTCATGAGGCACTTGATAGGGTGGTAATGCTAGGGATAGCTATATCTGCTGCATGTCTGATATATTCATCCATTATGATGACTGGGTTAGGACTTAAATTATCTCTAACTATAGAATCGTTATCGGCTGGAAATCTATTCCTTGCCTTAATATTGATTATGATTTCATGCCTTATTCTAGGTATGGGTTTACCAGCAACCGTAGCTTACCTAATCGTCGCAATTACCATAGCATCTGCAGTTGTTAAACTAGGCATACCACCAATCGCCGCACACATGTTCATATTCTACTTTGCAACGTTCTCAACCATAACACCTCCAGTAGCTTTAGCGCTTTACACGGCCTGTGCGGTCTTTAACTCAGACGTCATGAAAACTGGGTATAATGCTATTAAGATCGCATTACCAGCATTTATAGTACCATTCATTTTCACTATAAGACCGTCACTCTTAGCTCTGGGTACCCCTGCAGAAGCTGCTACCTCATTTGTTACTGGACTACTCGGACTCATCAGCATAACAACTGCACTTACCGGATATATGCTACGATTAATTACGACTATTGAGAGAGTAATATATGGGATTGCAGGCATTCTAATAATATTTCCAGAGACTACATACTTAACGGATATTTTAGGAGTGTCAATGCTCTTAGTAATGATGACTATAAGCATATTTACAGTGAAGAAAATGAAGAAGAATTAATAGAGAACTTCGAGGAGGGTAAGATATTTTAAGGGATTAGTGCTTTAGGTATTAGGTGATCTGTATGAGTTCGAAAAGGCCTTATAATTTGCTTGAATGTAGTTTCGTAGAAGTTCAGGAATGGCTTAAGGAAACCGATGTTGTATTAATACCTATCGGGAGTTGCGAGAAGCATGGACCACATATACCTTTGGGGACCGACAGCTTCATAACACTTTCCGTGGTTGAAAAGGCTTCCGAAAAAGCTAATGTCCCACATACCCCTCTAATGCCTTATGGTTACTCACCACATCATATGGGTGAGGTTGGAAAAGGTTACGGTTCCATAACTTTAAGAGGAACAACGTTTAGATATGTCCTCTACGATATCGCTCTAAGTTTAATCTATCACGGTTTTAATAAATTAGTTTTCGTATCGCATCACGGATCTAATACTAAGGTCATGGATGATGTACTAAGAGCAATTCGTTATAAGACTGGCGCGTTGCCAGTATGGTATAAAGTACCTACAGAACGAGATATTAAATTAATTAAGGATCTACTTAAATCAAAACCTGAGGAAGCGCCAGGATGGCACTCAGGTGAAGAGGAAACAGCAATCCTAATGTACTATAAACCAGAATTAGTTAAGATGGAAAGAGCTCAACCTAGGAGCATTCATGCTCCTAAATGGTTAGGAGAAAAATTCATAAAGACCGATGGAACACCAACGATCGAATTTATGGGTAGTGAGAATATATGGATACCATTAGAACATCATGAGTATAGCGATAATGCCACGATAGGTAATCCCTTCGTAGCCACTCCAGAGACTGGGAAATTACTTGTTGAACGCATCTCAACCCATTTAGCTGAGTTCTGCAAAGAACTCAAAAACGTCAATATAAAAGCTAAGGTTAGGGATTTCGAGGAAAGAGCATTTTAACATTAGAGATTATTTATGGGTTAGGTATTAACATATGGGTAAAAAAGTAGCAATATTGGCTACTTTAGATACTAAAGGAACGGAAGCTCTCTATATAAAAAATTTATTCTTCGAACATAATATTGATTCCATCATAATCGACCTTGGTATACTTAATGAACCAATGGTTAAACCTGACATATCTAGGGAGGAAGTGCTGAAGGAACTAGGCGTAGATCCTAAGAAATTTGCAGAAGGTATCAGGTCAGGGAACATTAGAAGAGATGAAGCCATTAGAACCATAGGGTTGGGTGCGGCCAAACTACTCATCAAAATGTTGAAAGAATTAAATGGTGTTATAGGGATTGGTGGGAACCAAGGTACAGCCGCTGCCTCAATAGCTATGAAAGCACTACCCATTGGTTTTCCTAAGTTGCTTGTATCTACTGTTGCATCAGGTAATATTAGACCATATATAGAATATAAAGATATATTGATGATGTTCTCTGTGACTGATCTCGAGTTCGGGCCCAATACTATCTCAAAAACTATACTTAGAAATGCTGTGAATGCTATGGTTGGTTTGGTAATGGGGTATAAAAATATGGATGTTGATGATTCTATTAAGAGGGTTGCGGTAACTACCCTAGGTTCTACTGGTAGATTGACTAGGTATTGCGTTACTAAGCTTAAGGAGTTAAATTATGAGCCAATAGTTTTCCATGCTTCAGGTTCAGGCGGCTCTGCTATGGAGGAATTGATAGAGGGAAACTTCTTCCATGCAGTATTAGATTTAAACCTACATGAATTAGTTGGGGAAGTCATCCCGGAGGATATATACAAACCTATGAAACCTCGATTAATAAATGCCATTAAAATGGAATTACCTCTAGTATTAACTCCTGGAAGTATTAATTACTTAGTTTTTGGACCGCCGGATAGTATACCAAGTAAGTATTTAGGAAGGAAAACCCATTACCATAACCCATACAACACAAATGTAAGACTCCTCCTAAACGAATTGATTTCCGTTGCCGAACACCTTAGCGTAAAACTCTCCAATGCTAAAAGTAAGACCATTCTCATACTACCCACGAAAGGCTTTTCAGCCCTAGATATGGAAGGAGGCCCCCTATATCAACCAGAAGATGATATGAAATTTATAGAAAAAATTAAGAAAGAAGTGAATAAGTATGTGAAAATAGTGGAAATCGCTAGTAACATCAACGATTACGAGGTAGCTTGCACAATATTTAAATATTTTAAAGAATTGATTCGTAATTCTAATTAAATGAAGACTTTTAAACAAGCTAGCTCAAGATCATGTTTGGTGTGAGATAATTGAATGGTAAAATGAAAGCGTTAGTTATACGTAAACCTAAAGAACTAATAGTTGAGGAGGTTCCTATCCCTAAAATAAAAGAGGATGAAGTTCTAATTAAAGTAAATTCTGTAGGGATATGTGGGTCAGATATAGAAATCAAAAACGGTACGTACCCGGATTATATTGCCTACCCTATCATACCAGGACATGAAACTGCAGGTACTGTAGTGGAAGTGGGTTCTAACGTGCTTGGCTTCAAAGTAGGTGATAGGGTAGCTGTCGAACCTCATGGAGGTTGCGGTCAATGCAGAAACTGTAAGATAGGTTATTATTCATATTGTGTTAACTACGGAAAACCTGGACATAGAACCTTAGGCTTCACCGTAAATGGCGGATTTGCAGAATATGTAGCTGCTCCAGCCAGGAATGCCCACAAACTACCCGATAATATGAGCTTTGAAGAAGGAGCTATGGCAGTTTCCGCTGGCACATCAATGTTTGGCATTATGGAAATTGGTTTAGATCCTGGTGAGACTGTAGTCATAATAGGTCCTGGACCTATAGGACTTACTTCGTTATCTATAGCTAAGGCATTAGGTGCTGGAACAACAGTAATGGTCGGCACTAGATGGGCTAGACTGAATCTAGCTAAAGAACTAGGTGCGGATGTATTAGTAAACGTGAGGGAGGGACAGGACCCTGTAAAAGTAGCAATGGATGTATCTGATGGATTAGGCGTTGACTTAGTTATAAATACTACGCCTTCAGCTGAGTCAGTAGTTCAAAGTGTTAAAATGTTAAGAAGAGGTGGTAGACTACTAATGCTTGGTATCACCTGGGAACCAACCCCTCTAATTCTAGGTGAGATCGTAACCAAAGGATTAACAATAAAGGGTACTAGAGGTGAGGCCCGTAACGCCCTAGAACGTGTGATTAAGTTAGCCTCTAGTGGAAAGATCGACTTAAAGAAAATAATAACTCACGTCTTCCCGTTGAATGAAGTTATAGAGGCTTTTGAGGTATTCGAAAAACGTATTGGTGACCCAATAAAGGTTGTTGTGAAACCTGAATAATTTAGAGGTGTAATATTGAGAATTACGGACATAGATGTTTTAACGTTAGATATAAAAATGAGAATACCCTACAAAAGCGCTAAGAAAAGTGAAGTGGTCTCACAAGAATACCTAAAAACTAATATCGTAATGATTAAAACAGATATCGGTATTACAGGTTATGGGGAAATACCGTCTATCCCAAGAATGTTTGAAACACCTGAAGTGGTTAAAGACCTCTTTATCAGTAGATTTAAGGACTTAATAATTAACGAAGATCCCTTTAACCTTATCGACATTGTTATTAAAATCACTAAAAAATTCAAAGTTAGCGACCAGATAATTGCAGGCCTAGATATAGCGTTGCATGACTTAATTGCGAAATATCTTAACGTTCCGCTATACAAGTTACTGGGAGGTAAAATCAAAGGTAAGACAGCTCCTGCATCTTCATTAATACCTCTCCTACTCCCTGAAGAAGTAGCTATGATTGCCCAGAACTACCTAAAGAACGGAATTAAGGTACTTAAGATGAAAGTTGGAGATGATCCTGTTCTTGATATAGAAAGAGTTAAGAGCATTAGAGAAGCTGTTGGGGATAAAGTAATCTTGAATTTAGATGTAGGTGAGAGCTGGATCACAGCGAAGAGGGCATTAAAGATAATTAAACAGTTAGAGAGATACGGTGTTGAATATATCGAACAACCTGTGCTGGCTCAAGATATAGATGGATTAAAGGAAGTCACCCGAAATACTGATATTACAATAGTCGCTGACGAAAGCGTCAAACCCGAATTCATAATAAGGCTTGTATCAGAGAAGGCTGCAGATATGCTTGCCCTAAAACCATTAAATGGTGGAATATTAACTACTAAGAAATATGCATTGATAGCTTATGAAGCAGGGTTAGACTGCAATATAGGGACTTATGTCGCGCAGACAGGTATCTTAGACGCCGCAGGAATACATCTCTTTATATCAACACCTAACATCACTGTTAGTGAAATAGGTAGGTCTGAGATACTACTTGAAGACAACCCTATAAAAGGCATAAAGATTGAAGAAGGACTTACTAAAATATTTGAAGAACCTGGCTTAGGAATAAAGATAACTAATGATTTAAAACTTTATATACGTAATAAAAACGTTTAATTGAGTTCAATCTACTCCAATTTTTCTAAAAACTCCTTATGCGTCATCACTTCAGCAATTAACGGGAATAACTTCTCTTCAGCGTATTTCTGCTCCTCCCAAGAAGTAGCTGCTGTGCAGTCCTTAATTATGATGACCTTATAGTTTAAGTCGAAGGCTGTTCGAGCTGTTGATTCAACACACACGTTTGTTAAGAATCCTGCAATTGCTACGTTCTTAATGCCCCGATATCTTAAGATTACGTCTAAGTTCGTGCCGTGGAAGCCGTCAAGCCCTCTCTTCCCCTCTACATATATATCTATGTAGGGTTTTAACTCATCTATGAATTCCGCTCCCTTCGTCCCCTTCCTAAACACTCCTAACTTCTTGACGTTAGCCTTTATACCGAATTCCTGCCCTAAGTCCTTATAATCCTCCTCAAATACTACTGGACATCCAATTATTAGGACTCCCTTCTCCTTAGCCTTTTTAACCAACTCTACGGTGTTCTCTATGACTCCATATCCCTTCAACACTGCTTCAATTCCAGGATATAGTGGGAATCCTGGCTTACAGAAATCGTTTTGAAACTCTATAAGCACTACTGCAGTTTCACTAGCTTTAAAACCCATAGAAATCCCTCACTCATATTTAGTAGTGATAAAATTTAAATTTTATTATGGTAGAACGTGAGGGCATTAACACGTTTATAAGGTTAGATAACTCCTGTTGATGGGTTAGTGTTTTGAGGGCTGTGAGTAAGAATGCTGTAGTCCTCGGATTAGTGCTACTCTCACTGACGTTCACCCCACTTCAGTCTGAAGGTTTAAGTATGTTTAGAGTTACTACCCTCGTCCTGAGCTTCATATCATTTGGTGTTGGATTAACCCTAACTGGATGGGCGTTAGGGAATAACACCCTTACTAAGTGTTCTAAGGTCTTCCTACTAGAAGTACTAGTAACGTCCCTCCTACTCCTCACAGTCACTTTAAGGTTAAGCCCTTACGACTTAGCATACCTCCTAACTCAAGCCGTCATAACTGCTGTCCTAATCAACTTCCTAATACTTTATACTTACTCCTGGTACCTCTTTAGGAGGGTATTCAAATCCGCTAGGAACTACTTATTCACCATAACGTCTTCAATAGTCTTAACCACTCTAAGCACTACTACCTACACACTACCGCAACTCGTCCCAGCATTCATAGGTATCACTACATCCACACACTACGAACAGTACCTAACGTACTACTACCTAACATCACTGATAGCGTTCCCAACCCTACTAATGCTGTCAATACTCTACTTAACACTACCTGACTTCTAATAATTCCCTAATACCTTCCTCAATAGTTATCGACGGCTTAAACCCTAAGTAGGTAGTAGCCTTAGAGATATCTGCATAGCTATGTATGATGTCTCCCGGCCTTGGAGGCATGTAGACAACACCTACATCAGACTTCCTAACTGTTGAGACCACTTTTACTAACTCATTAATACTGACTGGCCTACCACTCCCAACGTTGTATACCTCATTAACGTACTTAGTAAGTATGGATAGTTCGACAGCCCTACACACATCAACTACGTGTATGAAGTCCCTAGTCTGATTTCCATCCCCGTATACTGTAAGCGGTAAGTTCCTACGAGCGTTGTACACGAACTTAAGAATCACCCCTGAATACTGATTTAACGGCTGTCTAGGGCCGTAGACGTTAAATAGCCTTAAAATTACGTAGTTAAAGCCGTAGAGCCTAGAATAGAGCTTAACAACCTCCTCACCGAATAATTTACTCAACCCGTAGGGGGACTTCGGATTCGTTGGGTGGTCCTCCCTAATAGGCAGTCTTACTGGGTCCCCGTAGACAGCTGCAGAACTTACGTATATGAGCCTAAGCACTCCACACTCCACTACAGACCTCACAACGTTTAACGTACCCACTACGTTATTATTGAAGTACTCCTCAGGCTTCTCAAAAGACTCATCCACACTTATCAGAGCTGCTGCATGTACTACGACTTCAGGTCTAAATGAGTTGAAGACCTCCCTCAACGACTTATAAGTAACTACATCACCAACTAGTAACTTAACACTACCATCACGTAATACCTTCAAAGCATCTTCCGAAGCCCTACTTAAATTATCTAAACATACTACTTCATAGCCTAGACGCTTAAGATGTAGTGCTAGGTGATGTCCTATGAAGCCAGCACCACCGGTAATTAATACCTTCAATTAATACCCTCAACAGAGTTGATAATCTCGGACAACACCGCCTTGAGGGTGTTAGTTACCTGAGTGTCCGGGTATTTGAGGACGTATGGTACCCCACCATCCATACACTCACCTACACGTGGGTCTAAGGGTATGGCGCCCAAGTACTTAACACCTAATTCCTTAGATATCTCCCCACCAGCATTTCCTGGAAATACCGCGTAGACCTCATTACATTTAGGGCATAGGAACTCCCTCATATTCTCAACCACGCCTAATACAGGTATATTTAACTCCCTGCAAAACCTTACAGCCTTCTTAACCACTAACTTAGAAAGAGATGTAGGTATGGTAACTATTAAAGCGCCTGATAACCCCTTAATGTACTGCGCAACGCTTAGAGCTTCATCACCAGTTCCGGGAGGTAGGTCAATAAATAGGAAGTCAAGCATCCCCCAATTAACGCTTGATAAAAACTCACCTATGAGCCTGCCCTTCAGAGGACCCCTCCAAATCAGGGGTAAGTCCTCCTCAGGCAGGAAGAACTGAGTTGAGATGACCTTAACGCCTAAAGGCCCTGTAGCTGGTTCTAAACCACCCGCGCTGAGAGTTACTTGAAAGTCATTAATACCTAATGCCTTAGGAATCGAGGGGCCATGAATGTCGGCATCAAGTATCCCCACAGCCTTACCAGTAGATGCTGCTAGGACTGCTAGTGAAGCAGTTATGAAGCTCTTACCCACGCCGCCCTTACCACTCACCACAGCTACTTTATACTTGATTAAACCCATCTTCTTATCAATTAGTTTTACTAACCCCTCATTAACTCCCCGCACATCACTACCCATACACAACACCAAATGGGTGATTAACCTTACATAATAAAAACTACCATGTTCTTAAAAACACTTTAGTAGTTTACGTATTAATTACTTTATTAGTTGGCTTTCTAAAGCTATCTTAAGGTACTTCTTAGGTCTAAGTACTAACTCCCTTATCTCTTCCTCTAATTCAGCCTTACTCATCAGCTTCCTAGCAACACCTTCCTCCATAGCCTTCTCAGCAACTTTAACTGCTTCATAGATGTATAACTCTGTCTCATCCATAGTTGGTAATATCCTATCTTCTGAAATGCCTCCCCTCTCAGCAAACTCAGCTATAGCGTATGCAGCAGCTAAGCACATACCGTCAGTTATCTTCCTAGCCCTAACCGTTAGAGCGCCTCTAAAGACTGCCGGGAAAGCCAAACTATTATTCACCTGGTTCGGGAAGTCAGACCTAGCAGTCCCGACAACCTTAGCACCTGCCTCCTTAGCCTCCCACGGCCATATCTCCGGAACAGGGTTCGCCTCAGCAAGTACTACTGGGTTATCGTTCATTGTTTTAATCCACTCAGGCTTTATCACTCCAGGACCAGGTGTTGAAAGACCTATGAGGACGTCCGTCCCCTTAATAGCCTCAGCCATCCCACCAGTCCTACCCTCAGCATTAGTTATCTCAGCCATCTCCCTCTTCCACCTAACAGCGAAGTCCCCCGTCTTAAGGTCAGGCCTATCCCTATGGAGGATGCCCTTAGTATCCACCATGTATACGTTCCCACTCTTAACCCCGGCAGCTATTAAGTACTTAGCTGTTGCTATGCCAGCTGCTCCAGCACCAATTATAGCTACCTTCACATCACTTAACTTCTTACCGACGACCTTCAAAGCATTCACTACTGCTGCTACGTTTACTACTGCAGTCCCCTGCTGGTCGTCATGCCATACCGGTATCTCCAACAACTCCCTCAACCTCTCCAATATGTAGAAACACTTAGGCTGCTCTATATCCTCTAAGTTAATACCGCCGAAGCTCGGCTCCACCAACTTAACAACCTCGATGAACTTATCAGCATCAGTAGTCGCTAGTGCTAGAGGTACAGCATCAACACCTCCTAAATACTTAAACAGCAGTGACTTACCCTCCATTACGGGAAGACCTGCCTCAGGCCCTATCTTACCGAGACCTAAGACTCTAGTTCCATCAGTAACAACTCCAACTAAATTCCACCTAAAAGTATACTCTAGTGAGAGGTCCTTACCACCACTTTTAATCCTCCTGCACGGCTCAGCAACACCTGGAGTATACCATATTGAGAAGTCCTCAAAACTCCTTATCGGCACCTTAGGAACTACTTCTAACTTACCCTTATACCTACGGTGAAGCTCTTCAGAAATTGAGTACCAATCTTTTTTCTCTGACATAATGATTAACCTCAATTAAGTAATTATATTAAAACTTAATAAAGTATTTTAGGAAGTAATCCTATCTATTTATGGAGGTTTTAGTTTATGCCTCTGAATGAAGAGTTAATTAAAGAGATTACGATTAAATTATTACGTGCTGAAGCTGATGTAAAGCCTATTGAGGCATTAACTACTACCTATCCAGACATCACTATAGAGGACGCACGTAAGATAAATTTAAACATCTTATCTGAAAGGGTTAGGAGAGGCGAGAAAGTAATAGGGTTTAAGGTAGCCTTCACTTCAAAAGCTATGCAGCAATCGTGGGGTGTTAGCAGACCTGAGTGGGGCTTCCTAACCAGTGGTATGTTAGTTCCAGACGGCGGTGAAGTAGATAGTAAGAAGTTAATCCAACCTAGGATTGAGCCGGAAATAGCATTCCTACTTGGAGAAGATGTTAGAGGTCCAGGCATCTCAGTAGCTGATATACTTAAAGCAACGAAGGGCGTCCTACCAGCTATTGAAATTGTTGATACGAGGCTTGTAGGTAAGCGTAAGGTTGAAGACTTCATAGCAGATAGCTCTGGAGCTGCTAGAGTTGTGTTGGGTGGCATCATAAGCTGTGTAAGCGGTCTTGACTTAAGGCTGATCGGATGTGTAGTTGAGATTAATGGCGAGGTCGTAGCTACTTCAGCCGGCGCTGCCGCGTTGGGAAACCCAGTTAACTCAATGGTATTCCTAGCTAACGCGTTAGCTGAGGTGGGAGAATACTTAAGAGCTGGTCAGGTAGTTATAACTGGTTCCTTAGTAACTGCAATACCGGTCAAGGCAGGAGACTACGTTAAAGTCAGCTTTGATAGAATAGGTTCGGTATCTGTAAAATTTGTTTAAACGTTAAATCATTTTTCACTAACTTCAACTACTACGGACTTATCAGTAGACGCTGTAAGCATAGCAGCAAGTATTAATGACGCACCTACTAATTGATGTGAGGTCATATACTCGTTTAGGAGTACGTATGAGAACGTAGATGCTGCAACAGGCTCAAGCAGAAATATAACTGCGGCTACTGCTGGACTCACATACCTCTGCCCGAAGACCTGAAGAGCGAAAGCCATATCACTACACACTATCGCTAAGTAAGTAATTAAGAGGAGTGAGTTAAAGTCCACACTAACATATCCGTTAAACATTATGTCAGGAACTACGAACATTAATGCTGGAGTCATCTCAAATAACGTGAATATTAGAGGGTCACTACTACAGTACTTACCGACTAAGACTATCTGAGCAGCCCACATAAAAGAACCCAACAACACGAGTAAGTCGCCGATGTTAAACCCTGAAGTAGGAGTCGTCAACATATAAAGCCCTAGTAAAGACATTATAAGCGTAGCTCCTAACCTATAGCTATACTTCCTCCTAACCATCCCAGCATACATGTGAACAAAAACTACACTCAACCCAGTAATGAAGGCAGAGTTAGACGCTGTAGTATACTTAGTCCCCCAACCCTGCAACCAAAGACCAAGAGCGTAAGCCAACCCAGCCATCATACCCCCCTTAACTGAGCTAAACTTCAACTTACCACCCCAATACGCGTAAATTAAGTAGGGTGTTAAGCCAGTGATCGCGATTAGACTCCTAACCCACGTATAGGTATATTCATTCGTAGACTCCATAACAGTCTTAATGGCTGGAAATGAGGTACCCCATAAGACAGATACAAGTACTAAGGAAGTAAGCCCCTTAATCCTACCATCCCTAAAGACCATTCACCACATCACTAAATCCAATACACGACGTTAGACTATAAATACTAATACCTTACATGCTAGGGCTAAGGCTTAGCCAACTTCTGTTAATACTATGAAATACTTAACAATATTTCAAGTCAGCTTAATGTTATAGAATTACAGAAAATAGTATTTATTAAATAATGCGTGGATGGTACGATGAATTAAGTGTGTTGTATAATTTTAAATTTAGGATTAATTACTCATACTCAATCGTTGCAGGAGGTTTTGGCGTTATGTCGTATCCAACCGCTCTAACCCCGTCTAACTTAATCAACTCCTCGGCCAATCCCTCCAGTACCTCCTTACTTGCATTGAAGACGCTTGCAGTCATGAAATCCTCAGTAACGACTGCCCTTACGGATATGAAGTACTTACCGAATCCTTTATCAACTATTTGCCATACAACATGTGAGGCCCTATCATTAAAGTACTTATACGCTGTGTATGGTTCAACACCTTTTAAGTCGTCGATAAGTATTACCGGTTCGTAAACTCTGTTATCGCCTTTAACACCTGTTGCCTTAACCTTAAAGACCTTATACTGAATACAGGTACCATCACATATGCTACCGCTTTCAGAGACTTCGTACTCCCATATTGCTGGGAAGTACTGACTTATGTTATACCCTTGGAGGTATTTTTCGACGATCTCAGTAGCTTGCTTTAAAATCGATAACTTCTCCCTGGTGAAAACTCCTACAGTTCTGACGAGGAGCCCCGGCCCTGGGAAAGGCTGTCTGTTAATTATCGCGTTAGGAATACCTAAATACCTAGCTACAATTCTAACCTGATCTTTATAGAGCTCTCTCAAAGGCTCTATTACTTTAAAACCGTATTTCCTAAGGAGTTCGTCGCTTAATACGTTATGCTGGGTCTTAATACCTCCGAGGGTTTCTATCCAGTCAGGGGCTATCGTTCCCTGAACTACGTACTCGCAACCTAAATTCTTAGCGATATCACCGATTACCTGATAAAACGTATTTCTAAATTCCTTCCTCTTAACCTCAGCATCTGAGAGGCCTTCAATCCTCTGATAGAATAATTCAGACCTATCAATCACTTCAATAGGCATTAAATCCTTTAACATCTCCCTAACCTTAAAACACTCACCTAACCTCATGAAGCCTGTATCAATCATGATGGGTATAACCTTATTACCCAAAGCCCTATACGTTAACACCGCTGCGGTAGTGCTATCTACTCCCCCGCTAACTGCTGCGAGTATCCTACCCATACCTCCGAACTTCATCCTCAACTCATTTATAGTACTCTCAACGAATGTCTTAGGATCTAACATTACTACACCCTACATACTTCTACGAAGTTCCTAAAAATAAGTTCACCTCTCTCAGTATGTCTAACCTCAGGATGGAATTGAACCGAGTATATGGGTTTCTTCACATGTGCTAATGCCTGAACTAAGACCTTCTCACTCCGAGCTAGTACTGAAAAATCCTTTGGAGGTGTGACAACAGCTCTACTATGACTCTCCCATGCAATTATTTTACTCCCCACCCCCCTCAATATAGTGTCCTCATCATCAACGTACACTACAGTATTACCGTACTCCATACCGCTACCTATTAAACCACCATATACGTATGAAATTAGCTGATGCCCTAAGCAGATCCCCAACATAGGTCTTGAAGCCCTAACAATTAAATCAACTATACTGTTAAGTTTATGGATATCTTCCGGTATGTTCTGAGGCCCCCCACTAATAATTATCCCGTCAAATAAACCTTCATCAAAATCATCTTTAGAATAATCGCATAAAGAAGCGCTCACCCCTAACTCCAATAGCCTACGGTAAATCAAATGATTATACTGACCGCCGAAGTATATAACACCAATAGATACTACCATTGTACGACCCCCACCACATATGCTACTAACAACCTACTGCAACATACATCAAATAAGTTATCCACCATACACTTTCTCACAGTATAAAATAGTAGACCAAATTTATATATTTTATAATAAACATGTGTAATTAGCAATCGTAGCTTTAATGATACCCAAGCAATTACTTACATAACTATGTAATACCCTCACTAATATATTTGAAGAACGTGTGGAAATTAGCTAGTACGCATAGGTAATCTCAGCAACAGCTAACATTTAGATTTAATAGTGCTAGAGTTTGAAGACCCATTCATCACGGCAATACTTGCTTAGATATAAATCCTTAGCCATAGATATTTCATGAGTTTTTAATGAATCAAGTATTAAGTCAGCTTTAAAATACGTGCGGAGTATGTCGATGATAACATTATATACATCGCCTACTTTAAGTTCTCCTTTAAGCTCGTCTGATATGTTTGTTACTTCATTCTTAAGTCTCTTTAATGAGTGCTTAAGTCTTACTAAATCGCTGTTTACCAGTAAGGTGGAGTGACAGTGGAGGGAGTACTTTGTGAGAGAGCCTGCCATACCGGAAATTTTCTTACTATCTATTAGTAATGCATTTACGTCAACGTAAATTGATGTTAGTCCTAGGGAGCGTAATGATAGTTTTAATATGGTTGTTAGGATTTTATAGCATGCGCTTAATTCTACCGCATCCCTCGGAATGGTTAGGGAGATGTTTAAATTTCCCTCATCATGGTAGACAGTGCCACCACCCGTATGTCTCCTCGCAATGGTTATATCATTATCAATACAGTATTCTAAGTTAACTTCATCTTCTACTTTATCAAACCTACCTAGAATTACTGATGGTCTGTTAACCCAGAACCTTATGACTGGAGCAGAGATCGGTATGTTGTTTAAGACTTCCTCAACGGCTAGGTTTTCATAAGGGTTCGAAGGTGTTAAATTACCTATAACTCTAAACCTCATGGTTTGAAGACCTGAAGTAAGGAGTCCCTCAATAACTCACCAATTGTTGGGTGTGCTAGGTATGAGTTAATGATAGCATCGCTCGTCGATTCCAATGCAACAGCCACTATACCCTCATTAAGGATCTCCGTCACTTTATGCCCGACTGCGTGTACTCCTAAAATACCCCCGTACTTAGAGTCTACGACGACTTTAACCATGCCTGCTCCGCCAACACTCTTAGCAATAGCATTGGAGGTTAGTGATTGCCTGGCAACTACAACATCATAACCTTCACTCCTAGCCTCACTCTCGCTAAGCCCTACTGAAAACACTTCCGGAGGGGTGAGCACGTACTTAGGTAGTGCCTTTAAACTGACCTTTACGTTACCTCCAGCTACGTTCTCCCCCGCTATGATGCCTTGAACTATGGCCGCACTTGCATAAAGAGATAGGCCGGTCACATCACCTGCGGCGTATACGTTATTTAAGCTAGTCCTTAAGTATTCGTCGACCCATACGTATCCACTATCAGTTAATTTAACGTTAACGCCCGCTAATACGTCTAACCTAGGCTTATATGAAACTGCATCAACCACTAAATCTACGTTCTTCCGAAGTATGCCCTCGGCTGTGGAGAGCGTGACCTCCTTACCATCCTCCCTACTCTCTACCACACCCAACTTAGTGTTTAACATTAACTCTATGTTGTAGTCGCCGAGGATCGTTGTTAAGTACTCACATACCTCCCTATCAAACCCGCTTAAAATGTTGGAAGTTTCTTCAACTACTAAGACCTCAGAACCTAACATTCCGAAGAAACCTGCTACGGATAGTCCGAAGGAATTAGCGCCAATTACTAAAACCCTACTAGGCACATCTTCTACCTTACTGAAGTCTACGCATGGTATTGCCCCGCCAACAGCACCCCATTGAAGCCCTGTGGATATCACCGCATTCTTAAAGCTTATGCTTTCCCCATCGACTTTGGCTTTATGCTCGTTTACAAGTAATGCCTTACCGTAGATTACATCAACACCTAAATCCTCTAAAACTCTCTTCATACCCTCAGATATTGGCGTTGATACGTTCTCCTCAACATACTTGAAGAGCTTGCTGATGTCTACCTTAACCCCGCTTAAAAATATGCCGGCCCCCTCTTCAGACAGCTTCCTAACTAGGTTAACAGCTGATAGGTAATTAGAGGTTACTACTAAAGGTACGCATGCGTAATTTAAGCATGTACCACCCACCTTACGCTCCTCAACTAAAGCTACTTTAAGACCCTTCATACGGGCAATAAGTGATGCCCAATAACCTGCTGGGCCGCTACCAACGACTAATACGTCATATTCACGGCTAGTCACTTAGGACAGCCCTCAGCCTCGCTTCATCACTGATCAACCCTACTAATTCGTTTAAGAATTGAGCAGCGGTGTGCCCATCAATTACCCTGTGGTCGAATGTTAGACTGAAGACACAGGTATTAGCTATAACGACCCTATCGCCAACTACTACTGGCTTGGGTGTGAACCTCCCAACACCTAATATAGCTATTTGAGGTGGGTTTATTATAGGTGTGAATGCGTCAACTCCATACATGCCTAGGTTAGTTATCGTAAACGTCCCGCCGGAAACATCCTCTAAGGTTAGAGAGCCCTCCCTAGCCTTACGGGCTAACTCATTACATATGACTACTATGTCCTTCAGCTTCTTCTTATCTGCCTCCTTCACGACGGGGACTACCAACCCATGATCAACTGCTACTGCAAATCCGATGTTTACCTCATCTATAACCTTGATGGAATTATCCTCAAGAGTTGAGTTAATTATTGGGAACTTCCTAATTGCCTCAGCCACGAGTTTAATCAGTATAGGCGTGTAAGTAAGCCTGAGACCTGTATCCCTCTCAATTACGGGCTGTAATTCACTCCTAATCTTAACAATGTTATCCACAACCTCCTCCCTAACGATGGTTACCTGAGCCATAGTCCTCAAACTCTCACACATCCTCTCAGCAATGGTACTCCGCAAAGACGTCAACGGTATCACCTCCCTAACCCTCAACCCCGATTTAGTCCTACCCCTAACCTCCTGCAGGTACTTAAGGACGTCCTCCTCAACTATTAAACCCCCAGGTCCCGATCCCTTCACTAGTGTTAGGTCTACCCCCTCCTTCTCAGCTATTGACTTCGCCCTAGGAGTCGCTCTCACCCTCGTTGGCTGGGCTGGTGGTGTTGGAACCACCTCCGGCGGCCTCTCTACAGGCTTACTCGGAGCCGGAGGAGTGATCGTCGGTACTGCCTCCGGTAGGGGTTCGCCTGGCTCACCAATATATGCTATTACAGCACCTACTGGTAATGTAGCTCCGACCTGAGCTAATATCCTCAATAGATGTCCTGATGCTGGAGCCTCAACAGTAGAGGTGATCTTCTCAGTCTCAATGATTAGTAATGGCTCACCCTTACTTACTGCCTCACCCTCACGCTTCAGCCACTTCTTTATAGTTCCCTTAGTCATCGTTAATCCAAGCTTAGGTATCTTAACCTCAACTACCATGTAGGCCACCCTCAGAATTCATCCTAGCGACCTGATTCAAAACCTTGTAGACGTTGATGAGTAACGGTCCATTACGTGTTAACCTAACAGATACTGAATCATCTTCGTAGACCTCTAACTCCCTCTCCCCATCTAAGGCTATGACATACCTACCACTAGGTATGTTAACAACCTCACCAACCTTCACAGCCTTATAATTCCTGATACCCACTTCTCTAAACTCGCCTGGCATGACTATAGCTCTAACCTCAAAGCCCCCACCGCCGAACTCTATAAAGCACCCCACATCACTCTCAAATGGTGTAGGCATTACGAAGCCTAAGATCGAAGCCAACCCAATATCCGTTGGCTCACCCTTACTGAAGACCGCGTAGACGACATCACTAACATCAACTATAGCTCTAGCCCCTACGTAGGGTGTCTTCATAAAAGCGACATCTATAACTGCAACATCTGAAGACCGTCCGTTAATTATGACCTCAAGTGCTTTCGCCTTCCTCAAACAATCACCTCCAACCACACCAGTAGCTATCAGACCTGCTGCATAGCCAGCCAACGTAGCATCGTAGTAAGCACCGGTCACGTTATTAGTCCCAGCAGCTACGCATACCATTGGCACATCACTACCGCAGCTCTTGTAAACAGCTCTTAAAGTCCCGTCACCTCCTACTACGACAATACTCTTAACACCTGCTTCCTTCATCTTCTTAGCGGCTATTAAAGTATCCTGAACAGTACCGCTCCCCTTAGTCTCCACTAAGGTTAGACTTGAGGAGACATGATTAGACAGCATGTTAACAACGTCCTCACCTAAGCCGTAGTTATCATGCATTATAAGTACTTCACTAACCCCGCCAGCATTTAAACCCATAACGGCCCTCTTACCTAATTCAACCTTAGTGAAATTACTAGTATAACTTGCTGATGAAACTAACCTCCTAATGTCCTTACCAGCATCCGGATTTATAATTAAACCAGCTTTAACGCCCATTACCTAACACCACTAATTTAAAGGACTTAGAGGTAAAAAACAAAGTAATTTTACATTTTACTTTTAAGACTTCTTAACAACTTCTTTAACTGCTTTAACTATTTTATCAGCATTCGGTAAGATCTCCCTCTCTAGTACTGGGCTAAACGGTATAGGTACTGTAGGTGTTGTGACCCTCTTAATTGGTGCGTCTAAGTATCCGAAGCATTCATCCGCTACTAGGGCTGCAACCCAAGATGCAAACCCACACCTGTCGTAGTCTTCATCCACTACTACTAGCCTACCCGTCTTCTTAACCGACTTAAATATCGTCTCCTTATCGAATGGTACTAAGGTCCTCGGGTCTATTACCTCAACACTTATCCCTTCGTTCTTAAGCATGTTAGCAGCTTTGATGGCTTCATGCACCATGTAGGCAACAGCAACTACAGTAACATCACTCCCTTCAGCCTTAACATCTGCTACTCCGAAGGGTATGGTGTAAGGCTCCTTCGGCACCGGCCCCTTAATACCGTAGAGTAATTTATGCTCGAAGAATATCTTGGGGTTATCATCCCTAATCGCACTTATTAGAAGTCCTTTAGCATCGTAAGGCGTTGATGGAACTATGACCTTAAGTCCTGGGACGTGGGCAAATATTGAGTATAGCACCTGCGAGTGCTGTGCTGCTGCTGAGAGACCGCCCCCTATAGTAGTCCTTATCGTTAAAGGTATCTTAATCTTACCTCCAAACATGTAGCGCATCTTAGCAGCTTGATTGTATATCTGGTCCATGCAGACTCCGAAGAAGTCTACAAACATCAACTCTACCACAGGTCTTAAACCAGCTGCTGCAGCACCGACCCCAGCACCTATGAAGGCAGTTTCGGAGATGGGGGTATCTATGACTCTGTCAGGGCCGAACCTCTCTAGCAACCCCTTAGTAACCCCGAAGATCCCGCCGTAAACACCTACATCCTCACCCATAACTATAATGTTAGGATCCCTCTCCATCTCCTGAAGTAATGCCTCATTTAACGCCTCCACAAATGTGATCTCCCTTAACTCACTCATCCATACCACCCCCTAATAGTAAGGATCTGTGAATACATCTGTATACGCCTCACTCGGCTCTGGATATGGGCTCTCCTCAGCAAATTTCACCGCCTCCATTACCTCAAGCGCTGCCTTCCTCTCCAAATCTGCAAGCATTTCCTCAGTAGCTACTCCACTCTTCAGCAACTTCTCCTTAAAGAGTTTTATCGGGTCCTTCTTCCTCCACTCCTCAATCTCCTCAACACTTCGGTAAACCATCGGATCACCTTCGAAGTGCCCGTAGTATCTGTAGGTCTTACAATCAAGTAGTGATGGACCTTCACCAGCCCTAGCCCTCTCAACAGCAACCTTCGCTGCCTCATACACGGCTAGAACATCCATACCATCAACAGTAACGCTTGGGATCCCGAAGGCGACAGCCCTCTCAGCAACCGACCTAGCAGTCGACACCCTAGGCTGTAACTTAGTAGATGATAGGCTTCTCAAGGAGATCGCGTATTGATTATCCTCGACAACGAATATTAAGGGTAACTTCCATATAGCAGCGGCGTTTAAGGACTCGAGAACTGCACCCTGGTTCTGAGCTCCATCACCCGCAAAACATACAACAACGTTCCCACCGCCCTTGTATTTAGCCGCTAATGCAGCTCCAACAGCTAAGGGGGCACCAGCACCTACAATACCATTAGCACCTAACATACCTACTTCGAAGTCAGCTATATGCATAGAACCCCCCTTACCTTTACATGTACCAGTCTTCTTCCCATACAACTCAGCCATCATTCCCTTGATATCAACGCCCATAGCTATACAGTGTCCGTGCCCCCTATGAGTACTCGTAATATAATCGCCACGCCTAAGATTCGATATAACGCCTACTGCAACTGCCTCCTCACCAGCATATAAGTGTACAAAGCCCGGTATCTTTCCCTGAGCGAAGAGTTCATGCACCTTATCCTCAAACGCCCTAATTAGTACCATCTTATAATACATTTCAATTAATTTATCTTGGGTTAACAAATTAAGTCCCGTTAACTATTCTAACCTAAAAATATAAATCATGATGAAAAATTTATTTGAAATTGAACTAATTCTTAGCAAATAACTATTCAAGTAAGTTACTAACACTAATCTTACAATATTTAACGAAATTTTGAATTCTCATGAAAAGCTATAATATGTATGTCTTTAAGAATCTATCATAATAACTCTCACGACACTCCACACATACCTCAAAGGGTAACTTAGAATGCGGCTGTCCACCACCCATTAAGCATCCATTAGGACATATGTACGTAACTATTATACCTGACTTAATTATACCTCTCCTAATGACTTCTAACACTCCTTTCAATTCGTAAGGTCCTACAGCCTTTAAGTAACCGTAGATAGCTGGTTTAAACACGTGGTCAGGCTCCGTCGGCTCTAACTCACTAATAGGTAATTTCTTAATCATTGTTTGAAGCTCCCTCGATGTTAGTACGTAATCACTGTAAACCTTCCTCGCAACACACTGTGTTATGAGAATCCCCCTATAAGGTATTCTAATCGAAGGTGGCTGTGTAAGGTATTTCTTTAGGTCCGGGTAGAAGTGCGATACGTACTTATGTTCTGCATAGCTCATAGGCACTATACTTAAGTCCATAGTAGGTCGTACATCAGCTAAAGGTGTCCACAATACCACCTTATCAAATCCGAGTTTCTTCATAGCTGTTATCAACTTATTAGGGTGGGTTTCCTCAGCCTCAGCTAGTGCTGCAAGCGCTTCATACTCTACATAAGCTACGAGTTTCTCACCATTTGCAAGCATATCCTGGACTAACTGAATGTTACTTACGTAATTTATAGCGCCTACCGGGCAGTATGCCACGCATAAACCACATGAAATACATGAAGTATCCTCAAAGGATTCTTGGAACGGCGTTGATACCGCTATGTTAATCCCCCTATTAACATATCCTAGGGCGTTAACACCTAAACTACTGCAAATCCCTACACACCTGCCGCAGATTAAACACTTCTCCCCGTCTAAGTTTATCAACTTACCTCTGAGATTGACTACCGTATCACGGCAGAATTCAAATCTCCTCTCACCCTGCCTGAACGGCTTACCCTCAGCTAATTTCTTAAGAACAGCTACGAATTCCGACTTATTTATCGGACATCCGCGAAGCCAGTAATCAACTTTTACGTAATTAGTTATTGGGGAAGCCCTAACCGGCCTAATGATCTGAGAGCTGGTAAGCGCTCTCATAACGTCTTCCTTCACATCCTTCATTAATGCTGGGATACCTCCGAGGTAGCTGCAGGAGCCTAGAGCTACTAGTGATTTAGTCCTAGCTCTAAGCTCCATTAACTTCTTAACCTCCTTAGTTGACGTTACAGCACCTTCAACGAATACTACATCATATTCCTCCTTCTCACTTACATAGCCAAGCAACGGTTCATACGCTATTGTAATACCGTAGTCGCTCATCAGTCCAACCAGTTCTTCACCTAAGTTTACTAGCTCATGGCGGCACCCCTCACAGCCTCCGAAGCTGTATATACCGATAACCAACCTACTCTTACTCATTTCGAACCCCTCCTACTACTGATTAAGTGAACCGAGCAAGGAAGACATGGGTCGTAAGCCCTAACCAGCATAGCTGCCTTACGTTCTACCTCATCCAGGCTTGCACCACTACTTACTAACTCATTAGCAAGTACCCTAGCCGAAGCCTCTATATGCCTTGAGAACATAGCGGTCGGCGTGATCACGTTAGAGTGCGTAATGACTCCTTGATCATTAACCACGTAGTGATGTATTAGAAGACCTCTAGGTGCTTCTATAACACCTACACCCTCCCCCTGCCTAACCTTCACACTAGCTGAGAGATTTAAGTTCCTCTCTGCCAAACTATTTAATATTGTTTTAGAATTACTTATGCAGAATAGGAGTTCTACCGTTTTAGCCTTTAAATTACTGAACGGATTTGTAAGTTCCTTCTTAACATCAGCTAGGATGTTACTATATTCCGACAACCTCTCACCAAATGCTAATAGCCTCGCCCTAGGACCTACGAAAAACGCCCTCCCCCTATAAAGACAGTACTTAGTTGTAGAGTACTCACTCACCTCCTCAGTAAGGTATTGCCCGTACTCAAGACCTTTAAACCTACTTCCATCACTACCAACTAAATAATCACTCATCGTTAAGTACTCTGTAGGAGGGTCTACTGTAAGGTAGTTCAACTCTGGGTCTGAAAGTTGAGGTAATTCCAACCCTACAATCACTTCCGAAAGCTCCTCAGCTAGTTTCTCAGCTTTGTCTAAGACCTTTACAGCCTTATCTAATGCTTCCTTCGGTAACTTCTTAGTAAAACCACCCACCCTGTAAGTGTTCGGATTAACTATCCTACCTGCTATGGCGTTTACCGCCTGTAGGCATAGGGAATTTAACATCATGGCTGATTTAACTATATCTGGTTTTGCCGCAAGGAGTTCGCCTAGATTCCGCATCTTTAAGTAATCAGGTAGTGCTAAGAAGTATAGGTGGACTACAGTGTTCTGAGCTATTTCCAACTTATTCATAACTTCCTTAAGCATTACGACCTCCTCATCAAGCTCGACCTTTAAGGCATTTTCAATAGCATTTACAGATGCTAAGAAGTGCGATATGCTGCAAGCACCGCATATTCTTGACATAATGTATGGGACTTCATAGTACTTCCTCCCAATCACCATGTACTCGAAGTACCTTAGGTCCTCAGTTGATGCAAACCTAGCTCTTGCCTCGCCGTCTACTAACTCTATCTGAAGTTCTAAATGACCGAAGACCTTATCTACTTTGAAATCTACCTTCACACTCATGCCTTACCACCTGACAGAAGATCTGCGGATAACTCATGTATGGTTTTAAGCGAAGGAGTTGAACTCCAAAATAGTTCACACATGCTGAGGACCTCCTTAAGGTTGACCCCATACTTAATTAACGTCTTAATCCCCTCCATTAGTGTGTCTTTCGATGTTATTGGACCCCTACATCCTATGCATGATGAACCTTCCTTAGTGCAGGGGGCCTCACAACCAGCTATTGTTATAGGGCCCAGGCATACTACACCTCTACTTAGTAGGCACTCACTCCCATGAAGCGGACACTCAGCACATACGGGTATTCCCTCAACGCCGTACTCCTTCGACAACTTTAGTAATTGACAGTAACCACCTTTCATACTACATGACTGACACTTAATCTTATGCCCTGCTAGTATCATCTCAATAATCATCCTCCGGTAATTAATGACACGTTCTGTCTCGGTGTAAGCCTTAAGTCCCTCTGAGACCGGATACGAACATGATGGGACTAACCTACCGTTACTTAACTCAACAATACATACCCTACAAGTAGCCTCGTTAAACATACCCTTTAAGTAACAGAGTGTTGGTACGTTAAATCCTGCCTTAACTGCAGCATCGAGCAATGTTGATGCTGCTTCTACTTGAACTTCCTTATCATTTATGTACACTCTAACCATTTAACTCACCTCTTAATTATAGCTCCTTGAGGGCATGTGATAAAGCATTGAGAGCATTTAACACACCTAGCCGTATCTATGGAGTGCGGCTTACCTCTCTCACCGGAGATAGAGCCTGTAGGACATACCTTAACACATAATCCACATCCAACACATTTAGCCGGATCTACCCAATACTCAACAAGGCTTGGGCATACCTTAGCAGGGCACTTCCTATCCTTTATATGCGCTATGTACTCATCCTTAAAGTACCTTAAAGTAGACTTCACAGGGTTTGGGGCTGTACCACCTAAAGCACATAGACTACCACCCATGATAACATCGCTCAGCTCGTTTAGCAGATCGAGATCCTCCTCAGTACCCCTACCCTCCGTAATATCGTTAAGTATGTCGTAGAGTATCTTCATACCTATCCTACACGTGAAGCATTTACCGCAAGACTCCGCTAGAGTAAAGCCCGTGAAGAACTTAGCAACATCGACCATACAGCTATTCTCATCTATTACTACAACCCCGCCAGACCCCATTATAGCGCCAGCACTTTGCAATGTTTCATAATCTACCGGTGTGTTTAGGAGGTCAGCAGGTATGCAACCACCGCTGGGACCTCCGATCTGGACTGCCTTCACCTTCCTATCATCTGGAGGTCCTCCAGCTAGGTCGTAAACTAGTTTGCTAAGGCTTATACCGATGGGTACTTCATACGCACCAGTACGCTTAACAGACCCTGTTATGCAGAACATCTTAGTTCCCTTACTCTTTTCAGTACCATACTTCGTGAACTCACCTACACCCACTTGGAATATAGTTGCTACGTGCGCGACAGTTTCAACATTATTTATGACTGTAGGCTTATCCCATAGCCCCCTCGTAGCTGGGTAGGGAGGTCTCTGCCTAGGCCTAGTCCTACCCTCAATCGCGGCTATTAATGCTGTTTCCTCACCGCATACGAATGCCCCAGCACTTAAAATAACCTCTATGTCGAAGTTGAAGCCACTACCCAAAATGTTCCTGCCTAATAAGCCATACTTCCTCGTCTCCTCTACAGCCTTTGAGAGTCTTTCAGCCATTAACGGTTTCTCAGCCCTAACGAATATGTAGCCCTTCGAAGCCCCTACAGCATACGCGCCTATGATCATGCCTTCAATCACTCTATACGGGTCTGACTCCGCTAGCAGTCTGTTCATAAATGCCCCCGGGTCGCCCTCATCAGCATTTACTATGAAGTACTTTACATCACTAGCCTGCGAATACGCTATTTCCCACTTCATCCATGTAGGGAAGCCAGCACCGCCACGTCCCCGCAGACCGGACTTCTTAATAACTTCTATAACGTTTTTAGGATGTAGGTTTAAGACGGCCTCAAGCCCTCTAAACCCGCCTAACGCTACGTAATCCTCTATAGACTCTGGATTGACTACACCGCAATTCTTCGATACGAACTTAACCTGATTTGCCCAAGGAGCTACATCATTAAGCAACGGAACTTTATAGTCCTTAAACTGAAGCGAACCATCAGATCTGAGAGCAAACGCGTTTGAAAGATCCCCGCTTAAGTACTCCTTCAATATCTTCGATACGTCTTCAGCCTTAACCTTGACGTATATTGCTGAGGGGAGTCCCCTCTTCGACAACTCTATCCACGGATCTAAGTAGCAAAGACCTAAACACCCACTGATGGTTATATCAGCCCCTATATTACCTAGTTCTACCTCCTTTCTGACCGCTTCGTAAACCTCCCTAGCTCCAGCAGCTAACGTACAACTTGATATTGGCACTCTAATCTTAAAGCCATGTCTACCATACCTTAACTCATCAAGTCTCATCCTCCTCTTAGACCTACATTCGGGGTTGTCATGACATAGTGGACCTTCAACCTTACACCTAATAAAATGTTTGCATGGGTACTCAGCGGTATGCCAACACTTATCACAACATCTATCCATTAACGTCCACTCAGTCATTGTTGACCACCACTTTTTAATTTCCTAGAAGCTAGTGCCTTATAGTTAAGAGCTAATTTCTTAGCTTCCCTCATATCAACATTACCGTGTAGATACCTCTCATTACCATCCCTACTAACAACCATGATGACGGGTGCTAATGAGCAGCAACCAAAACACCTAGCTTTCTCAACACTAACCAGGCCATCCGGTGAGGTACTCCCCTTCTTAATCCCTAGAGTACTTCTTAAAGCATTGTAATTATCATAATTACCTCTTAAGTGGCATGCAGTACCCATACAAACTAAGAATATGTAGTATCCAGGCACTTCAAGCCTGTATTGATGGTAAAAAGTGGCTACGTTGATTATCTCACTCAACGGTATCTTCGTATGCTGGGATATCTTCTCTAAGACCTCACGGGGTAGGTAACCATAAGTGAACTGAACTTCTTGGAGAATCCTCATTAAATGCTGGCGTTCGCTATACCTACTTAAAATACCTGCCACAACCTCATCCACACTTCTACTATTTGAATACATCTGACCACCCATTACCCCCTACTAGGCTCTGCCTAAGGAGGTTATTTAAATGTTGATATGTTAATTATCGTATAAATCTTTAAAACAGCTCAGATGGCTTAGTAAAGGTCTTAAGCGATGTTAGAATGTGAATCGCCGTCAAATATTCTTAGGGCAGGTGTTTTAAATCTGCTTAAATAAATGTAAAGAGTCTTAAACCGATGTTAGTAGTTACTGCTTAGACTCGATAATCGCTTTTGTAGCTATCCTAGCAGCTACGGATACGACATCTGCACATTTATTTATTGCTCCGCTACTAACGAATTCGCTAAGATCTGCGGAATCCCTTAAGTTGTAGACCCTGTTAAACAACTTCATATGTATGTCTCTACACCTAACGCTACCGAAGTACGCCTTAAACTCGTCGAATACTTTATACCCCACCTCCATGGCCTTCAAGTAATTTTTAGACGTAGATGTAGGTTCTAATTTATCACGCCCGTAGACTAAGCTAACAGCCATTAAAGCACCTAGTAATGCACCGCAGACTTCACCACTCCTAGCAACTCCTCCTGCAAGAGCTGAAGCAGCCTTAAATACTGCTCCATCATTAAGTCCTAGTACTTCTTGAATGGCTTTCAATGTCATCTGAGAACATCCATGGTATTTAAGGTCTAACTCCCTGGCTAGGGCTTCGACTTTACTGAGAATAATATTTAATTCATTACTATCCATATGGAGACTCCCAATCCATAATACAGAATTTAAGACTATTAAACATGATGGGAACTTCCTTAATCATTACAGAATGTTTTAGATGTAATTTAATAGCTCGTCAACACTACTGAAGACTGCTACAGCACCTACATCACATAGCTCGTAGCATGTATACCCACCAGTATCCAATCCTATGAAACGTGAATTAATATTCCTAGCTAGATAGCCATCTGTAAGGGAATCACCTATAACTACCGAGTCCTCACCTACTAAGCCGATTAACTGGTCTGGATATGGTTTTGGCCTCCCACCAGCATCCCGCCCACATACACGTACCTTATCCAACGGCACTCTTAACTTCTTCAGGAAGAAGTAGATAATGGAACTCGACTGTAATGATGAGATGTATACATTCTTACCCTTCCTTATCAGAGTTTCAAGTAGTTCCCCAGCTCTTAAATCCACTACGACTTTAGGGATGGCATATACCTCATAACGTTTAAGTATGTTGGAAAGTAATTCAAACTTATCGTGAATCCCCCAAGTACCGTAACATAATTTAATTAAGTCGTAGGGGTCTGTGTAATTCTTTATTTCATCTACACTAAAACCGTATTCGATCATTGCCTTAGCTAATTCCTTTCTAGCACTTAAGGAGTCCATTACCTGAGGGAATCTATGTACTAAGACGCCGTCGAAGTCAAGGACGTAGGAATTCCTCCTCAATACCTCATACACGTCGTTAACCTGATTACGGCAGAGAAACACTAACATCACCGAATTATAAGTCCTATAACTTAAATAAACACTATCAATCAGCTCAGCCACTTCGCAATAACCGCATCCAACTTAATTCAAAATGGTGAGGCCTCAGCCGTAAATGATAGTATGTCTAAACCGTCACATCATGTAGTGTTGAGGAGTTTATGAAGTCCTCCTTCGTGCATGGACCCACATAGGTGGTATGAATATCGCAAGTGCTGGTAGGAGTTCAAGCCTACCTAGCCACATGTAAAGTATGAGTATTAATTTCGGTAGTACACCCAGTTCTACTATTGACGCGTATGCAGGACCTACATTACCCTGCGCTGAAACTATAAGGGATAGTGCGGCGAATGGTTCATAACCTAATGATGTGAATGTTAATGTACCCAGACATATTAGTGTGAGGTATAATGATAAGAAGGTAAATATCTTAATAATGACTTCATTTTCCAATATATGTGAATTTATTTTAATGGGTCTTACCGTTGCAGGTGGTAGGTAAAGATGTTGTAGTTGGTTTGATATTACTTTAATAGTTGCTACTATTCTACCTACCTTAATAGCCCCACCAGTCGAACAGAGATTGCCACCTACCACCATTAGCAGGAGGAGTAAGTACTTAGAGAGTGGGGGCCATAAATTAATATCAGATGTTAAGTAACCAGTAGTTGTGATTATGGAAACTACTTGAAAGATAGCGTTCCTCATCGCGTCAGGAAAGTTGACACCCTTATTTAGTGCTAGGTCTGCGGTAATAATTGCTGACGATATTGATATGAGGGAGAGATAGTATCGGACTTCATAGTATTTAAAGAATGCCTTAATACCGTATTTAAAGAGGGCGTAATGAGCTATGAAGCTCGTAGCACCTAAAAACTCAAATACTGTGAGCACTAACTCCACATAAGGGTTGTTGAAGGCTGCTATACTACTATCTCTGGTTGAGAAACCTCCAGTAGCAATAGCTGTGAATGAATGGTTTAACGCGTCGAAGAGGTTCAACCCGGAAGCCCATAACATTAGCATACATAGCATTGTGTAGATCAAGTATATTATCCATAAATCCCTAATGGTGATCCAGGTCGAAGCCCTTACCTTAAGCTCCCTAGCTTCTGCAACGTATAGCCTGAAGAGATCTATACCACTTAAGGGACCTGCAACAATCATGAACAGTAGTATTATGCCCATACCCCCAACCCACTGTGTTAGAGACCTCCAGAAGAGGAGCGTCCTAGGAAGCGATTCAAGGTTTGTGAGGACCGTCATACCAGTTGTTGTAAAACCCGACATACTTTCAAAGTAAGCGTCAACTAAGGATACACCGCATATTAGCATGTATGGAAGTGCGCCGAAGAATGGGACAATAAGCCAAGAAATACCTGCTATTACTAACGCACTACTTAAATTTATTTGTTTGGGAGGACCTAAGTAATGCGATAATATGTAGGTCGGCACTAATAGCAATATGCTTAATAACATCATAACCCTAACTTCGAAGACTTCCCCGTAGATAATACCGACTACTGCTGGCAGTAGGAAAAGAAAGCCTAATATGAATAAGATCCTTATTAAGGAGCTAAGTATGTGGTGGAAGTCTACGAGAACGCTTAAGAACTTCATCAATCTACTACTGACTGCAGTACTCAAATTATATCACTACTAAGACTGCCGGGCGGTATTAAGTAGTAGTCGTCCCTGCTACTACTTTATTTTTAATACATCCTATCCTATCTATGCATACCTCAACTACATCTCCAGGATTTAAGAACTCACCTTTAACATAGCCGACACCGCTGGGGGTACCAGTAGATATGATGTCCCCTGGCTCTAAGGTCATGACATCGGTTATATCCTGTATTAGATCTGGTACCTTGAATATCATGTTCCAAGTGCCTGAGTCCTGCTTCACCACCCCGTTGACCTTAGTAGTTATTTTAACAGTATGTGGGTCTGGTATTTCATCAGTAGTAACTAGCCAAGGACCGCACGGCGCGAACGTATCGAAACCCTTACCCTTATCCCACTGACTTATAGCTTTTTGAACGTCTCTAGCCGTCACATCGTTCATGACCATGTACCCTGCGACGTAGTTTAACGCCTCCTCCCTATCTACGCTCTTCGCACGCCTACCTATCACTACTGCTAACTCACCCTCGTAGTCCACTTTCCTAGAACGTCTTGGAATTACTATGTTGTCGTACGGGCCAATAATCGCTGAAGGCGGTTTTAAAAAGATTACTGGCTCTTTAGGTATTTCAGCCCCTACCTCTCTCGCATGGTCTTGGTAGTTCAAACCGATGAACACCATCTTAGATGGTTTAGGTACCGGTGGGAGTAACTTAACACTACTTAAACTAATGCAGTAATCCAGCTGGAGGTTGCTTAACGTCTTTAACACCTTACTAACTAATTCATGGTGAGTTAAGAATTGAATTAAATCGTTAGGAAGTTCTAAACCACATAGACTACTTAAGTATGATCTATCGCATATATACCCCTCTACCACTACACCCCAATCTACGTAACTGCCTACTCTAAATCGAGCTAACTTCAAATACAACACCATTAAGTTAATGGTGTATGAAGTCTTAAAAAATTAATGATTAACCCAACATTAAGCACGCTAAGAAGTCTCCTTATAGGTGAAGTCCTTCACCTTAATGAAGTTCTTGAATATGGGTTCCTCCCCACCAGGCGGTGAGTAGACAAATAGGAACTCCAGCGTCTGACATGTTGAAGTATTCTCGAATCCATGTTCCTCACCTGCTTCAGCATATATTAATGTGTAGGGACCGACTGGATACTCCTTATCCTTTGAGAACCACTTACCCTCACCGTGGAGTACGAACATCATCTCATCACAGTTATGTTTGTGGAGTGGTACCCTAACACCTGGCCCCATAACACCCATCCCAATGCTCATATTCTTAATACCGAGGAGAGCAGGATTACCGAAGATCTTAACCCTACGTAATGGATTTTCCGGGTGATGGAATTCAGCTGCTTCCGAGAATTTTACAACTTTCAAAGATAAACACCAGTAATATTATAATGTAAGACGTATTAAAAGCTTTGTATACTGGTTTAGTCTGGAATTAATTCAGCCCGACCGTAAGTACTTATAATCTCTGCCAGCTTTGGAAGGTTCTTCGCGTAAAGTAGAAACCTTACGTTATAACTCTTATACTTCTTCGTAAGTTCTACGCACTTCCTCCTGCTATGCTCTCTCACCACATACTCCTTACTTAACGGGAACTTTATAACTATGTACTGACTACTTGAGATTATCCCAGTATCATAGACCTGATAGCCTCTTAAAACATATGTGAGAGTTCTTCCAGCCTTCCTCGGGATTATATCAGAAGCTACGTATCCAACATATGGGATTAGATAACCCACTAAATACACGGCAAATCTGGTAAACGCATCAGCATTTACGAAGATAGGTAGTATAAAGTAGAAGAATGCGAAATACCACACAAACACTAAGATTATGCTGGAAGATTCGATCAAACTCCTATAACTCTGCTTTCTTACCTCCTCCATCAAAGTGAAATCCTTCTCAAGAAGTTTTACAACCTCATCGTTATCAACTTCTAGTAACATATCACCACGTCTGACCTCATCAGCGACAACGTCGAAAAGTTTTGGAGGTTTTCTAGAACTTCTAAGACCTGCATATACAACAATAGTTATAAAGCCCATAAATGCGAGTAAGGTGAGGAACGTGTATTGAGGGTAGTAAACATTCGTCACAGCTAATAATACTAGTAGTGCTAATACTACTACATGTGTAGCTAATTCAACCGGCCTCAAAAACACCACCTAAATTATACGGGATTAAAAATATTTTAAGTTATGCTGAAGTATTAAGTGGTCCTATGGTATGAAATTATCTAAAGATTCTCTGCATGGTGTGGTTGTAGCTATCATAACCCCTTTTAAAGACGATTTCGACTTAGACCTCGACGGATTAAAGACTATCACTAATTACTTAGTTGAGAGTGGAGTGCATGGAATTATGACCACAGGAGGTAATGGTGAGTTCCCCCACTTACTACCTGAGGAGAGGTTTAAAGTCCTTGAAGTAGTTAGAGAGGTAACACCTTCTAACGTATTAGTGATATCTTGCGTATCTGCTTGCGGTCTTAAAGAAGCATTAATGTATGTAAAGCATGCCGTTGATGTAGGTGCTGACGGAATCATATCAACACCGCCGTACTACTATAAATTACCTCCTAACTCCTTGTTCGAGTTCTTTAAGGATTTGTCAGAGAAGTCTGATATACCTTTAGTAGTCTACAACAACCCAGCATATACGGGCCATAACATAACACCTCAGCTAATGGTTAAGATAGCCTCGCTTGACAACGTCGTTGGTATGAAGCAGAGTAATAGTGATATAGGGCAGACAGCAGAGATCATAAGATTAGTAGGGCATAGGATATCGGTGCTTACAGGAATTGACAGTCAGTTCTACCCAACACTATGTATTGGTGGTCGAGGCATATTTTCAACAGCCGCATGCGTAGTCCCTAAACACATGGTCGAACTTTACGAGGAGTTCGTTAAAGGTGATTACAGAAAGGCATTTGAGATCTACACTACATTACAGGAACTCTTTAAGTTCTTTGAGTATGAACCCGGCTACGTAGCACCGTGTAAGGAAGCCCTTAAAATTCTTGGACTACCAGCCGGTCCTGTACGTAAACCACTACCATCGCTAACTGATGAAGAGGTTGAAGAGCTTAAATTAGTCCTAAGTAAGCTTAAACTCATACCAAAGCAGGCGGTTTGATGGTCTGCAATGAGATTAAGACAGAATCCACCATTAATCCTCACCCTCTGCGTACTAATCAACTTCTTACTAGGATTTAAGCACGTCTGGTCTGTTTTACTACCGTCGATTGAAAGTGAATTCAAGATCTCCAGGTCTTTAGCAGTACTTCCATTTAGTGTTATGTCCTTCACTAACATAGTAGGTTTTTTAGGAATTGATTACATTAAGGGTAGAATCGGTCTTCGCCCTACCCTAGCAGTAATCACATTAACTTCGGGCATAGGCCTAATCTTAACGGCCTTATCATACGATATACTAACGCTTACTATTTCATACGCAGGTGTGTACGGTATCGGACATGCATTAGGTTACGTTCTAGCAGTAACGTTAGGTGTTAAATGGTACTACAATAGTCGTAGAGGATTGGCAGCCGGCCTCACATCAGGCGGTTACAGCTTAGGTACTTTAATACTAGCTCCTTTAACGTCCTACCTAATAAGCTATTTCGGATGGAGGATGTCCGTACTATTACTAGGTCTGATATCCTTAGCAGTAATGGCTGTATCCACCCTAATAATCTCCGAACCAGTAATTAGTGAGGGTAAGTCTTCTAATACTGTTAGCCCTCTAGAACTAATTAAGAGTAAGGTCTTCTACATAGCGTGGCTAATGATCTTCCTTACCGGCTTAATTGATGGGTTCGCAGTATCCCACCTAACACCATTCATGGTACAGTACGTAGGTGCTACCCAACTAGTCGCCGCATTAGCCATCAGCATATACTCTATGACAAATTTTGCTAGTAGGATAGTAATTGGCGGACTCTCAGAACGGGTTGGAATTTCCAACATATTAATGATTGTGTACGTAGTCTCGACTTTAAACACGCTCTTATTCCAGAGTTACAGGTCGTTACCGCTAGCGTATCTGGGGTCGTCTATAATTGGATTAGTGCACGGTACTAACGTAGCCTTAACGCCCTTAATAGCTGCATCTATGTGGGGTTCTAAATACTTAGGAAGTAATTACGGCCTACTACTCACTGCCTCCACAGTCTCAATGTTTGTTGGACCACTAATCGGCGGCCTATCCTACGACGTGACAGGCAATTACGATATGAGTTTATGGATAATTGCATTCCTATCCGCTTTAGGCGTACTACTACTGCATACCTTAAGGAAAAACCTGTGAGCCTAGGCAAATTTTTGAGGTTTCACAAAGGTTTATAGATTGATGTAAGTTACTTTATCGTGGGTTGAGCTCGCCTACGATGCTGGTTTGTGGTGAAGACCT
>Ga0105163_1000209_pt1 | contig 36194 bp, 31 predicted proteins | sample JNZ110809AmetaG_FD_81531 | JGI IMG/M metagenome (GOLD analysis project Ga0105163, IMG submission 81531) | Hot spring microbial communities from Jinze hot spring, China to study Microbial Dark Matter (Phase II) - JNZ 110809A | ecosystem: Environmental > Aquatic > Thermal springs > Hot (42-90C) >... | reverse complement strand
GTATAAACTTATCAATCTTTTGTCAATCTCATCAAATTTTTTATCAATGTTATCAAACTTTCTGTCAATATCGTTAAACTTTTCTCTTATGACTTCGTAGATGAACATTTCAATTTTTGCGACCCTTTGTTCAAGTTCTTCTATCGTTGCCATCTTCCAACTCCTGAATTATTTTAAAATTTCACTTAGAATTTTTTTCGGATTGATAAGCGTTGTATCCATTTGGTTTATTCGCACAATTTCAATTTTTGATTTATCAACAATTCTCTCAATTTCAAGCACATACTGACCGTTGTTCATTTCAGGGAAAATTATTCTGCGTATGTTTTGAGTTGCTTTTTTAATTTCATTTTCAGGGACAGGCCATAAAAGATTGATAATCAAGTTTGAAACCTTAACACCTTGACTTCGTGCAAGTTCAACTGCTTCAATTGTGCTTCTTGCGGTTATCCCGTATGAAATTACAAGAGTTTCTGCTCCATCCTGTGGATCAAATTTAACAGCGTGCGGGAAAAATTTTTTTACTTTTTCTTCACTTATTTTTTTATCAAGGTGTTCCATCATTATCTGAATTTTTTCTGGTGTTGTGAGTAAATTACCATATTCATCATGCGTTGATGTTGTGTATCTTACGATATGTTCGCCACCAAATGGTGAAAATAAAGGTATATCGTCAATTTTTTCAAAGTAATAAGGTTTATATTCGCTTGCGTTTTCGGGTAGATATTTTCTGTTAATTATCTCAGGTTTTTCAACCTTTGACCAGTCAATTCGCTGGCGTGTCATTGAAAGTTCCTTACTTGAAACTAAGAAGACAGGAACTCTGAAAATTTCGGCAAGATTAAAAGCATAAATTGTAAATGTGTAGCACTCTTCAACTGTGGTTGGTGAAATTGCAATTATGGGATAACCGCCAGATGTTCCCCATCTTATAAATTGAATATCGCCTTGTCCATCTTTTGTCGCTGAACCAGTTGCAGGACCTTGACGTTGAACATCAACTATGACAAGCGGTGTTTCTCCCATAATTGCAAGTCCGATATTTTCGCTGTAAAGCGAGATTCCTGGACCACTTGTTGCGGTCATTGCTTTTTTCCCAGCCATTGAAGCGCCAATGCAAAATCCAATTGAAGCTATTTCATCCTCTGCTTGGATTGCAAATCCACCAACTTTTGGCAATTCCTGCATCATTCCAAGTAAAATTGGGGTCGCTGGCGTGATTGGATATCCTGCGAAAAATTTGCAACCGGCATCAATTGCGCCTCTTACAATTGCTTCATTTCCATCAAGAAATTCTATCATTTTCAAGTTTTCGCTTTTGTTTTCCATCAGTTAAAATTATCATTTTAAATTTGAAAATAAAAATGCGTTGTATGGATTTTGCGTCGGATTTAAATTTTTATCACTGCCAAACAAAGACAAAAATTTTGAGAAGTTGCATTTAAAAAATTTTTTCTTATATTTGTCTAAAGGAAGGTAATGCAAGGTTGCTTCTTGCTGGTGCGTTTCCTTCCTTGTGATAAAGGCATTAAAAATTTAAATTGGTTTATTGCTATGGGTTCAATTTTTTCTTCAGTTGGTTTCAAAGTTGAGACACAAAAAGACCTTGTTGAACTTGTTGAGAATACGATTGGCGATAAGGAATTCAGCGATTCTTTCGGTGTGTTTCAGAAAGTTCAGCTTGCTGGTTATACTTTGAATGCAGGTCACGGGATCGTCTTCAATGTAAATCTTGCGCATACCGGCGAAGGGTGGGAGATAGTTGATGTTTCACCCTGTTTTTATGGCTCAAAAGAACACGCTGTCGTTTTAAAAGATTGTGAACTTTATCAGGATGTTGAAGATGAATGGAAATTTTATCTTTATGGGATTGATGAGGAAACTGGTACGCCTGTTGAACTTTACATTTCAAATTTCGTTCAATGTGCTTCGTTTCTTCCGCCGATGGCTGAAAAATACGAAATCGTTCCGGTTGGACTCGCATACAATGGCGAGATACTCCCGGCTCGTAGATTGATACAAACTGAGGATATGGAGGAAGGTTCAACTATGGCGAATTTCTTTGTGCAAACTGCGCAAATTCAAGCGATGGAGAATATTCCGCCTGTTGTCTATGGTTTGCTCGGCGATATTCTTGATGTCAAGAAGATAAAAAATGAGTGGACAGGTGAAGAAGTTTACTGGCTTTATGTTGATACGAGCCCGTTTAAGCTTGAAGTTTTGGTAAATCCGGCAGACCTTGAAGGTGAACCAGAAGTTGGCAAGCGTTTATTTGCAACAGTGTGGCTTCAAGGAGAGGTTACCCCGAAATGAAAAAGGCGGGGCTTTTAAAGCCCCGCTTCTTTACTTTAAACTATCCCACCTTGGGTTTGTTCAAATTCAACAGCTTCAAGCAAAATTTCGGCTATATCTTTTACTTCAACTTTATCAACTGCGTCTTTCATTTTAACTCCATCTGTCAACATCGTCATACAGAACGGGCACGCTGATGCGATTACATCTGGATTCAAGCTCAAAGCTTCTTCTGTTCGCTCAATGTTAATTCTTTTACCAATTTTTTCTTCCATAAACATTCTCGCACCACCAGCACCACAGCAAAGTCCACGATCTCTTGACCTTTTCATTTCTTCAAGTTTTATCCCCTTGATTGAGGCAAGTATATCTCTTGGGGCGTCGTAAATATCGTTGTATCTTCCAAGATAGCAGGAGTCGTGGTAAGTGACTTTCTTATCAATTTGTTTCGTGATTTTCAATCTTCCCTCAATTAACAATTTTTCAAGAAATTCAACATGATGATAAACTTCATAATGTCCGCCGAAGTCGGGATATTCATTTTTCAATGTGTTGAAACAGTGCGGGCAAATTGTGATTATTTTTCTGACATTATATTTTGAAAATGTTTGAATGTTTTCTTGAATTAACATTTGTGCAAGATATTCATTTCCAGCTCTTCTTGCTGGATCACCTGTGCATTTTTCTTCATTTCCGAGGATTCCAAAACTTACTCCAGCAAGTTTTAAAAGTTTTGCAACTGCAATTGCAACTTTTCTATATCTTGCGTCAAATGAGCCAGCACATCCAACCCAAAGAAGATATTCAACCGAGTTATCTTCAGCAAGTGTTTTTATATCAAGTCCTTGTGCCCATTCTCCACGTGTTGAATGGCTAAATGCCCACGGTGTGAAGTTATTTTCAAGATTTCTAAATGTTGTTGAAAGTTCGCTCGGAAACTTTGACTCCGTTAAAACAAGATATCTTCTCATATCAACAATTGTTTGAACATGTTCAATCATAACAGGACATTCTTGAACGCAAGCCATACAGGTTGTGCAAGCCCAGAGTTCATCTTCGGTTATATAGTTAAAAACAAGCGTTTTACTTTCAATTTCATCCGTTTTCGGCGCAAGATTTAAAATTGATGGCGCTTTTTCCATCGTTCTCTTTCTTATGCTTATAATTATTTCACGTGGTGAAAGTGGTTTTCCAGTTAAGTTTGCTGGACAAGCAGAGGTGCATCTACCGCATTCAGTGCATGTGTATCCATCAAAAATTTGTTTCCATGTCAAATCTTCAACATCAAGAACTCCGAATCGCTCAACATTTTCAATGTTTTCAAAACTTATCGGGTTTAATCTTCCCTTTGGTTTTAAAGAACTAAAATAAACATTTGGAATTGATGTCAAAATGTGAAGATGTTTTGAAAACGGCAAATAATTCAAAAATCCAAGCACAAGCAAAATGTGAAGCCACCAAAAAACCGAATGAAGAATCTCTTGTGCGTCCCAGCCAAATGTGTCAAGAATTTTTGCAAATTTTAAAGTTGCAAACCTTAAATCGTAAAATTTTGCCTGATCAAGGTTAATTTGAGTTGCGTAAGTTCCAAACATCGTTATCATGATAAAGAAAATCATCAAAAGAATGAAAGTCGCATCAAGTTGTGATGATTTTTCAACTTGAAGTCGCTTCGGTCTTTGAATATATCTTCTGTAAAGTGCGACAAGAACCGATAAAATCACAAGAACCCCCATCAAATCCTGAAAGAAAGAAATATACCTGTAAAAACTTCCGATTATTGAAAGATTCGTGTTGAAAAGTCCCTCAAGGATTGCATCCGTGATCGCTGTTAATAGAATAACAAATCCCCAAAAGATGAAAAAATGCATCCATCCAGCGACAAATTCCCTCAAAAGTTTTTTCTGTCCGAAAGCGATCGTTAAAACCCTTTTAAATCTTTCAAAAGGTTGATCAAATCTGTTTTCTGGTTTCCCAATTTTAAGATATGTGTATAACCTTCTTGCGTTAAACAAAAAAACGGCGATTGAAAGTGCGAAGATGATGAGAAAAATCAAATTTTGAATTAGCATTTTTAGCCCAGATGTTTGTTTTGCGTTCTTTTTACTTTTTCTCAGGTTTAACTGTTAAGACAGGGCATTTTGCTTTGCGGACGACCTTTTCGGCAATACTTCCAAGGAGTGTGTATTCAATTCCAGTTCTTCCGTGTGTCCCCATAACTATCAAATCAATTTTTTTCTCATCGGCAAATTTCACGATCTCATCATCAACGAGTCCCTTTCTTATGAAAATTTGAATTTTTGCTTTGGTTTTCAAGTTTTCTTTCACAATTCTTTCAAGTTGATTCCTTGCGTTTTCTTCCATATTTTTTTCAACCCGATCAACGGTCAAATCCAATGCGTGAATTGCAAGCACGGGCGGGAGATTTTCAAGTATGTGAAGGACATAAATTGAAGCGCCGTATTTTTCAGCAAGCGATTTCGCATATTTAAAAGCAGAGATTGACGCTTCGGATAAATCGGTGGGAAGGAGAATTCTCTTTATTCTCATTGTTAAAGCCCCGTTTTTATTTGAGGAGTTTTTGAATATCGTTTATGAAAAATTCTTTTGTCCTTGCACCGACATACTTATTTGCGATCTTACCATTTTTGTCAATCAAATATGTCGTTGGAATCCCGACGCTACCGCCGAATGCGTCAAGAAGTTTTGCTTCGGGATCGTGTAGTAAAACATAATTTATTCCGACATTTTTAGCAAACTCAACAACAGGAGAAATTGACCTATCAATGGAGACGCCAATTATTTCAAAATTTTTTCCGTTCAATTCTTCTTTAATTTTTATCAAATCTGGAATCTCCTTTACACATGGACCACACCATGTAGCCCAGAAATTTACAAGGACCACTTTATCTTTTATCATTTCATAAAAATTTACTTCGCCGTTTGATGTTTGCCACGAGAAGTTGGGAGCAAGTTCTGACTTGTTTGATTTTTCAATTTTAACAAGTGTGAAGACCTGAGCGGGGTTTTGATTGGGTTGTTGGACTGCGGGTTGCTGTTTTTCTTTGTTTGAGCACGAAAGAATGAAAAAACTCAAAAGAAGCAATAAAACTTTTTTCATAAACTCACCAGCTTTGTTTTAAAACTCTTTCAAGTTCGTCTCTTGATAAATTTGAAACTACACAGCAAATGAGTTCTTTTGTCCCCCATATTGCAAATGATTCATCTTCAATTGTATCGTATATCCATTCGCCTTTTAAAATTCTTTTCTTTACATCTTCATGCATTGAAGCACGATGCAATGGAGCTTGATGAAATAAAATTATTTTGTCATCCTTTTGATAAAGCAAATTAACACATTGTGCATCTCCCGGGGAATGTCCTGTGTTAATTGAGGCGCCAACAAGTTTAAATTCAGGTATATGTGGGACGATTGGTTGGAAGGAAGATTTAAGGATAAGTTGATTTTGAAGATAGTTAAAATCACCAGATAAAATCTCTGGCTTTGCCATTCCTTTTGCAACGGAATCAAAGTAATTGATAAGTCCAGATACTTCCCTTGCAACGAGCTCTTTTTGTGCCATTTTGTTCTCATAAATTGAAGTTAATAAAATCGCAAGTGTTAAAACTACAACAACTATTCCAAATGTAAATGCAAACTCAAACCATGGTTTTGTGCTCGTTCCTTCAATTGCTCTTAAATGTGGGTTATAACCATTTTGAAGAAGTTTTATTTGTGTGAGTATCGTTGTGACAAGTTCATTCGGGACTGGCAGGAGTTTAATGTTTGATTTGATTATCTGTTTTGTCTTCTTTTCAAGCTCAAATTCGTTTCTGCAAGTTGCGCATCTCCAGATGTGCTCTTCAACTTTCCTTTTTGTTTCTTCATCAATTTGATTATCAACAAGGGCACTCATAAATTCCCTTGTCTCTCTACAATCCATGGCAAGCACCACATTTTAATTTTTAATCTTTATCTGGCTCATCTATCTCGTAATCTTCTGGGCTACCTTTGATGTAGCCCTTTCTTTTTGCAAACTCATAAAGTTGTTTTCTTAACATTTTCCTTCCTCTGTGCAATCTTGACCTTACAGTTCCAATTGGAATATCAAGAAAGTCCGCAATTTCTTCATAACTTAATCCTTCAATGTCTGCAAGTATAACTACGGTTCTAAATTCATCAGGCAATTTACCAAGCGCTTCTATTATTTCATCTTCAAATATATTTTCAAAAATATGTTCCTGTAAATCTGATGACTCAAAAGATTCATCACGCACCGTCTCATAAAAATTTTGAACTTCATCGTAATCAACTTTTCCTGGTTCTTTTGTCGCTTTACGATACTTATTGATGTATGAATTTTTCATTATCTTAAACAACCACGCCCGTATGTTTGTTCCTGGCTCGTATTGATCCCAAAATCTAAACGCTTTAAGATATGTCTCTTGAACGAGGTCTTTTGCATCTTCTTCATTTCCAGTCATACGATACGCATAGTTGTAGAGAAGGAGCATATGTGGGAGTGCCTCTTTCTCAAACTCCCTCTGTCGCTTTTGCAATTCTTCATCTGTTAACTTTTTATCCCGCTTTTCCTTTTTGATCAACTTCTCTATTTTGTCTTTTAGCTTCATAAATTGAAACTTGGTTGTTTTTGCTTGTTTAATTATAATAAATTTTGGCTTCATTATCAATAGCAAAGGGGATTTGCCTTCGTTTGAAAGTTAGACGCAAATTTTTTGAGATAAAGTTATTATATTTATCGCTGAATTAAGTTTGGCAACAAAAATTTAAAGCCAATGACGGAGAAACTCTGGGTTGAGGTTGAGGTGAAAATATCCGAGGAGAAACGTGAGCTTGTGATTGCGTTTGCGTCGGAATTGGGAGCAAGTGGGTTTTGGGAAACAGAAGAAGCGTTGAAATGCTATTTTAAAAAAGATGAATGGGATTCGGGCAAAGGCGAAAATTTTCTGGATTTTGTCAAAAATCTGGAAGTTGGGGATCAAAAAGTTGAAGTTTCAATAAAGGAATTTCACGAAGAAAACTGGAATAAAATCTGGGAAGAATCTATTGAGCCGATTGAAGTTGGCGAAAAATTTGTCATAAAACCAAGCTGGAAGGAATACAAAGGAGCAAGAAAAATAGTTATTGAAATTGATCCAAAGATGGCTTTTGGAACAGGTCATCACGAGACGACGAGATTAATGTTAAGGGCAATTGAAAAATATCTTTATCCAAAGTGTAAAGTTCTTGATGTCGGAACTGGTTCGGGAGTTCTTGCAATTGCGTCAATTAAACTTGGTGCGGAATTTGCAATTGGTGTTGACAATGACGAATGGGCTTATGAAAATGCGCTTGAAAATGCGAAGATAAACGGCGTTGAAGATAAGTTTAAAATTATCCTTGGCTCAATTGAAAGTGTAAAGGAGAAAGATTTTGATTTTATTTTTGCGAACATAAATAAGAACGCAATAATTGGGATGATGAAAGAGTTTCAAAACAGGCTGAAAAAGGGTGGTTTTTTGATCACATCTGGATTCCTTGATGTTGAGCAGGGAACAATTGAAGAATATCTTGTGGCGTATGATTTTGAAATAATTGATGTGTTGAAAGAAAATGAATGGGTTGCGATAGTTTCAAAATTGTAAAGTAAAATTTTTTGTCTATGAAAGTTGCTTCAATTGACATTGGCACGAACACATTGCTTCTTTTGATCGCCGATGTTAAAGATGGAAAAATAATTCCACTTCACAATTCGCAGATTATAGCACGGCTTGGAAAAAATGTTGAAGCAAGTGGTTTAATTCAAAAAGAAGCGTTTGATAAAGTTTTGAATGCTTTGATTGAGTTTAAAAAAATTTCCGAAAAATTTGGAGTTGAAAAGATTTTTGCGATCGGGACAAGTGCCTTAAGAGATGCTAAAAACAGAGATGACTTTTTAAATTTCATCAAAGAGAAAACGGGGATTGAAATTAAAGTTATCTCGGGTGAAGAAGAGGCAAAACTTACATATCTTGGGGCTGTAAGCGGTCTTGATGAAAAATTTTTGAACCAAAAGATAAGCGTAATTGACATCGGTGGTGGAAGCACGGAGGTGATACTTGGCTCGGGATTTGAGATAAAAAAATTTATTTCGCTTAACATTGGGACTGTGCGAATTACCGAAAAATTTCTGAAACATTCTCCACCGCTTGATGAGGAAATTAATAATGCAAAATTTTACATTCAGAATGAATTTGAAAAAGTTAAAAATTTTGAGTTTGAGGGTTCAACTCTTGTCGGGGTTGCTGCAACGGTTACAACAATTGCGTCATACTCTTTGAAACTTGAAACTTACAACGGGGAAAGAGTGAATGGCTATGTTATGGGGATTGAAACGATTGAGGAAATTTATAAGACATTTAGAAATTTAAGCGTTGCTGAAATAAGAAAAATACCGCAAATTTCAAAAGGGAGAGAAGATGTAATTTTTGCTGGAGTTTTAATTTTGCTTGAATTTATGAGAAAGTTTAATTTCAACAGCATAATTGCAAGTGATAGAGGCGTAAGATACGGAGTTATATTTAACCTTCTGCAAACAAACTTTTTATAGTTTTTTCCAATTCTTCAACCTGATACGGCTTCTGGACATAGCGAACATTTTTCTCTTCTGACATTAAATCTTGAACCTTTTTATCTGGTGAAAATCCAGATGTGAAGATAACTTTGACATCTTTGTTAAGATATTTAAGCTCTTTAAATGTTTCAAAGCCATCCATAAGTGGCATTATCACATCAAGAATGACGAGGTCAATCTCATCTTTTTTCTCTTTGTAAATTTTTATTCCTTCAACTCCATCGCCTGCTTGGATTACATCGTGTCCGAGTTCGTGTAATAAATCGGCAAGGAGCATGCGGAGAAATTCTTCATCGTCAATTATCAAAATTTTAAGTTTTGTTTTTGCGGGTTCAGCTGGTTCAATAATTTCTTCTTTTTTCCGTTCAACTGGAAGAAATAATTCAAAAGTTGAACCTTTGCCAAATGAGCTTGAAACTTTGATAAATCCGTTGTGATTTTTGATAACGCCGTAAGCCATTGAAAGCCCAAGTCCGCTTTTGCCAAGGGATCTTTTAGTTGTGAAAAATGGCTCAAAAATTCTTTTCATTGTTTCTTCGCTCATTCCAGTTCCAGTATCGGAAATTGAAACTTTAACATATTCGCCGGGTTTAAATTCTGGATCATCAACAATGTTTTGGCTATACCAACCGAATTCTGTTTTTATAGTTAGCGTTCCGCCTTTTTCCATCGCTTCAATTCCGTTTAAGATAATGTCATACAAAACTTGTAAAATTTGTTCACGATCACCGGCAATGTCTGGAATCCCTGGGTTAAATTCTGTTTTGATTGAAATTCCCTCAGCCGTTTGAATTTTTTTGAGAGCATCTATTATCAATTCGTTTAGATTCAGGTTTGATATTCTAAATTTTCCACCCCTTGCGTATCCGATGAGTTTCTTGACGAGTTCAGCACCTCTTATCGTTGCTCTTTCAATTATATCAGCCCAGTAGTGAATTCTTTCATCCTTTGGGACTTTTGATTTTATAAGTTGTGCTGAGCCAAGTATTCCGGCGAATACATTGTTGAATTCATGAGCCATACCCCCGGCGATTTGTGCAAGCCCACGAAGTTTATCCGCTTCGTGAACTTTGTCAAGTATTTTCAAATACTCTGTCAGATCAACTATGATACCATCGTAGTATGATTTTACGCTTGATTTTTTAAGCGAGATTTGAACATTTAGAACATTTCCAGATTTATTTTTCAATTGTGCGTCAAATCCTTTGACCTGTCCTTTTGACTGAATCTCTTTTTTGAATTTTTCGGCAACATCGGGCGAAACAAACAAATCGTAAAAATTAACATTGTCGTTGAGATTAAAGTTAAAAATTTTTTCAAATGCTGGATTTATATCCGCAAATTTTCCGCTCTCATCAATTCTGAAAATTGCTTCGCTTGAATTTTCAAATATGGCTCTATACTTGCTTTCTGATTCAAAAATCTGATGATACATTCGGGCATTTTGAATTGCTATTGAAAGAGTGTCCCCGATCGTTTGAAGGACAAGCAAATCAACATTGTCAAAAGCGTTGATAGTTTCGGATTCACAATTTATTGCGCCAATGATTTCATTTTTCACGATTAGCGGAATTACGACTTCCGATGCAGTTGTTTTGTAGTATCTTTTTGATTCTGGTTCAAGGATAAGATCGGGGATGTAGATAAGTTTTCTTTCACGAATTGCTTTGCCAATTAATCCGTCGTTTATTGATTGTGCGTATTCGTAAGGTAGAGATTCTTTTAATGTGCCATAAATTCCTCTCATTACGAGCAAATCACCAACTCTTTCGTAAATTTCAACGACGAGGTCTTTCTTTCCGAGAACAGAATAAATTAACTTAACAGCGTTTTCAAAAATTTTATCAACATCTCTTTCAAGGACAAGGTCTCGTGTTAGTTTGTAAACTGTTTCAAGTTTGAAGAGAAGTTTTATGTTTTCCATCGTTGAATCAAACTTTTCAAGGATGACAGCTATTGTTTCGGCTATCGTTTTGAAAATTCTGACATCTTCGGATGTAAACGCATTTGTTTTTTCAGAGCTTATATCAAGGACTCCGACTATTTTCCCTTTCTTTCTGATTGGAATTGCTATTTCCGAGGCGATTGGCGCATCATAAAGTGGGATAAATTGAGGACTTTTTGATACATCGTTTATCACAACTACATCACCAAGCAAAATAGCTGAACCCGCAATCCCATAGCCAGCTTCAAGTGTGTAAGTTTCATCAAGATAATCTTCAAGATAACCTGAAACTGCTGTCAATCTCAATTTTTTGGATTGATCAACGGAGAAATAAAGCACATTTAAAAATTTGAATTCGTTTCTTATCAATGAGACAACATTTTTAAAGAATTCGTCAATTGATTTTATCTCAAGACCAAGCCGAGAGATTTCGTATATGGTTTTAAATTGTGATTTCTGTCTTTCAAGTCGTCTTTCTTTTTCGTCAAGGAGTTTCACCATTTGGTTGAAGTTTTCCGCAAACTCGTAAATTTCGGATGACCTTGGGACTTCAAGTTGAACATTGTAAATTCCACGCCCAATATCCTGCATCAATCCAGAAACATTTGAGATTGGCTTTAAAACTCTGCGATTGAATGCGGTTAGCATTACGACGAAACCCAGAGCTACCAAAATTGCAATTGCTGTGAAGATGAATAAATTCGTAGTCCCAATTTTTTCAAGGTATGGGACTGCTTCAATTTTCAGGAAAACTGTGCCAATTTTTCCATTTTGAGAATAAACGGGCTTAACTTTTTCATAGATTCTTTTCTCGGGTATGTATCTTAACATTTCGGATTTGTATGTGGCTATTTCCCCATTTGGGATCTCATTTGAGTCACCTATTAAACAAAGCAGTTTTCCAGCGCTGTCAAATATGGCTATTAACTTTACATCGGGGAATTTTCCATAGCTTCGTGTAAATTCAATAACTTTTTCAATTTCACCCTGCGTCAGGTGAGCGTTTATCTCGTGGGATAAACTTGATGTGATGACTTCAATTTTATCCTTGACATAGGCATCAAAGTTTCGGATGACAGCGTGCTCATTTAGGTAAATTAAACCAGCGGTAATGAAAATCATTGAAAGTGTTATCAAACTTGCGATCGTTTTTCCGCTCATATTTTCCGATAATTCTTTTTATAACCTTTGCCCTTTCCCACAGCTATTCGGGAATGAACGAGTTAAAATATGATTACCAAACAAAATATAACGCTTATAATTGACAATGTCAAATCACATCAGGTTGTTTGCTTTTATCGGGTGTTTTGTTTATATTTTCAAAGCAAATCTGAAACAAAATCAAGAACCCTGATGCCGACAACAGCTGACATTAGAAATGGATTGAACATAAGATACAATGGTAAAGTTTATACCATCATTGATTTTCAGCATGTAAAAAGAGGTCGTGGCGGAGCTTTTGTGAGAGTTAAACTTAAAGATGTTAAAACGGGAAGAATACTTGAAGAGACATTTGATTCGGGCGAAGAAATTGAAATTGTCCGACTTGATTTTAGGAAGTTTCAATTTTTATACAAAGATGGGGATGATTTTGTTTTTATGGACCTTGAGACATTTGACCAGATTCATGTGCCGTCTGATCTTGTTGGTGATAATGCTTTGTTTATGAAGGAAAATGAGACGGTTGATATTTTGTTTGATGGAGATCAAATTCTTGGGATACAGCTTCCAACATTTGTTGAACTTGAAGTTGTTGAGACCGAGCCCGGGATAAAGGGTGATACAGTTACAAATGTTATGAAGCCAGCAAAACTTGAAACGGGTGCTATAATCAATGTTCCGTTGTTTATTGAGCAAGGAGAAAAGATAAAGGTTGACACGAGAACAGGTGAATATGTTGAAAGAGTAAAATAAAAAAGAGGGAGGAAAATGGATTTAAATTACATCAAAGAGTTAATTAAGGCGGTTGATGAAAGCGGTGTTGAAGAGGTTGAGATAGAAATTGAAGGTTCAAGATTGAGGATAAGCAAGAATCGCAAAGTTGAGGTTGCAACTAATTCAGGGATGAATTCATTACCGAATTATATTCCGATACCATTTCCAATTTACCCGCCATCTGGACTTGCTCAGCCATCTGTTCCTGTTTTCCAGATGCCTCAGACTATTCAGCAAACTGCTCCAGTTGAAGTCAAAGAGGAAAAACCCAAAGAGACAGTTGAAACTCCTGCTGTTGAAACAGGCAAAAAATATCACGAGATAAAATCTCCAATCGTTGGGACATTTTACCGTGCGCCAGCTCCGGATGCAGAGCCGTATGTTAAAGTTGGTGATGAAGTTTTCCCAGGCACAGTTCTTTGCATAGTTGAAGCGATGAAACTTATGAATGAGATTGAATCTGATGTTCACGGAAGAGTTGCGAAAATTCTTGTTGAAAACGCTCAACCTGTTGAATATGGACAGCCACTTTTCTTGATTGAACTTCTGGATTAATAAAAAATTCGGGTTGGAATTGTTTAAAAAAATTCTCATTGCTAATAGAGGTGAGATCGCATTAAGAATCATAAGAACTTGTAAGGAGCTTGGCATAAAAACGGTTGCGGTTTATTCCGAAGCAGATAGATATTCTCTTCATGTAAGATTTGCTGATGAAGCTGTTTGCATAGGTCCTGGTCCAAGCAAGGAAAGTTATCTTAACATTCCGAGAATAATTGCAGCAGCGGAGATAACAAATGCGGAAGCAATCCATCCGGGTTATGGATTTCTTTCCGAAAATGCGATGTTTGCCGAAATTTGCGAATCGTCGGGGATAAAGTTTATAGGTCCAACGCCAGATGCCATTGAAGCTATGGGAGATAAAGCATTGGCAAAGGAAACAATGAGAAAAGCAGGTGTTCCGGTCATCCCGGGAAGCGATGGAGTTGTTGAGACGCTTGAAGAAGCGAGAGAAATTGCAAATGAAATTGGTTTTCCCGTGATGTTGAAGGCAGCAGCTGGCGGTGGTGGAAAAGGAATGAGAATGGTGATGAGCGATGCTGAACTTGAAAACGCTTGGCAAACAGCACGTGCGGAAGCAGAAGCAGCTTTTGGAAATCCAGCTCTTTACATTGAAAAATTTATTGAAAAACCAAGACATGTTGAGATTCAAATTCTCGCCGATGAACACGGAAATGTGATTCATCTTGGCGAAAGAGATTGCTCAATTCAAAGAAGACATCAGAAACTCATAGAAGAATCGCCATCCCCGATTGTCACTCCGGAACTTCGTGAAGCAATGGGGCAAGCTGCTGTTAAAGGGGCAAAAAGTGTAAAGTATAGAAGCGCTGGGACAATTGAGTTTTTAGTTGATAAGAATGGGAATTTTTACTTTATGGAAATGAACACAAGAATACAAGTTGAACATCCTGTGACGGAAATGGTTTATGGAATTGACATAGTCAGGGAACAGATTAGAATTGCAGCGGGTGAAAAGCTTGGGATTAAACAAAAACAATTGAAGCCAAACGGTCATGCGATTGAGTGCAGAATTAACGCAGAAGATCCATTCAAAGGTTTCAGACCATCGCCCGGGAAGATAACTGCTTTGCATTTCCCCGGTGGTTATGGCGTTAGAGTTGATTCGCACATTTATCAAGATTATGTTGTCCCGCCGTATTATGATTCGTTAATTGCAAAGCTTATAGTTCACGCAAGAACGAGAGACGAAGCAATAGCTCGGATGTTAAGAGCGCTTGAAGAATTTGTAATTGAAGGCATTCATACGACTATACCATTTCACATTAAACTTTTGAACTCTCCAGAATTCAGAAGTGGCGTTGATTACGACACAAAGTTTGTTGATAATAGATTCAATATGAATGATTAAAACCTAAAAAGGAGAAAAAATATGCAATTCCCGGAAAATTTAAAGTACACAAAAGAACATGAATGGATAAGAGTTGAAGACAACTCTATCGGAGTTGTCGGGATAACGGACTATGCTCAAAGCGAGCTTGGGGACATCGTTTATGTTGAACTTCCACAGGTTGGAAAAGTTGTAAAGCAACTTGAATCGTTCGGGACAATTGAAGCGGTGAAAGCAGTTTCCGATCTTTTTTCTCCTGTTTCTGGTGAAGTTATTGAGGTAAATGAAAAGTTGAAGGATTCACCTGACTTGATAAACAAAGACCCATATGGCGAGGGCTGGATCATCAAAATTAAAATTAAAGATTTGAACGAACTTAACAATCTTCTTTCTGCGGAGGATTACAGGAAGTTAATCGGAAAGTGAAACTTTAAAATTTAAGGAGCACATCAAAAATGGGTTTCGTTCCAAACACTGATGAAGACAGACGGGAGATGCTCAAAGCAATTGGCGTCTCCTCATTTGAAGAATTAATCTCTGATATCCCGCCAGAGATAAGATTAAAAGAGGATTTGAAACTTCCAGAACCACTTTCGGAGTATGAAGTTTTAAAAGAACTTCAATCAATTTCGGAAAAAAATCTTGATTTAAACCACGCTATTTCGTTTCTTGGTGGTGGTGCTTATGATCATTTTGTCCCTTCGGCTGTTTTCACGATAATAAGCAGGTCAGAATTTTACACCGCTTACACTCCTTATCAAGCGGAAGTAAGTCAGGGGACTTTGCAGTCAATTTATGAGTATCAAACGATGATTTGCAGATTAACTGGGATGGATGTTGCAAATGCATCAATGTATGATGGTGGGAGTGCTCTTGCAGAAGCAGTTTTGCTTGCGATTGGACACACTGGAAGAAATGAAGTTGTGATTGCAGGTCCTGTTAATCCGAATTATTTGACCGTTGTTCGCACATACACTCATCCGAGGAAAGCGGAAGTTAAATTAACAAAGTTTGATTCAGGGGTTTGTGATATTGAGGATTTGAAATCAAAAGTTAATGAAAAAACAGCGTGCGTTATCGTTCAACAGCCGAACTTTTTCGGAAACATTGAAGATGTGTTTGAGATTGAAAAAGTTGCTCATAAAGTTGGGGCTTTGTTCATAGTTGCAATTGATCCGATTTCACTTGGGCTTTTGATCCCGCCGGGTGAATATGGGGCTGATGTGGTCGTCGGTGAAGGACAACCGTTGGGAATTCCGTTAAGTTTCGGAGGTCCGTATCTTGGAATTTTTGCAGTGAAGGAATTTTTGATAAGAAAAATCCCGGGGCGACTTTCTGGAGTGACAATTGACAGAGACGGCGAGCGTGGTTTTACACTTACGCTTCAAACAAGAGAACAACACATAAGAAGAGAAAAAGCGACATCAAACATTTGCACAAATCAAGGTCTGATGATGCTTGCAGCGACCGTTTATATGGCTTTGATGGGGAAGCAAGGTTTAAGAGAGGTTGCAAATCTTTGCCTTCAAAAAAGTCATTATCTTGCAGAGGAAATTTCAAAAATTGAAGGTTTCAAATTAAAGTATAATCAACCATTCTTCAAGGAATTTGTCGTTCAAACCCCAATGCCTGTCTCAAAGATAAAGGAGAAATTGCAAGCGAAAAAAATTTTGCCTGGGATTGACCTTTCAAAGTTTGATGGTTATGGTGATGGTTTGCTTATTGCTGTGACGGAGAAAAGGACGAAGAAAGAGATGGATTTGTTTGTTGATGAATTGAGAAATCTTGTCAAGGGTTGATTTTGAGGTTCTAAATTTTAAGAGGGGCGTGTTTTACGCCCCTAATTTTTTTATAAAGGGGGAAATTTTAACAAATAAATAAGCACCCGAAATGCGTAGGTTCACGGTGATAATTCCGACTTTGAATGAAGAAGCAACACTTTGCTGGGCTGAAAAAATCTTTACAGATGAATTTAAAAGAAAATATGATATTGAAGTTATCATAAGTGATGGGGGAAGCACTGATTTGACAATTGAGATTGCGAAAAAATTCGCTGACAAAATTATTTTGAATGAGAACTTTGAAAAGCAAACGATCGCAAAAGGAAGAAACATCGGGGCTTTAAATTCCAACGGTGAAATTCTTGTTTTCTTAAACGCAGACGCAAGGATAAACGATGTTGATACTTTTTTTAAACTTGTTGATAACCTTATGAAGATGCCAATGGTTGTTGCACTTGCTTTTGATGTTTTCGTCTATCCAGAAGAAGAATTGTTCAAAGATAAAGTTTTTCACATCTTTTTAAATAAATTTTTTGCGATGCTAAATGTTATCGGTCTTGGAATGGGAAGAGGTGAGTGTCATGTAGTTAAAAGGGAAATTTTTTTCAAAGCAGGCGGATACAATGAAAATCTCCCCGCTGGCGAGGACTTTGAATTTTATATGCGAATTCGTCGGTTGGGGAAAATAATAAATGTTCACGGCTTGAAGATTTACGAATCCCCAAGAAGATACCGAAAGTATGGCTACATTAAGACACTTACATTGTGGTTTTTAAATTCTGTTTCAATTATCTTTCGCAAAAAGTCAATTTCAAAAGTTTGGAACGCTGTAAGATGAGAAAATTTTTCATTCTCTTTTTAATCATCACGATGCAAGTTTTTTCGCAGGTTGAAAATGTTCCTGTGTCGCACAGGGTTTATGATTTTTTGAAGCGAATGGAAGTAAGAGGGATAATCAAAAATTTTGACGATGGGTCTTTGCCTTTGTCAAGAAATGAAGTTGCAAATTTTCTCATTGAAATTTATTCTCAAAAAGAAAAATTGACAGAGAGAGAACTTGGATACCTTGAACTTTTGATGATTGAGTTTGAAAACGAACTTGGGCGTGAAAAATTTTTTGAGACATCAATTTTGAAAGATGGATTAAAATTTAAAGATGGCATTTTTTCCGACAGAGCGAAATATCTTTACACTTACAGAGACACGAACATTTCTTTTTTCGTTGATGCACTTTTTAACATTGAATCAAGATTTTCACGGACTTCAAATGTTCATCTTGTTGAAATAGGCGGACGATTGCGTGGGACTTATGATGGGAAACTCGGCTTTTATCTTCAATCAACGGATGGGCAATCATTCGGAAGCAAAGAACTTGCACTTGAAGATTTGAGATTGAAGCAAAATTATAAATTCAATGAACAAGGTTCTGTTAATTTTGATTTCACAGATGCTTACATAAAATATCAAACGAAGCATTTAAGTTTTCAAATTGGCAGAGAAACCATAACACAGGGATATGGATTTTCTGGAAAATTATTTGTCTCAATGACATCGCCAGTTTTTGACTTTTTGAAAATTAGGTTCAAATATAAAGGCGTGTCTTATGACTTCGTTCATTCGTGGCTTCTTGGGACGAAGTTTTTTTTGCAAGATACGGTTTCTGGAAATGTTCCATTTGTGAATTCAAAATATCTTGCAACGCACAGGTTGAGTTTTAATTTCTGGAATAAGTTTTATTTTGGTGTGTGGGAAGGAGTTATTTACACAAAGCGTTTCCCCGAACTTGCGTATTTAAATCCGATTAACTTTTACAAGTCCGCTGAACATTCGCTTCAAGACAGAGATAATGCTTTGCTTGGCTTTGATTTCAAAGCAAATCTTTTTAGAAACTTTCAAATTTATGGGACGATTTTAATTGACGATATAAATTTTCCGTTAATTGGCACAGGTTGGTATGGGAATGAACTTGGATATCAAGTTGGGCTTTATTTTGCTAATTTTGTGAGGGATGCAGATTTTATCTTTGAATACACAAGGATTGAGCCGTATGTTTATTCTCACAGGTTCAATGAGAACAGTTACACTCACAACGGATTTTTAATCGGACACGAGATTGGACCGAATTCAGATGATTTTTTCGCAAAAATTATTTATCTTTTATCAAAAAGAGCAACTTTGAGTATCTTTGCTGAAAGGATAAGGCACGGGAAAAATCCCGTGGTTGGAGGCGATACAATAAATGTAGGTGGAGATTTTAACCTTGGTCATCGCACATGGGACGCTGAAAAAGTTAAGTTCCTTGATGGAGTAGTTGAGAAAAAGTTCAGGTATGGAGTTGATTTACTTTTGGAGATAAGAAAAGATTTTATGCTTGGCTTCGGTGTTGGAATTTATGAGAAAAAATTTTTAACTTATCTCAAACTAAAAATAGATTACTAAGGAGGCAGAGAATATGTTGAGGCAAAAGTTTTCATATCTGACGATGATAATTGTCCTGGTGATCGGGATCGTCATCGGGGCAAATTTAAGCAGTTTGTTTTCAAGCGATGACATTTATATCCAAATTATGAAATTGAACGATGTTTTGAATCTGACACGAAAAAATTATGTTGATAAAATTGACACTCAAACACTTGTAGAAGCAGCGATTCAGGGAATGCTTGAGATTCTTGATCCACATTCAGTTTATATTCCAGCCAAAGCGATGGAAAGAGTTAATGAAGATATAAGAGGAAGTTTTGAGGGGATTGGAATTGAATTCACGATAATAAACGACACGATAAATGTTGTGTCACCGATTGCTGGAGGTCCAAGTGAACAGCTTGGGATAATGGCGGGAGATAAGATAATTAAGATAGACGATGAACCTGCAATTGGATTGAAGAATGAAGATGTGATAAAGAAATTGCGAGGTCCAAAGGGAACGAAGGTTAAGGTGACAATTTTAAGACCGGGAGTTAAAGAGTTGATTGATTATGTCATCACGCGCGATAAAATATCAATTTACAGCGTTGATGTTGCGGTTATGGTTGCAAAAGATGTTGGCTATATAAGCATAAATAGATTTTCAGAGACGACAGATCGTGAGTTCAAAGAAGCGGTTGAGAAGCTTAAAGCCCGTGGTATGAAGAAACTTATACTTGACCTTCGCAATAATCCGGGTGGTTTGCTTTCGGAAGCGGTTAAAGTTGCTGATGAGTTTCTCCCGGAGGGAAAACTCATAGTTTATACGAAGGGACGCTTGAGCGAGTATAATGAAGAATTTTATGCGACAAAAGAAGGCACACTTGAAAAAATCCCGGTTGTTGTGCTTGTAAATCAAGGGACAGCGTCTGGAAGCGAAATTGTTGCAGGTGCTATTCAAGATTGGGATAGAGGATTGGTTGTTGGTGATACAACATTTGGTAAAGGTTTGGTTCAGAGACAATTTCCATTAAACGATGGCTCTGCCATAAGATTGACAACAGCAAGATATTACACGCCAAGCGGTAGATTGATACAGAAACCATATGAAGGTAAGAAATATATTTCAAGTTCGGAACAAACTAAAAAAGACACATCAAAAGCAGTATATTTCACTAAAATTTTAAATCGTCCAGTTTACGGCGGTGGCGGAATTGCTCCAGATTTCGTGGTTAAAACTCAGAACTTGACAGATCTTTCCATTGATATAAGAAGGCATAATTTGTTTTACATTTTCATTTCCAATTTTATGGACGAAAATGGAAATTGGATAAGGAAGAAATACGGGAACGATTTTGAATTTTTCAAGCGTGATTTTCAAATAACTGATGAAATGCTTGATAACTTTAAGAATTTTGTCATCTCAAAAGGTGTGAAGTGGAATGAAAGCGATTATCAAAAAGATTTGCCTTACATAAAAGCGATTTTGAAAGCTCATGTTGCAAGATTTATTTGGCGCAACGAGGGTTGGTATCCGATAATGCTTGAAGTTGATGAGCAATTCCAGAAGGCGTTGGAATTGATGCCACAAGCGGAAAAATTATTTGCAAGTGGTAGATAATTTAGAAAAAGCTCCCGCATCCTGCGGGAGCAATTCATTTAAAAATAAATTGGGATGGCAAAATGAAATTGAGATTGCTATTTTTTTTAATTTTTGCTCTTTCACTTGGTTTGATTGCACAAGTTCAACAACAGCAAACGCAGACAAGATATTCAGTTGATGATGTTATGAAAAAACTTGAAACGATGGATAACTCACTCAAAGAAAAAGTTGATGCTCTGCGAAATGAATTTGACCAAAAATTAAATCAAAGCGTGAATCAGGTAAGGGATGAACTTTCTTCAAAAATTGAAAAAGTTGATTCAAAAGTTTCATCAATTTCATCACAGACAGAGCAAGTTTCTAAAAGAATTAGCCAGATTTCGGCGCAGAATCGTGAACTTAGAGATCGCATTTCCAGAGTTGAAGAAAAAGTTTCGGGGGTTGAAAGTGAAATTGGAGATGTAAAAAAGTCAGTCGCCGATGTTGACGCAGGTGTTAAGGAGATGTCAGCTAAAATTGATGAGAACTCGTCAAAGTTTGATCAAATCCTTTCAAAGCTTGGTTCAAACAGAGCGGTTTTTATCGTTGGTATTGTAATTCTGATAATTCTTTCAGCTGGAATTGCAGTCGGAGTTATGAATCTTTCAAAATTGACAAAGTCAGTTGAAAGAAACATACTTGATGGTTTTGAAAGCAGTGCTGGTAAAATTGAAGTTACGACAAATGATTTGAAGACAATAGTTGATGTTTTAAAACAGCAGACAAGCGAGATAGTTGCGTATCAGAGAATTCTTGAAGAGCGAATAATTTCTGCTCAACAGCAGATAGAGGCAAAACTTGAAGAAAAGCTCGCAACAAGACGAGGCAGGACAAGAAAAACATCATCATCTTCGGAAGAGTAGGTTATGAAATTTATTTTTCTGTTTGTTTTGGCATTTAAAATTTTGTTTTCGCGTTTTGAATCAGCGGTAGAGTTTCAGCAGGAATTTGAAAAATTTGATAAAAAGTTCAATACATCGTTCATTCAAGTTGGAGAAGAACTTGTTTACGAAGTTAAGTATCTTTTTTTCAAGCTCGGTCAGATTAAATTCACGGTCGTGGATAAGTTCATTGATAATGGGAAAGAATTTTACAGGGTAAGGGTGAAGATAGATTCGTATTCCGTTCCGTTCGTTGATATACATGCTAATTTTGACGCTGTTTTTGATTCAAGATTTGTCGCTCAAAGATATTACAGCGAGATGAACGAGAAGAAGTATTATCAAAGCGTAAGATATAACTTCGTTGAAAAATCTTCTTTCTATGTTGTTGAAAAAAATTATCAAAATTTTGAGTATAACACAAAGGGGAAAAGAGTTGATACAGTGAAGGTGATGACGAATTATTGCGATGGTCCGTCGCTTTTTTATTATGCACGGTCAAATGCTTCGGTTCAGAAGACGATGGTTCTTCCAACTTTTATAGAAGGAGTTAAAGGAATTACGATTATAAACTTTGGAAAGAAGAAGACGAAAATAAAAATTGATGCTTTGAATCGTCCAATTGAAGCATATGAGATTGATGGGAAAGCAAGTTATGTTGGATTTTTTGGATTGACAGGTGATTTTACTGGCTGGATAAGTGCGGATGAAAAAGCAATACCTTTGAAAGGTAAGTTAAAAGTCATTGTTGGAAGCGTGATCGTTGAACTTAAAAGTTGGAATTTTGATTGGAAACCAGCTTAAACAAAAACAAAATTTGTTTGGGTTATGAAGATTTTACCTTACAGAGGCAAATTTCCCGAAATTGATGAATCAGTTTTCATAGCTGATGGTGCAGTTGTAATTGGTGATGTTGTCATTGGCAAGGATTCAAATATATGGTTTAACGCTGTCATTCGTGGAGATGTAAATTATATAAGGATTGGTGAGAGGACAAACATTCAGGATGGATGCATTCTTCATGTGACCACGGATAAATATCCTTTAATTGTTGGAAATGATGTGACGGTCGGGCATGGTGCAATTTTGCATGGTGCGGTGATTCGTGATAAATGTCTAATTGGTATGGGGGCAATTGTTCTTGATGGCGCAGAAGTGAAGTCGTATTCTCTTGTTGCTGCTGGTTCGCTTGTGAAGCAGGGATTTATCGTCCCTGAGGGAACTCTTGTTGCAGGCGTACCTGCTAAGGTTGTGAGAGAATTAACAGACGAAGAGAAAAAGGCAATTGAAGAGTCAGCACTTCATTATGTTGAACTTTCAAAAGAATATAAGAACTTAAAGGGGGTAAGTTATGAAGTTAAAAATATGGGGTTGTAGGGGCTCAATCCCTACTCCGGGAAAGGACACGGTCAGATACGGGGGGAATACTCCCTGCGTTGAACTTAAACTTGACGACAATAATTTGATCATCCTTGACTCTGGAACCGGGATAAAAAATCTTGGAAATTATCTCATTCATAAAGGCGAGTCAATTCGTGCTTATATAATGATAACTCATCCGCACTGGGATCACATTCAAGGTTTTCCGTTCTTTAAACCGCTTTTTATCTCTGGAAATGAATTTACAATCGTTGGTTCTGGGGCAAGGACGAAAACACTTGAACAAATAGTCGCAGATCAAATGGATAGGGTTTATTTTCCAGTGAGGTTAAGTGAGTTAAAAGCGAGCATAAAATTTTTACAGGTTGGGGAAGAAGAATTTAAAATTTATGATGCTGTTGTTCAAACGATTTATGTCAATCATCCAGGTTTTACGCTTGGGTATAGAATAACCTTTAACAACAAGACAGTAGTTTACATAAGCGACAATGAACCGTTTGACAGGGAGATAACCCCGTATCTATTCAACTGGGAAAAGGAAGTTATTGAGAAATTTGACACAGTTCCGGGTGATCCGAACAAAAGAATTTTTGACTTTGTCCGTGGTGCTGATCTCTTGATTCACGATACAACTTACACGCCGGAGGAATATGTTGAAAAGGTTGGATGGGGACACTCGCATTATTTGTTTACTTTGAGAGTTGCACACGAAGGTGAAGTCAAGCGACTTCTTCTTTTCCATCACGACCATACTCATACGGATAATATGATAGATGAGATTTTTGAACATTGCAAAAACGAGGTTAAAAAAAGAAAATATAAATTCAATCTTTTAGTTGCTTCGGAAGGGATGGAGATAGAAATTTAAATTTGTTTTATTTGGAGTGGTTTTATAAATTGTTTTCGCAAAGGATTTGAAACAATTTTTAAGCGGTGATGAAAAAAATTGCAATCCTTGGTTCCACTGGATCAATCGGTAGAAACGCCATTGAAGTGATTTTGAATTTTCCAGATAGATTTAAGGTCACTTATCTTGCGGTGAATAAAAATATAGAGCTTTTGCTTGAACAGGTAAGAATTTTGAAACCGAGAGGAGTTGCCATTTTTGATAGAAAGAAAGCGGAGGAATTTTCAAAACTTGTAAATGGCACAGTTGAAGTTCTTGCTGGTGAAGAAGGTCTGGTTGAAATTGTGTCAAGAGACGATGTTGATATTGTGTTAAACTCTTTGGTTGGTTTTTCTGGGCTTAAACCCACGGTGAAGGCGATTGAGAATAAAAAAAGAATTGCGCTTGCAAACAAAGAAACTCTTGTTGTAGCAGGCGAGATAATCACGAAACTTCTGAAAGAAAACGATGTTGAACTTATCCCGGTTGATAGCGAACACAATGCTATATTTCAATGTCTTGTCGGCGAGAATGTTTCAAGCATAAACAAGATAATTCTAACAGCGTCTGGTGGTCCATTTCTTAACAAAGATAAATCTGAGCTTGAAAATGTGACAATTGAAGAAGCACTTAAACATCCAAATTGGAAGATGGGCAAAAAGATAACGATTGATTCAGCGACATTGATGAATAAAGGGCTTGAAGTAATTGAGGCGCATTGGTTGTTTGGTCTGCCAGTTGAAAAAATTAAGGTCGTGATCCATCCGCAATCAATCATTCATTCAATGGTTGAATTTGTTGATGGCTCAATAAAAGCACAACTTGGCGTTCCAGATATGAAAATACCAATTCAATATGCCCTGACTTATCCCGAGAGAACACCAGCAAATTATGGACAAGTTGATTTTGTAAAACTTGGAAAAATAACTTTTCTTGAGCCCGATTTTGAAAAATTTGAATGTTTAAAAATTGCTTATGAAGTTGCCAAACTTGGCGGAACTTATCCAACTGTGTTGAATGCTGCAAATGAGGTTGCGGTTGAACTCTTTCTCAATCGCAAAATTAAATTCACACAAATACCAGAGATAATTAAAAGAGCAATTGATTCACATAGACCTAAATTTAATCCAGACCTTGATGATATTTTCAAAGTTGATTTTGAAACAAGGGAATTAGTAAAAAATTTGGAGGCAGTGAATTAAACTATGGAAGTCATAAAAACTATATTCTACTTTGCTATAACAATTGGCGTGCTTGTTTTAGTCCACGAATTCGGACATTTCATTGCTGCTAAACTTTCAAAGATGAGGGTTGAAGTATTTTCAATTGGCTTTGGAACAAGATTAATTGGGAAAAAAATTGGTGAGACGGATTATAGAATATCAGCATTTCCGCTTGGAGGTTATGTTAAGATCGCTGGTATGGTTGATGAGAGCCTTGACACTGGTTTTCTTGGAGCAAAGCCCGAGCCGTATGAGTTTAGAAGCAAACCATTTTATCAGAAATTTTTCGTGATAACGGCAGGCGTGATTATGAATATGCTTCTTGCGGTGGTTTTATTCACTGCGATTTTTATGATTCAAGGAAAGACATTTAGAGATGTAAGAGAAGTTGGGTTTGTGATTCCGAATTCGCCTGCTTATGAATCTGGCTTTAAAGAAGGCGATAAAATTTTAACAGTCAACGGGAAAAAGGTCAATTATTGGGATGATATAATTAGAATTGCTTTTGTTGATGATTTGACGAAAGATTTGAGTTTTGGAATTCAGCGTGGTGGTGAAAATCTCGTGCTTCAAATTCAGAGGGAGAAAATTCCGGAAGTTCCATCCGAAGATGCGCTTGGGATTTTGCCCAAATACACCGAGACAATGGTTATGGCAGTTGAGCCGGGGCGTCCAGCGGAAAAAGTTGGAATCAAGCCGAGAGATTTTATTTTATCTGCAAATGGTGAAAAAATTTACAGCCCAAGTCAACTTACTTCAATTATACGGGCAAATGCAGGCAAGGAAGTAATTTTAAAGATAAAGAGAGATAATGAATCTTTTGACTTGAAAGTCGTTCCTGATCCTGATGGCAGAATTGGAATTCAAATTACCGCTTTTTACAATGGACCTGTTAAAAAAGAAAGTTATAATCCAGTTGAAGCACTTTGGGTCGGGCTTGGTGAAACTTATAGGATTTCGGCTTTAACTGTTAATGGAATAAAACAATTGATAACAGGCAAAGTCCCAGTTCAAAAAAGCATCGCTGGTCCGATTAGAATTGCAAAGTTTGCAACTCAAAGCGCCGACATTGGATTGACTGCGTTTCTTGGGTTTATGGCGATTTTAAGCATAAGTTTGGCTTTTCTGAACATTCTCCCGTTTCCCGGGCTTGATGGTGGTCATCTTGCAATTTTGATTGTTGAGGGGATTATAAGAAGAGAAATTTCCTACAAAGTCAAAATTGCAATTCAGCAGGCGGGGATAATAATCCTGATTATTTTGATGATTTTCGTTCTGTATAACGACATCGTTCATTTTTAATTGTGATTTCGTTCACTGACCAAATTATGGTGCGGTTGTAATTTTAAAGTGAAACTAAAATAAATTTTTGAGGTTTGCTATGAAAAAGTTTTTGGCTTTTTTCATCGTTTTCACATCAATTGTTTTTGCACAGGTTAATTTGCAGGTTTCAGCCCCTGCAACGCTTGATCAGGTAAATATCGCCGATCTTGATGTGAGCAAATTAAAAGATTTACCACTTTTGTTCACGATCTTTATAACGAGTCAAAATCCGGTGACTATGAAACTACATTTTCAAGTTTTTGCAAAGATTGGAAATGAGCCGGAGAGTATATTAGCAGATGCGTGGACGTTGCCGTTTGATGTTGAAAGAGTGTTAAGTTTTACAAATCAAGACCTTGCAGCTGGGAGAACAAATATAAAAAACGATGGGAACAGGACGCAAGTTTATGAAGATAAGATAAAAAGAGTTAAGGAACTTGCACAGTCAACAGGTAGATTGCCCGCTGGAAGTTACAGGTTTGTTATACAGTTGCTTGATCAAGCTGAGTTGTCGGTTTTAGCATCGTGGGAGAAAATTTATGAAGTCACGAATCCGTCAAGGATTGATCTCGTTGCACCAGGTTATCAGTCCGAGGTGCGAACGCAATTTCCGATATTTAGATGGGTTGCGCCATATTTGAAAGAGTTTGAGATTTATGTCTATGAAAAATTGCCTAATCAAACAACGCCGGAAGAAGTTGTCTCTGGTGATAAAAATTTGAGATGGAGATTCAAAACGAATGATACACAGGCTCAATATCCGCAGAATGCTTTGCCACTTGAAAATGGGAAAGAGTATTTTTGGTTTGTTAAATCAAGCATAGCAGGAAGTCGTGGTGCAGAAGAAATAAGAAGTGAGATATGGAGTTTTAAGGTTAATCTTGGTGAGCAAACCGTTCAGGTTACTCCAAATTTAACTCCCGAGCAGAGAAGAACGATTGACAATTTGATAAAGTCGCTTAACCAAAGTGGAAATTCTGAAATCGCAAATTTGCTTGGTAAAATTGTTTCTGATTTTCAAGTTTTGATTGACGGGAGACCCATCAGCGCATCTGAACTTTCGGAGCTTTTGAAACTTCTTTCAGACAGAGATAAATACGAAATAACAATTGAAGAAAAATAAAATTTTCAATCGGTGATGAAGAGAGAAATTTTTAAACTCGGCATAATTTTCACGCTTGCTTTTTTATTCCTTGGATTTGTCAATTATGCTCCAACAATTGCAGTCGTCCAACTTGTTAAGAACAAAGCATATCATAAACCTCCAACTTTGAACGATTGGAAACTTGCACAGAAAGGACTTGGGCTTGAATCCGGAACGCTTGTCAAAACCGATGAAAAGTCATTTCTTCTCATCAAGTTTCTTGATGGAAGTTTTTTGAGGGTTGGTGAGAACACAACGCTTGAAATTGTTGGTGAAAATCCAAAAGGGAATTATTCAAGAAAAGTTAACATTGATAATGGCGGAGTTGATTTCAAAGTGTCAAAAGTCAAAGGTAAATTTGAATTTACAACTCCTTTATCTGTTGCAACTATAAGGGGGACGGAGGGACTTCTTATTTCAAGATTTGATGCGGACACATTGATGTTAAGGGAAGGCGAGGTTGATTTCTTTAACAAATTTTCAAACATCACAAGAACTGTAAGAGCGGGGGAAATTGGCATATCAACTAGAACAGGTGAAATTACAACACGCCAAATGACCGAGTCAGAACAGCAAAAATCACAAGAGATAAGAAGAGCAATTGAGAAGAGAGAAATTGAGATAAGAGGTAAAACGGGGGATGGAAAAGAAATCCGAATTAAAATAAAAGAAAAATAATCAATGCTTAAAATCATCGCTTCTTTTTTCTTCTTTATGTTCTTTAACATCTTGTCCCCCGCTCAACATATTTTGAGCATTATCCCCGTTCAAAAGGGTGTCAGCGGTGAAGATTTGAAATTGAGAATTGAATTTGCCGATGTATCAAAAATTTCAACAGCAAAGTTATTTTACAGGGCAAGTGGAGAAGCCACATTCAGATTAATTGAAATTCAAATCACAAAAGAAAACATAGTTGTTTTAACTATTCCCGGCAGATATGTTAAGTCGCCGATGATGGAGATATTCGTTGAAATTACAGATAGATCAGGAACAGTTAGTTATTATCCGGGCAAATCAGCGGAGGAATTTTTGCAAATACCCGTTGCATCGCCAGAAGAATCGGAGGAAATAATAATTTTAAGCCCAGAAAAAAATTCAAATGTTCGTTCTGATGAACTTGTTGTCTCTGCATCGCTTATATCTGTTGAAGATTTTGATCCCGCAAGGACACAAATTTTATTTGACAATGTTGATGTTACAAAATGGGCTGTTGTATCTTCGGAACTTGTCGTGTTTGTTCCTGAAAATGTCAAGTTTCAGGTCAAACCCGGCTCACATCGTATAACTATACTTTTGAAAGATACGCTTAATAAAATTGTTGCAAGAACATCTTGGAGTTTTAATGTAGTTTCTCCCGAAGAAATAGCCCAAAGAGAAAGGCAAATTAATTACGGAGCTGGAGTTGAAATTGAATTGAGACAGGAATCAGTTCAGAAAAAGAGCAATTTTTATGGACGTGGCAGAATTAATTTTAACAGCAGTTATAGGTTTTTAAATTTTAACACAAATCTTTACCTTACGAGCGAAGAACGCTCAACAATTCAACCGCAAAACAGATTTTTAATTGAGGGAAATTTGCTTGACTGGGTGAAAATTGGGTTTGGTGATGTTTATCCAAGTTTTTCACCACTTGTTTTAAGTGGTTATAGGGTAAGGGGAATTTACAGCAAAGTTGATTTGAGATATTTTCAGTTTGAGATAGTAAATGGCGAAACAAAAAGAAGTATTGAAGGTTCAGTTTTGAGAGAAGTTCCGATTGATAGTTTGACGGGAACACTTCCGCAAAATAGCATTTATGATACGACAAATCGCAAGGTTTTAATTTATAACTACGGGACTTTCAAAAGAAATCTTTTTGCTGTTAAGCCGACCTTTAAATACAGGCGAAATTTTGAACTTGGCTTTACATATCTTGTTTCCGAAGACGATAAAACATCAATAAAGTTTGGTGGAAATCCTCAAAAAAATGTCGTCTTGGGTTCAAACTTTTTGCTTTCGCTTGACAATGCGAGGACAGAAATCAGGGCAAACGCAGCTTTAAGCGTAAAGAATGAAAATTTAAAAGCAAGTAGCTGGACAGATGCGGACATTGACTCGCTCTTGAAGGATACACCTTCTTTGCGAGATAATTTGAAAAAATATCGTTCTTTGATTGAAAAATTTGTTCCGTTGAATCAATACATCGTTCCGATAAATCCACTTGGGTTATCTTCACTTGCATATGAAGTTGGTTTAAATCTTAACTATTTTGGAAACTTTTTCAAATTTGATTATATCTTCCACGGCAATGAGTATGTGTCGTTTGGACAACCTTATTTAAGGCAGGATATCCAAGGTTTCAAAGTTTTTGATAGGTTGAGATTGTTGAGAAATCAAGTTTTTTTGACTTTGAGGTATGAAGATTTGAGCGATAACACAAAGAAACAGCGTGATTATACGACTAATTTCAAAAATTTTGAAGTTTCTGCGATGTATTCACCGCTTTCGAATTTGCCGAACCTTACTTTAACTTATTCAAGAGCAACAAGCGATAATGGTGCGCCTTTGAATGATACATTGAGAGCGTTGAATGTTGCAATAAACAAATTAAGTTTTGATGTTGGTTATAACTTTGAATACATTTTCAGAAATCGGTTCAACTTTACATTTTCTTTAACCGGCTCCGATGATAAAACTGTTTTGAATGCTGATTTAAATAATTTTAATTTTGTCTTCTCACTTTATTCTGATGTTAGAGAGAATTTGCGCGGTAATGTGCTGTTTGCGTTGAATAATTCACACTTTAAAAAACCTTCGTTTGATTCAACTGGAAAATTTCTCGGGACTTATGATGAAAGATTTAACTATGTTTCGCTTGGTGCGGGAGCGGATTATCAATTCAAAAATAATATCAGATTGTGGGGGAATATATCTCCAAGTTTTGGTGATTTAAAGCGACTTTATCTTTACTTTGGTGGTGAATATGCAATCGCGAGAAATCAAAGTTTAAATTTCAATTGTAATCTTTTGTTTTACAGCTACATTGACATCGTCGCATACATAACTTACAAGATTAAATTCTAACGATGGACAAAAAAGTTAAGTTAGAGTTTTGGGGCGTTGCTATTCTTATTGCGTTTATAAGTTCCGTCATTTCATTTTTCACTGTTGAATTTATCCCGGTTCTTAAAGGTGTTGAGCTTAAGACGATTGATTTAAGATTTAATTACAGGGGCGAGGTTCGTGGTTGTGCTGATTCTTCTGATATTGTAATTGTTGCTATTGATGAGGTGTCGCTTGATCGGGCACCGCAAAAGTGGCCGTGGCCAAGGAGTTATTACGCAAAATTGTTAAGAAATTTAAAAAGAGCGGGGGCACGCGTTGTCGCATTTGATATTAATTTTGACTCGCCGGATCAGGACCCACGAAGCGATGAAGAATTCAAAAAAGCAATTGAAGAAACAGGCAATGTCGTCCTTGCCGGTCGTGAAGCTCGCGGTGTGAGATTGAAAGGAAGAATTATTGAAGCAAAAAACATTTTGAGAAACATTTTCATTGGAACTCCGAATTCTTCCCCTGGAATAGTTGAGGTAATCCGTGATTACGATGGCGTGTGCAGAAGATATATACCTGTATTTGCTACCGCCGATACAATTTTCCCAAGCTTGGGGCTTGCGGTTGTGCTTTCATACTATGGATTGTTAATTGACTCCGTTTACGATATTCCACCACGAAGTCCATTTGAAAATGGCTTTTTTAAAATTGGGGATATAAAAATTCCAAAGTTTGATGATAAAACCTGGCTTATAAATTACGCCGGACCTGCTGGGACTTTTAAGTATATAAGTTTGATTGATGTGCTTGATGATAAAGATTTCAAGACGAAAGATGAAATTGAATTTGGTGATATAAACACATTTGACAATCCCGAATTTGGGCTTTTGCATGATGAGGTTTTCAAAGATAAAATTGTGATAGTTGGAAGTGCGATTCCAGAGTTTAAAGGCGAACTCGGCGATTTATTGCCTGCGCCATTTATAAAAAACGGAAGCAATTTGATGTATGGCGTTGAAATCCACGCAAATGCGATTGCAACTGTGATTGAAAGAAAATTTATAAGCAAGGTCTCTGCATTTGTTTCTTTTTTGATAATTTTTGCGATGGCGTTTATTAGTTTTATAATTGTGGTAGGCGTGAGAGGTTTGAAAATTCGTCCGGAGTTTTTAGTTGAAGTTTTGGCGATTTTAGTTTTAGCTTTGATGTTTGCGTTTTGGACATTTTTTACTGCGTTGAGCTTTGAGAAAAATTTAATTTTTCCTGTCATATCTCCAATACTTGGTGGTTTTTTTGGTTACATTGGTTCAATTGCTTATCAATACTTTACAGAGAGGAAACAGAAGAAACTTATCAAAACCATATTCAGCTATTATGTGCATCCATCGGTTGTGAATCAACTCATTTCAAATCCTGAACTTGTTCGTTTAGGCGGTGAAAAAAGAGAAATGACGGTTTTGTTTACAGACCTATGGAATTTCACGACGATAAGTGAATCTTATTCGCCAGAATTTATTTTCAATCATCTGAATGAGTATTTTGAAGCGATGACGAAAGTTATATTCAGATATGGTGGAACGCTTGACAAATATATAGGCGATGCAATTGTTGCTTTTTGGGGTGCACCAATTTATTATGAAGACCATGCGTTAAGAGCATGTCTTTGTGCTTTAAAGATGCAATTTGAACTTGAAAAGTTGAGAATCAAGTGGGAATCTGAAGGCAAACCATTGCTTTATATGAGAATTGGAATAAACACGGGCGAAATGATAGTTGGAAATATAGGTGGATACGGGAGATTTAATTATACTGTCATCGGGGATAGTGTGAATCTTGGAGCGCGACTTGAATCAGCGAATAAACAATTTGGCACGAACATAATAATAAGCGAATACACATACAACAAGGTCAAAGATTTTGTAAAGGTTAGAGAAATTGGAGACATTGTCGTTAAGGGGAAGAGCGAACCAGTTAAAGTTTATGAGTTAATTGATGTTGTAATTTCAGAGAAAAAGATTGTGAAAGTTATGGAATAAATTTACGAGTTTTTCACTCTGTTATAAATTATGCAAATCCCATCAAGCACGAGAGATGGTTCGTAGAAATCAATCATATTTGTGTGTTCAATAATTGTTTTGGCAAGTCCGCCTGTTGCTATAACTTTCGCATTTTGTCCAATGATGTTTTTAATTCTTTTAATCATTCCTTCCATAGCGTCAACCGCTCCATACATAATTCCTGATTGCATGCTTGAGACGGTGTTTTTCCCAATCACACTTTTTGGGAAATGGAGTTCAATTTTGGGAAGTTTCGCAGCGCGTCTGTGGAGTTCAGCTGCGCTTGTTTCAATTCCAGGAGCTATAACTCCGCCGAGATATTCGCCTTTTTCGGAGACGACATCGTAAGTTGTTGCAGTTCCAAAATCAATAATTATAACTGGACCGCCGTATTTTGTGAAGCCGGCAACCGCATTGCAAAGTCGGTCTGCTCCCACGGCGCTTGGGTCATCGTATAAAATTTTTATCCCAAGGTCAAGTTCGGAGGATACAACGATAGGTTTAACCTTAAAATGTTTTTCGCTCATCCATACGAAGACATCTGTTAAGTTCGGAACAACGGAGGAAATGCCAACCCCGGTTATTTCTTTCACATTTACTTTCGCATCCTCACAAAAAAACTTAACAAGAAGCCAGGTCTCATCTTCTGTTCTCGTTATCAAACTTGAAACCCTCCAATCGTGGATTAACTTTCCATTTTGGTAGATTCCGAAAACAGTATGCGTATTTCCAATGTCAATTGCCAGAAGCATTTTCAATTTCAGATTTTGTTTCAACTTGTTTGATAAATTCAAGTATGTGAGATTTTATTTCATCTCTGACTTTGCGAAAAACTTTCATTCTTTCCTCTTTTGTCCCGGTTGCTTCCGCAGGGTCTTCAAAACTCCAATGAATTCGTTTTACATCCCCGGGAAATGTCGGGCATGATTCCTTTGCTTTATCGCATACAGTGATTACATAGTCAAATTCTTGCCCTAAAAATTCCATAACACTTTTTGAGCGATGATTTGAAATATCTATTCCAATTTCTCTCATTGCTTCAATTGCAAGTGGATGAACGAATGAAGGATGAGTTCCGGCGGAAAAAACTTCAAATTTATTGTTTCCGAAATGTCTCAAAAGTCCCTCAGCCATTTGGCTTCGGCAGGAGTTTCCCGTGCAGAGGAATAGAACTCTTAACATTTTATTTCCGCTTTTATTTTGAAAACTAAAAAAGGGAGACACAAGGTCTCCCTTTATCAATTATACTGGTTGAAGATATTTTTCAAGTCGTGCTAAAAGATTACGCTTTGGCATTGCGCCGACGATTTGTTCAAGGACGCGACCATTTTGGAAAAGCATAAGCGTTGGGATGCTCATTATCCCGTATTTCATTGCTGTCTTTGGATTATAATCAACATTCAATTTCCCAACCTTTAATCTGTCTGCATATTCATTTGCGATTTCCTCAACTATTGGAGCGATCATTCTGCACGGTGCGCACCATTCAGCCCAGAAATCAACGAGAACAAGCTTGTCCGACTTGAGGACTTCGTCTTCAAAGTTTGCGTCTGTGAGCTCAATTATGTTTTTAGCCATTTTATCTCCTTTTTATTTTGAAATTAATTTGACATTTTTTTCACCGAATAATTCTCTTAAACCATTTATGAGTTCTGATTTTGGTTTGACAAACAGGTGCGGTATTTCAAACCTTTGCAACAAAGTTCCGTTATCTTTAACATCAATTTCAATTGAACAATTCCCTTCTTCTGAACTTTTGAGAAGTTTTTCAAGGCGTTCAACCTTTTCGGGTGATTCGTTTTTATCCACAATTGCAACGATTTTGCGAGTGAATTCTTCTTTAACATCGCTCAACGGATAAACTTCCTTGACCTGAATTCTCAACGAGTTGCCTCTTTTTCTTGCTTCTCCAACTACCATGACAAGTCCTTCAATAACGAGATGTCTTGAATAATTTTTATAAACTTCGTTAAAGGCGACGCATTCGGCTTTTCCAGTGAAATCTTCAAGTTCAAAAATTAACATCTGATTTTTGTTTTTGTCAAGTTTTACTTGCATATCTGTTATAACTCCACAAGCACGCACGATTTGATTTTCTTCCACAGAGTCGGGCTCACCAAGCTTAACATTTGAAAAAGTTTGAACTTCGTCAAAATATCTCATCAACGGATGTCCAGAAACATAAAAACCGAGGACATTTCTTTCGTATGAGAGTTTTTCCATCTCACTCCACGGCTTAACATCTGGAAGTTGGGGATAGTTTTCCTCATTTTCAACACCAAAGTCAAATAAAGCAACTTGTCCATTTCTTTTGTCTCTTTTTATTCTTTCACCAAATGTCATTGCTAATTCAACCGCTTGAAGAAGTTGAGCTCTATGTCCGCAGTTTAGAGAATCAAAAGCACCTGCCTGAATTAAACTTTCAAGAGCTCTTTTATTCACAACTCTTAAATCAACACGAGCACAAAAATCAAAAAGATTTTTGAATTTACCGCTTTCATTTCTGACACGAATTATCTCGTTTACAGCATTTTCTCCAACATTTTTTATCGCACCAAGACCAAATCTTATCGTGTTTTTATCTATGATCGTAAAGTCAAGATTACTTTCGTTTATATCGGGTGGCAGGACTTTAATTCCCATCCTTCGGCAATCTTCAATCAAAAGGACTATTTTATCGGTATCGTGTAATTCGCTTGACATAGTCGCAGCCATAAATTCAGCAGGGAAGTGAGCTTTCAAATAAGCGGTCTGATAAGCAAGATAAGCATAGGCGACAGCATGACTTTTGTTAAATCCATAAGATGCAAATTTTTCAAGCATGTCAAAAATTGCTTCGGCAATTTTTCTGTCAATTCCGTTCTTTACAGCTCCTCCAATAAATTCGTCTCTTTGCTTTGCCATCAACTCTTTGTCCTTTTTACCCATCGCTCTTCTCATAAGATCAGCTTTTGCAAGTGAAAATCCAGCAATTTGATTTGCAATCTGCATAACTTGCTCTTGATAAACAACAATTCCAAAAGTTTCCTTCAAAATTGGCTCAAGTTTGGGATGTAAATACTCAACCGGTTTTTCGCCGTGCTTTCTTGCGATATAATCATCAATCATTTGCATTGGACCGGGTCTGTAAAGTGCGTTCATAACCGCAAGGTCATGTATATTCGTTGGCTTTAACTTTCTCAGATATTCCTGCATTCCGGAACTTTCAAACTGGAAAACCCCGACCGTTCTACCTTCGCCAAGAAGTTGAAATGTTTTCTCATCATCAAGCGGTATTTCATCAATGTTAATTTCAATTCCGTGATTTTGCTTTATAAGTTTGAGCGTATTGACGATGACGGTAAGAGTCCTTAAACCAAGCATGTCAATTTTCAAAAGCCCGGCTTTTTCAAGATAATCTTTATCATACTGTGTCATCAATTCTGTCTGCGGTGTCTGATAAAGCGGAACATAATCGCTAATATCACCGGGTGCTATAACAACGCCAGCTGCATGAGTTGATGGATGGCGGTTTAAACCTTCAAGTATAAGTGCATAGCGAACAAGTTCTTTAAGTTTGGGGTCATTCGTTGTTTTTAGCCATTCAAGTTCCGGAACTTTCTCAAGTGCTTCGCTTAAACTCATCGGCTTTCCTTCAATTACAGGGATGTTTTTCGTGATTGAGTCAATCGTCTGTAAAGAAATTCCCAAAACTCTTCCGACATCTCTTATAACGGCACGTGATGACAAAGTTCCAAATGTTATTATCT
>Ga0105163_1000208_pt1 | contig 36500 bp, 42 predicted proteins | sample JNZ110809AmetaG_FD_81531 | JGI IMG/M metagenome (GOLD analysis project Ga0105163, IMG submission 81531) | Hot spring microbial communities from Jinze hot spring, China to study Microbial Dark Matter (Phase II) - JNZ 110809A | ecosystem: Environmental > Aquatic > Thermal springs > Hot (42-90C) >... | reverse complement strand
TGGGGAGCAAAGCCCCTGAGCCGGCGTCGCCCCCTCTGGAGTGGCGAGTGGCGGGAGGAAGTACCGGCCGTGCTGGGGCGCGGCTTCTCCACCGCTGGGAGCTTGCTCAGCACGCTGCTCTGGCGGGAGTTCTGGCGCTTGCCGCGGGGCGGGTGCTAGCAGCGCTCTAAGCTCGTCCTCAGAGGGGTACCTACCCTCTAGGACTTTCTCGCCGTCCACCACTATTGCTGGGAGTGCGCGGATACCGTGCTTCCTCAAATCTCTCAAGTATACACCTCCGAAGAGCTCGCCGAGCTGCTCGATGTAGGTCTGCAGCTGAGAAGGCTCCCGCAGCTTGAGCACTCTCAGCTTCACCTTCGGCCTCTCCTCCCTCGGTAAGCTCGCGAGTATTCTCCGGAGAGCCTCGATCATCTCTAGCGAGCCCCGGTCACGGCACGCGTATACTATGATTTTCTTCTCCTCCCTGCAGAGTGGGTAGGCGGGTTCGCAAGGCTGGGAGGATGCGCGAGCAGTTTCGGAGAAATGGGGGATTCGAAGGAAGTTAGATCCGAGCAGCTTAAGCTTGAGGAGCGGTGATTTCTTCCGAGCGACTTCGCCCTGTCCCAGCTCCCCGGTTCTGAGCCTCATCGATTCAGCGAAAACTTGCTTTTCCGGGGCCTGCTGCTTCCCGGATCCAGGAGTAGCGGAGCGCTTGCCCCTCGAGAAGTTCCGGGAAGCTTCTGCGAGCGGCATCCTGCTGCCTTCCCTAGATGCCGAATCTTCGTAGAAGTTCTCTTGCCTGTTGTAAAAGTTCAAGCCTTTTACGCTTCTCTTCAATCTCCCGCGACAGCTTAGCTGCCTCGCCATCTAGCTGAGCTGCATACTCGCGTAATGCTTCTAGAGGCTTTACCTCGTAGCCTAGACTCCTCAAACTGGAGATCAGCGCATCCAAGCCGGAGTATCTTGGATCAACACTCTTTGCAGAGCTACCGCCTGTGTTAGCAGAAGCCAGTTCACCAGCATCGACGTGTCTATCCAGTGGAAGATCGGCTGTTCTCAAGGGAGATGAAGCATACGGAAGAGCAGGGGAAGCTGAAGGAAGAGCGCTGCTCTGAAGCGAGGGTTGCGGATCATGAGCTGAGATACCGCCCGTCGCTCGGGACTTCTCCGCTCTCAGCTTTTCGTGCTCTTCAAAGAAATCCTTAGGCTTCCCCCCTCCTTCATCTCTGCCTCTTCTAAGCATGACCACCACCTATCATTCGTTTCTATTGTATTTATACCTGACGCAGCAGAAGCCTGGCAAGCCGCATGATTGCTGCATCGAATTCCTCGCTCGTGTAGTTAATTACGCGCAGCGTGGAGGGGCTCAGCCTGCTCATCGCGGGCTCGTAGGGAACGACAACGTACTCGCAGCCCGCGTTACGGCAGAAAACTCTCATCATAGAGATGTACTGATTTACCACAGCCAGCGGGTAAGGCCTTGGCTGGTTTAGAACGACAACTACGCTCTTCCCGCTGAACTTGTAGAGGGCCGCTTCCATCGCTGCAGGACTAGGTTCGGTGACTACTAGGACAGCGTCAGCGAGCTTCAGCAGCGGCATGTACCTCTCCACAGCATCTACATCTGTGAGGGCGGGCAGATCTACAACTACAACGCTGTAGGCTCTAGACCAGCCTCGCACGTGATCCGCAACCACCTGCAGATCGGCAAGAGGCCCCCGATTCACCGCAATCGTCAACCTCAGCGAACCGCTTTCAACCCGCCTCAGGCTACGTGAAGGATCATCCCTTAGGTACGGGGGAGGAACGTCCCCTACCAGGTAAGCCGTCGCGCCCCCCTCAGAGCTCGCATCGACGAGTAACGTCGGCGCTACACCCCCCACTACCACGCTCAGGCAGACGGCGAGCGTAGTCTTCCCAGTACCCCCCTTAGACCCGCTGAAAGTCGTCGCGATCACTTCCTACCGTAACTATAGTGAGATAAGAGATATTAGTCAGCTAGAAAAAGCTTAGGAGGACAACTACACCTCGCTGCCCTTTAAAGGACATGTTACCCTTTAAAGGGCAGCGAGTGCTTTCTCGACAACTCTGTTAAGCTCCTCGTCGAAACTTAATCCTTCCCGCTTTGCTAGCTCCTCCAACTTTCCAATAAGGGACCGCTTGAGCAGAACTACCCTCTCCACGTAGCCCTCTCTAGAAATTTCTTCAATTAAATTTTTGAGCCTCTCTTCGTCGCGCAGCAGAGAAGCGTCGCGCTTCAACCTCTCGGCGAGAAGGCGAAGCTCCCCGGTGCTAAGCTTCCCCTTGCCCCACTCAGCCACTTTTCTCACCACCTCATCGGGCTTGATGCCACCCTCCCCCTGCGTTTGAAGCTGCTCCACAGCCCTCGCCACAGAGCTGAGCCCCGACCTGCTAATACGGCGTCTCTGCTCGCGCAGGGGGGGCCTGCCGGGCTTCGACTCGGCGGTTAGGCTCATAACCGCCGAGAGTCTGGAGTAAAGCCGTACAGCCCTGCGGATGGTATCCACTTCGACAAGCACTCGGCGCGCGATCTCCTCTTCCGGTAGGCCGAGCTCGTAGAGCCGCGCGAGCCCCCTGCCCACCTCCTCTGGGGTGAGAGTGTTCTGCCTGATGTTCTCCGCTAGCGAGAGCTCGAGCGCTTCCCGGTCGTCGAGCTCGCGAACCTGGCAGGGAACACCCCTCCCGAAGAGGCGGCTGAAAACCTCGGGCCTCTCGCGCTGCAGGAGCCTTATAGCTTCTAGGCGCATCCTACCGCAGACAACGCCGTAGGCGCCGCCCTCCGGCCGCACGATCAGCGGGTGCAGGAGACCCCTCGCGGCAATGTCCTCAGCCAGCTTCCTCACGGCCTCCTCGCTCACGTGGAGGCGAACGTTCACACTGCTCGGCTGGAGCTGCTCCACAGGTAGGAGAGTAAGCTGCTCCATCCCGCTCCACCGAGGCAAACTGGTAGAAGCTGAAATAAGTTTCTTCGGAAGGAGGCTTCTCCAACTTAAGATTTTTAGTTTGCAAGAAGCAAAGCGAAACGTGGAGCGAAAACGCGCAGAGGAGGTGGTACAGGAGCTCCTACTTAACGAGAAGTTTAACGCCGTAGCAGTTCTACTCTACCTAAGGAACGTGCAGGGCGCGCTAACCCAGGATATTAGGAGAGTATTAGGTAAGGGGTCTCTGGCCAACGCTAGCTACACGAGAAGCGTGCTTCACTACTTAGAGGAGCTCGGGCTCGTGAAGTATGTTATCGTTTCCCGACACAAGGTATGGCAGCTGACGGAGCTTGGATCAGCAGTAGCCGAGGAGCTATCCCAGCGTTTAGAGCTGGGGAAAACGCTAGGTTTCAGCTAGGTAACTCTCTCGTACAGTAGCAGCAGTGCCAGCCTGATGCTTCCGCTGTGCTCCGCAGCTTCCCGCGCGCACTCATCAATAACGCCCGCGTCGACAGTAAGTGATAACCTTTGAACCCTCTCGAGCAGGATCTGCCTGATTTCTTGAAAAGTGTAAGGCGGCATGTGCACGGAAGGCAGAGAATCAAGCTCTCTCGCGTACAACCCAGGGTGAGTGACGACCACCTTCCAGGGAATGCTCTCTACGAGTTTTACAACACTGTTATCGCGTAGAATTAAGCCGTAATCATCTATGATGTTCAGCGCGCTGAAGTCGATCCTAGCTCTCAAGCAGTTGTAGGTTCTACAAGCAAAGCCCGCGACATAGGTGACCCTTCCAAGGCTAGCCGCAGCCATTCTAGCTAGCGTAGTTTTTCCCACGCCAGGAGGTCCCTCGATTCTTACACTATTCTTTCGCGCAAGTTTTTCAATAGCCGCTTTTAGCTGAGCTTCTCTAAAGAGAAGGCGAGGAGGTTGAGCCAGTAGCCTCCGACAAAGCCCCCTCCCCCTCATCCAATAACCTTTGATTTCATAGATAAAAGTTGGATAACTCAAAGTCTTCCACTGAATCCGGAGCGAAGGATAAATAAGCCGTTTAGCCTCCTACGTCTGGAAAGCTGATGGTTACTGGATACATGCTGGTGACCACGAAGCCTGGAAAAGAGTATGATGTCGCGATGGAGCTTAAGAAGATACAGTATGTTGTTGAAGTGGATATAACCTACGGTCTTTGGGACATAATAGTGAAGATTCAAGCCCCCTCTCTTGCGGAGTTTGACAGGACGATACAGATTATAAGGAGCTTGAAGGGAATCGAACAGACAGCCACTCTGCTATCCCAGGGCAGCTAGTAGAGGTAGCTTCCCGTCTCGATCTTCTCAGGGATATACTTCTGAGACAGGAATTTGAAGCCGTGGCCGCTGAGAGCCTCGATCTCCACCTTCTCCCCCTTCTCGAGGAAAAGCTCCAGCTCCTGAACCCAGCCCTTTGACTCCTTAAACCACGGGTAGTTAAGAAGCTCTTTCGCCCTCTTGAGGTCTCTCTCGGTGGCCTTTATGATGTAGTTCTTCGGTATCTTGTAGCGATCAATATCCGAGACCGCCACGCCGAGGAACCGCGCTCCCGGTGTAGCTAGGCGTTCACTCTCGTAGCTCAGCGATATAGACCCGCTCCGGTAAACGCTGTAGATATAGAACCCGTAACTGTCCGCGTCGGTAAGCACGTAAACCGGCAAGTCGAACTCCTCCCACAGTCTCCTAACCATCCTGCGCGTACTTCGGTCCGGCTGACCCTTACCTGTTACAAGTATGCACCTGCTTCTCTTCCAGAACTCCTCTTCGTTCAGCCTCTCGAAGATAGCATCTTTCTCAACCACAAGGACGTACTCCGCGTCTACGCTGAGAATCTCCAACCTGTCGACGTTGGGGGGAATCGCGTAAGCTCCACTACCCATCCTGGAGAGGTCAATCTCGTAGCCCTTCGACCTTACAACCAGGTTACCTACGATCTTTCCCTTGGCGTCGTGCATGATGCCCATGTGCTCCCTCAGCAGCCCCAGAGCCACTTCAAGGTCCTGGATGACGGCATTAGACTCCCTCTGGTCGTCCCAGGTTTCCTCACTCCGCCTTCTCCCGTTCTCATCCACGTAGTATATGGTGTGCTTACCCGTGTAGTAAAGGTCCCTTATGGTCGGGTAATCCCCCTCCCTGCGAGCCCTTAGAATCAGAGAAAGCATGAGTACTGTCTGCATGAATTTCTTCGACTCGCCTACGTCCAGAAAGCTCCTCTTAGCCGTACGGGGACCTAGTACGAGTATCTTCCTAGCCTCGTCCCATATCGTGTTAGCTAGAGTTCTGACAGGAATCTCGAGGTAGGGCTCTTTACCGCTCAGTATCTGTTTAGCGATGCTGGAGCCGAGCTCCTCTAAGCGGCGGATGACCTCCTCCTCACTCGGAGCCTGAACCATTCCCCTCTTCAACGAAACTCACCTTGCCGAGCTCTCCTCTAACTAGCTCCTCGAGTTTGAGTAGCAGCTCCTCCTCCCTAATAGACGTTATATAACTTAGCGCGCCTGCGACCTCCTTCATGTACTTCCGGAAAATAACCTCCTTCCTTCTTGCCTCCTGAAGCCTCTCGAGCCTTGAAAGGTATAGCCTGAGCTCCCGCGAAATTTCCCTCACGGCTATCTCGAGCTCCCTCTCGATTTCTGGAACGTCGGCAATAGCCTCCTTGCCTACCCCCTTGAAGGGGATCTTAGTAGAGCATATGTGGATCACGACCGCTAGAGGCGCGGGGAACTTCACCTTGTAGATAGACCAGTCGATAGAGTCGACGATTTTCCTCGAAACGTCGACTCCCTCATCGTAGAGCAAAGGCATCCTGTTCGCAAACCGCAGAAGTAGCGGAGAATCCCCCGGGGGTATCTCACCGCCGTAAGCGATCGCTGCTTCCACTATGAAGGGATGACCGCCATAGGATGAGGGGGGCCTCGAGACAGCGGCCACGAACTCTGGGGACAGGATTCTCTTCACCCCTTCCTCAAGCAGCTGCGAGCCCAGGGGTGAGAGCGTGTAGGGCCGAGGACGCCTCCATCCTTCGTAGGCCTTCATCTTGGTGGCGAGCTGCTCTAAATCCTCGCTCTTCAGATCCTTTACTTTCTTACCGGGATCAAAGCCCGCCCAGCTGAGGAAGTCTAAGGCAATCTTCTCCCCTACGCCCTCAAAGTTCTTCACCAGGAACTCGTGGAGAGTAATATCGTTAGAGTTCAGCGACCTCAGCATTTCCTTCAGAACCTCGATGTCAACTCCCCGCGGATGGTAGAGCCCTGTGGAGGGGGGCTCGGGAAGCTTCCTCGTAACTCTTTTGAACTTGATGTCTTCCTCTGGGGTTTTGAGGCGGATGCTCGCGTAAGGAGTTATCAGAGCCGTCCTCTTAATATACTCGAGAATCCTTTTCTTGGCGAGCAACCACGAGCCTTCTAGCGTAAGCTTGACGACTGTTCCGTGCCAGTCGCGATCTTTCCTCCTGAACCGCGCTCTGAGTACATGCGGGATATTCCTGCTGATATCGATCTGAAGGTAGTACTCTCCCTCGACGGGGGAATTCAGCGGTGCTGTGCGCACGTATATAGGCTTACCCGTCGTCATTTGAGCATAGAGAACAGCCATCTTGACGCCGAGGCCGAAAACGCCTCTGCTCTGGCGGATTACGTACTTGGAGCCGTAGAACACTCTCCCGAAAACGTTCGGCACCTCGTGGAGCGGAATACCTATACCATTATCCGCGACGATCACCGTGACTCTGTTCTCATTCTCGGGGTCCTGCTGCACTTCGACGTATATCACGGGGAGTATACCGTGATTCTCAGTCGCGTCGAGAGAGTTTTCTACAAGCTCCCTTATAGTCTGATAGAGAGCTCTAGCTGGGTTGGCGAACCCCGCTACCTCCCTGTTCCTGTGAAAGAATTCTGCTGGTGATAGCCCACGGAACCTCTCCACGCGTGAGACACCTTCTACCTCCCGGGGACGCTTGTTAGATAAAACTGTTGTAAAGAACGTTACAGGATAACAAGCTGAACAAGCAATTTACTTTAAACTACTACCCGCTCAACCTTCAAGTTTATAATAACTTTCTTCCTCGGCCTCCTCCGGAGCAGCGAGACGAGCGATAGCAGCGTCCCAATAGCCAGTAAGTTCACAGCTATAGTGCTCATGCTACCATTCATACTACCATTGCAATACGAAGGTAGGGGTGGAATTTAAGGTAACGTTTAAGCGCAGAGGTTGAAAAGTTCAAGCCGACTTGCTGGGTGGTGGGCCAGGCAGCTTCCCGCAGCAAAGCGGACGTGATGAAGCATGTGAGCGCTGAAACTTTCTGGAGCGCAGCACTGAACTTACCTCTCCTTCGAAGCGACCTGGATAGCCTAGCTCTCAGGGTTAGAGTAACCCCTCCCGGCGACGTGATACCGTGCATTGGATACCACTACAAGCTTCTTAGCCGTGTTATCGAAGAGTACTTCGGCTCAAGGAGTGAAGCTTGGAGAACTCTCCCACGTAGAAAGGTAATCCTTTCAAACAAGGTACCGTACCCCGACCACGCTGAGGAGATCATAGTCGACGGCCAGGTAGTAGGACACCTGGTTTTCAGCTTGAGAAGAGGTGAGAAGCGCTGGCGATTCCGGCCGCTCTACGCTCTCGTACACAAGATGCTCGAGGAGAAATCTGGTTACTACGCGGTCGTTGACCTGCCGAAGCTCAGCAGGGGGTACACAGTGAAGGAAGGCGTGATAGTGAGCAGAAAACTGCCAGAGGATAGTGACGAGTACATAGCGCTCGGCACCGTTAACGGGAGGTTCCTCGGCGTAGGCGTACGGCTTAGGGGCGGTAGGATCTTCGTTCTTAAAAGCTGGGTCAGGAGACCGTACTCTTTCCACGACGCTAATCCGAGCCTTCGGGAAGCCGTAGAGCGCAATGAAGCTGCACTCAGAGATCTCGAGGAAGAAGCTGTGAGATTCGTGCAGGAGCTAAGCTCCAAGTACCGCAGACCTGTGGTGGTATCGTTCTCAGGGGGGAAGGACAGCCTAGCCACGCTGAACATCGCGGTGAAAGCTCTCGGCCCTGAGAAAGTTACCGTGCTCTTCAACGATACGGGTATCGAGTTCCCCGAAACCATCGAGTACGTTTACCGCGTGGCAGACGCGTTAGGTGTAGAGCTGCTAGTAGCTAGCGCGGGAGACTCTTTCTGGCGGGCGGTTGAGGTCTTTGGGCCGCCGGCGAGAGATTACAGGTGGTGCTGCAAGGTAACCAAGCTAGCTCCTATCGCTAGAGTGCTGAAAGAGAAGTTTCCGGGAGGCGTGCTAAGCTTGGTCGGGCAGCGGAAATATGAATCAGCAGCAAGGGCGCTTTCGCCGAGAGTCTGGAGAAACGTGTGGTTGCCGAACGTTGTGGCGGCAAGCCCCATCCACGAGTGGAACGCGCTGGCGGTATGGTTTTACATTTACCGCGAAAGGCTCCCAATCAACAAGCTCTACTTCATGGGCTTCGACAGGCTCGGCTGCTGGCTTTGCCCCGCGATCGAGCTGGGTGAACTCGACATCTTAGAGAGGTGGAAGCCTGGGCTCAGCCAGAAGTGGAAGCGCTACCTCGAGAGCTACGCGGAAAAGAGCGGAAGCGGGGAAGAGTGGATCAACTTCGGGTTGTGGCGATGGATTTCACCGCCAAAAGACATTCTGCGGTTTGTTGAGCAGAAAAACCTGCCAGCATCTAGAGACTCGGCAAGCCGTATCGAATCGGTTTCCGGCACCACGGTGCGAATCATTTTGAAGAATGCGAAAACAGAAGTAAGTCTTTTCAAGCTTCAAAACCTGCTTAAAACCAGCCCGCGCTTGAAGGAAATCGTCACGAGCTTGTCCTTGGGAGAAAGCGGCTTAACGGTGATCACCTCAAGGCCTCTGAGGAACGAAGAGCTCGCGGAGCTCGAGAGAGTGCTGCTTCGCGCGTACAACTGCGTTGAGTGCTTGGAGTGCGCTAACTGGTGCCCCAGTAAGGCGATAAGCCCAGACCCTCGTGGAGGGATAATTGTCGGCGGGCAGTGCACGGGATGCGGGCTCTGCAACTCCAAATGCCCTCTAGCAGAGTACGTTCAACGAATTAGAGAAAGGGGCATTAGGTAATCTATGGGCGCCTTGCGAGCGGGCGCCCGCAAGCTGGGCACTTCCCAAAAGTTTTCTTAGCGCATATCGGGCAGATCGGGACGTCGCAGTGAGAGCAGTAGTAGTAGTCGTCTCCACGGTAGATTTTTTTCCCGCACCTGATGCACCTTCCAAGCACCAGCGTCTTCGGCACGTAAGCCATAGACCCCTCCCGCTGCGTGGATTCTCTCTATTTAAACTGTTCGCTGGCTTTTCGAAGCTGAGCGCAGAAAAATCCCCTCAACCACCATTCTGCCTCCGCACTTAAGGCACTGCTCTGCCTCACCGAAAAGCCTGTCCCCCTCCCTGTACTCCCGCATGCTCTCGTAACCGCAGGAGGGGCACCTGAGATATGTGGAGAGGGAGCGAGGAACGACCTTCACTGTTAAGAGGCGCGCAAACGACCAACCTGTGTAGACAGCCACTATAGCAAGTAGGAGCGCTCCGCTCAGGTAAGTTTCCGAGCCTGTACGCAGGTAAAGGATGACCAGCGCTGCGGAAATAGCTACGAGGCTCAGCAGCAGGACAGCGTAGGTCGGAACCCACCTTCTCGGCTGAGGCCTCTCCAGGGAGCTCATTGCGGAACACCCACTGTGTTCCCCACGCCTATAAGTAGGATGGTGGATCCCTCCGGAGCCTTCTCTATGATTTCCTCAACTATACTGACAGCTTCTCTCACGCCTCTGTAAATCTCCTCCGTCATTATTGAGAGCGCTTCGCTCTCAGACATTTTTATCAGAACTGCGTACAGCGGAACCGAGTGCCTGGAGGCTACCTCCTCTATTCCATACTTCTCAACACCCACTCCGCCTATAGCGACTCCGTAGCCGTGGGCAACTATCCCGGATGGCTCACCTTCATACTTCAGAGCAGCATCGACCGTCACGATGACAGAGGGTTTAGCCCGCTGAAACACCCACTCCACAGCATCGTCGTAGTGGCCCGTAGTCCCGCCTGGCCCCTTGGCTTTAACAACGTAGAGGTCCTTTCCCTTTGCGGTGACCTTTGCGACGACCGTATCCTTTGCCGGCTCGAAAAAGTGCTCAACACCGTACTTCCGCATAAGGAAGGTGGCAACCAGAGGCCCTGCGGAGTCGCCTATAGGCAATGCTTTTCTGAAGGCCTCAACAGCCCCCTCGATGGCGCGCACCTCCTCCATGATGAACGGCATGACAGCATTCAGCTGCATGAGGAGCCATAAACTCTTGAAGCGCCTCGCGATTAGGTAGTAGTGGTTCAGCTGCTTGTATACCTCGTTAAGCGCTCTCGCGATCTCTGCCATCACCACCAGGTTCTTTACTTCGTGTGCCGCCGCCTTGGGGGCCGCCAGTGAAACTTCACGCTCTATGCTCTCCTCTCCAACCATGAGAATATGCTTCAACTTTTTCACAATACCGTAGGGGTCGAGATCCGTCGGCGGTATTAACTTAACCTCCACCAGCCTGTATATCCTCTTGTCCAGATCAGCCTCGCTGTCAGACTCCCTGTACCTCCTGAACTGCTCCCTCAAAGCAGAGAGAGCTCTATCCCTGGCCGCTCTGAGTATCCCAAGGTAGTTCTCCACCTCAGTTATCGCCCTGTAAACTTGAAGCTCCTGCATGACGAAAGAAAGAGCTATGATGGCCACAAGCCACCCCACTATGCTGCCTACATCACCATTCACCAATCACGCACCTAGCCCCCTCTACGAGACCGCTCTCATAAAAACTGTTGCGGTCGCGGTAACTCTACGACTACTGCTTTAGAGAAAAAGCTAAAAAGCCCCAGGAGCCTACTAGCAACGTAGCCGGGGTAGCTCAGCGGGAGAGCAAGCGCTAGAGAGCATCCGGCTGAAGCCACCAGAAAGGTGGAGACCGGAGGGTCCCGGGTTCAAATCCCGGCCCCGGCACCAGGACGAATTTATCCAGCGAGACTAGAGAAATCGGTGAAACATATGCACTCACCTTATCCTGCTGTTGCTGCGCGATTAGAGGAAAGAAGCGCTTGCTAAGCCATCTCGAGCAGGATAAGACCCGCGTTCTCAAGGCTCCGCACCCCCCTTTCTTAACGCAACTTCACGTAGGGCTCGGGAATTACTCCCGCGGAGAGGAACCTCTTCCAGAGCGAGCCCCCCTAGAACGAGGCTTTTCTCGGAAAGCAAACCCTCCGTTACCGAGTCGGCGAAAAACATGGGTAATTTACCCCTAGGGTAGAGGGCGGCCACGGGCTCCACTTTACTCAAGAGCGTGTAGTTGACCTCCAGAACGGTTCCCTCATCGGTCACCACGTGGTAAGGCAAAGCGTTAAGGTTCGCGTGCCTGTACACCCTCAAGGAGGTCTGCACACTATCCTTCACGGATACTGGGCAGAAGTGTACGTTTACGGTCGCTGCTCGCTTCTCAGCTTCCTCTAGCAGCGCGAGGGCCGTTTCTCTGCTACCCTGGGCTCCTCGGTAATCTGGAAGCATCGAGTAACCTCGGAGCAGCAGCGATTGCGCGTTCGTCTCGGTAAACTCGAGCTCATTCAACACGATGAAATCCAGCTCTCTTTTCTCAGCTATGTCGAGTAACAGTAGCAGCTGATCCAGCTTGCCGGGTAAAGCCGGATACTCCAGACCTACAGACAAACCATCCCCCTCCTGCTTCACAGTCTCCAGCACTTTTTCGAGACGATGCAGCGGCGAGTGAATCCTCATCTCGTCGACTCCGGAGTCGACGAGATCTCCTACCAGTTTACCGCTGAGGGGTATCCCAGAAGTGTACAAGTGCACGTGAAAATCCCTGGATAATTTATCCTTTAAGAAACGGGTGAGGCCGGTGACAAGGTTAGGCTTAGCTAAGGGTTCACCGCCAGTTATACTTACGCCCATAGAGGCGGAGCGCAAAACCTCGGCCAGCACTGTTTCAAAGAGGTTTTCAGGTGATGAAAGCACCTCGTTAACGTACAGCACATCTTTGTCTTTACGCTCACTGCTCAGCGGGCAGTAAAAGCAGCGTTGAGGGCACAGCCCGGTGAGAAAAACAACAGTTTTTAACCCTTGCTGGCAGAGCTCGCACCCTCTGGGCAGCTTCCCGTAAACCGCACTGCCAGAGGGCAGCTTTCGGATTTTCACGAATCCCTAACCTGCTCTAGCAGGGATACGACCTGCCATATCTTGGTTCTAGCGAAGAGCGGGGTGTTGGGATCCATCGAGACTTCCTCTAGCTTGGAAATCACCGAAGCCGCCTTGAGTCCTGGGGTCATCTTCGGGTCCAGGAGAACTTCTATCGACTCTGTTGCAACACGCCTGATGTTCCTCGGCACGCCACGATCGTCAGCTATCTGTTTGAGGATTTCTAGCGCGTGGCGTATCTGGATCGGCGCCTCCGCCATAGCTACCACCTTCGCTTCGGTCAGAATGCATGGATATATACCTCTCTGTGCGTGCGGCAGCCGATGCGCCGCATAAATGCAGGAGAATGGGTAACTTTGTACTACAGCGAGGGGGAGACATACACCGTACGCGTAGATCCCGAAAAAGTATTCCACACGACTAGAGGCTACGTAAACTTAAGGGATCTTGTTGGCGCTGAGCCGGGCTCCGTTATTGAGACTAACGTGGGGGAGAGATTCATCGTCTCTAGGGCTTCTTTCATCGATAAGCTAGCAAGCTTGAGGAGGTTCACTCAGGTCATATACCCGAAAGACCTCGGCTACATACTGCTCTCCACCGGCGTCGGGCCGGGCTCTCGAGTTGGGGAAGCGGGGACTGGAACAGGATTCTTAACCGCAACTCTAGCGTATTACGTTAGGCCCGACGGTAAGGTCTACACTTACGAAGTGCGTAGAGACTTCTACGAGAAAGCTCTCGAGAACTTTAAAGCGCTGGGTCTGCTGCCTTTTATCGTCGCAAAGAATAAGGACATCAAAGAGGGTTTCGACGAGCAGGAGCTCGACGCCGTGGTGCTGGATCTTCCCGACCCGTGGTTAGTCGCGGACAAGGCTTACGCGGCGCTAGCTCACGGCGGCACGCTAGTGGTCTTCGTGCCCACGGTTCCCCAGGTGGAGCGCTCCCTCCACGCGCTTCGGAGGGCCGGTTTCAGAAGGCTGGAGGTCATCGAGCTTATGATGAGAAGGTACAAGACAGAACCAGCTGAGCTGAGGCCCGAGACCATCGGTGTCCAGCACACGGGCTACATCATTCAGGGACAGAAGCTATAGCGCGGCGTTTCCAGAGGCTTTACGCTTCATAGCGGCAAGTCGCTTCTAGCTGCGAGCGGAAACTAGAGCCGTGGGAATAAAGCATTCGAGCTAACACTGGGCATCCCGCAGATTCTATCTAGCTCTATGTTGAGAATAGCTAGAGTGGTGTCTACAGGCTTCGGGAAAACCGTTACCTTCACGTTCTGAGCGCTCCCTCCGCAGCGAACCCTGGCTTCCTCACCGATCACGAAACGCAGATTCTCACAACGCTTAAGAACATCATGTAGCCACCGCCCCCGACGTGACACTAAGTAGTATCTTCCACCGCATATGTTTAGCCTAGCAGAGGGTTCAACTATTACACCGTAGTGGACGCTAACCGGCCTGCGAGGAGGCAGCAAGGCAGTTCTCTCGACTTTTCTCAGCACTCCAGCCATCGATTGCTCGTCGATATGCAGGTGCTTTAGCTTGTCACCTACGAAGCTAATGAGCACCCCGCAGTCCTGGATCAGGACCCTCAAGATTACGTCCTTTCGAATACCATGCGAGAGAAAGAAGGCAGCGTTGAGTAGACGAGAGAAAAAAGGCTCGTCAGCGAGCGTTGCTTCTCCAGTAACGAGAATAAACTCGCGCATAGCTAGAGCTTGAAGCCGGGCAATCCTCTTCGCGACCTCGCAGCCTGCTTGAGTAGCTTCCTAGCTTTCTCATAGGAGTCCAGAAGCGTGCGCACATCCTTGGGCGTAGTGCCCGACCCTCTCGCTATCCGAGCAATCCTAGACTTATCTATCACCTCCGGCTTCAAGAGCTCCTCCGGCGTCATGGAGTTCAAGATGGCGATCCAGCGCTCGATATTCCTCTCGCCCAGCTCTAGCGCCTCGCCCGACGGTACATTAAGACCTGCAAGCTCAAGCAGCTTAGAGAGGGGGCCCAGCTTCCTGGCCTCCATGAGCTGCTCTTTTAAGTCAAGTAGCGTGAACTTACCAGTGGAAAGGGCCTTGAGCCTCTCGTGCTTCAGCTTTTCGTAAGCTGCGAACTTCCGGATTATGTTGTCGAGATCCGGGACCCCGAGGAGGCGGGCAACGAAGGATCTGGGTTCGAATACCTCTAGGTCCTCTATTTTCTCCCCCACCCCTATGAAGGCGATGCGGGCCCCGGTTGCCGCTACCGCCGAAAGCGCACCTCCACCCTTCGCGCTGCCATCCATCTTGCTAACTACAACCCAGCCTAGGGGGACGTGCTCCCTGAATGCTTGAGCTTGTTTCGCGACAGATTTACCCTGAGTAGCGTCCACAACCATGATTACGGAATCCGGCTTAGCCCTTTCCGCGAGGAGCCTTACCTCCTCCATTAGAGAGAGCTCGTCTTTGTGCCTACCAGCCGTGTCTACCAGTATAATCTGAGCCCCGCTGGCGGCGAGAGTCTTGACTCCCCGCTCGACGATCGCTACAGGGTCTTTCCCCTCCGGTTCACCGTAGAATAGGCATCCCACCTTATCCGCAAGCTGTTTTAGCTGGTCGAAAGCGGCGGGGCGGTAGGTATCAGCGGAAATAAGCCCCACTTTGTATCCTTTCGACTGGAAGTAGTACGCTAGCTTCGCGGCCGTAGTGGTTTTACCCGACCCCTCTATGCCTACAAGCATGATGATAGAAGGCTGCTTAGCCGGTTTGAAGGGCTCCGAGCTCTGTCCTCCAAGCAGCTTGACGAGCTCGTCGTAAAGGAGCTTCAACAACAGCTCTCTTTTCGAGAAGCCTGGAGGCTGCTCCTCGCTTCGAAATCTCTCCCTTATCCTCTGCGAAAGGTCGAGAACAAGTTTTGGGTCTACGTCCGCTCTCAGGAGAGTTCTCTGAAGATCGCGTACAATGGCCTCTACCTCTCTTTCATCGATGTACGCCGCGCCTCTAATCCGCTTAACTATGCCCAGCAATCCCTCACGGAGCTGCTCCATTTCAGGTTCTCTTCCAACTCTTGCGTTATTTACTTGTCGAGCTCAACACGCTACGCTTAAGGCTCGCCCGTGCACGTAGCAGAATTCATACCTCCATGGCGAGAACCGAGGAGGCTCTCCGAGGGGTATTGAGGTGAAGATTTAAAAAGAGTTGTAGACGCGTGAAAGGCAGAATCTCATGGTAGGGGTGAAGTTCGTCCCACCTAGAATGCTGGTTGAGGAGCTGGCTCAGTACCTAAAGGAGAACGTTAAAGAAGTGCAGCCACCCGAGTGGTCGTTGTACGCGAAAACAGGGTGCTTTAAAGATAGAGTGCCCGACGACCCCGATTGGTGGTACAAGCGCTGCGCCTCGCTTCTGAGGAAACTGTACCTCTACGGCCCCGTGGGAGTAGAGCGTTTGCGCACAGCTTACGGAGGGCGAACGCGGAATACGATGAAGCGTAAACACTTCAAGAAGGCTGGCGGCTCGGCTATAAGAAAAGCTCTACAGCAGCTCGAGGCCGCGGGGCTCGTTCAGAGGACACCCAAGGGGCGAGTTCTGACAAACAAGGGAAAATCACTACTCGACAACTTAGCCTTGACCATCTTTAAGAGGTTGGCTCGCGAGAGGCCCGAGCTAGCTAAATACATAACCTCCTCTCCTACACTCTAGAAATTTAAGCCGGTAAAAGCCGCTGCTTCTGAGGCTAGGTATGAGCTTTCCGGAGGATGAGGAATTAGAGGAGATTAGGCGCCGCAAGCTGCTAGAGTACCAGAGGAAGCTGGAAGAAGCGAAAAAGCAGGAAGCGTTACGTGAAGCAGAGGAGGCTAGAAAGCAGGAGTTACTTAGGAAAATCCTAACACCGGAGGCGCGGCTCCGGCTCGCAAACTTGAGGCTGGTTAAGCCGGAGCTTGTGGATGCCCTAGAAGCACAGCTCATCCAGCTCGCGGCATCAGGCAGCATTCGGATGCCTGTGGACGATGAAACTTTGAGGCAGATTCTAGAGAGGCTAGCAACAAAGCGCGACATAAAATTAAGAGTAAGCTTCACATAGGTGAAAACGGGCCGAAGCCTTTAAAAGCTCCTTTAGGGAAGGCAGGGGAGGGGCAGGATGGCACACAACAAACCTCTAGGCAAGAAGCTGCGTCTGGCTGCAGCGCTCAGAAGCAACGAGCAAGTACCTTTGTGGGTCATCGCGAAAACTAGAAGACGAGTACGCAGAAAGCTCAGGAGGAACTGGAGGAGGAGCAGAATGCAGCTGTAAGGGTGGTGAATATGCCGAGAAAGCTTCCTGACGGCGAGCACGTGTTCACGTATACAATCCCCCTGAGGGATGCCTACAGGGCGCCCAGGAAGAAGAGGGCAAAGGTGGCTATTAGGCTGCTCAAGGACTTCGTGAGGCGGCATTTCCGGTACACTGGTGATGTAGCAGTAAGCAGAGAGTTAAACGAGATTATTTGGGCTAAGAGCGTGGAGAAGCCGCCTAGGCGTGTTAAAGCCAGCGTAAAGGTGAACGTCGAGGAAGGTGAGATAGTAAGCGTCGAGCTGCGGCCGGTGGAAACAGCCTCTGAAGAGGAAGCTAGATGAGCGTTGAGCTTGCAGCAGTTTTCGGAAGTCCGAACATCGGTGTCTACATTTACGCTAACAATAAAATAGCGCTCCTACCCCCCGATGCTCCGGAAAAGCTGGAAAAACAGGTACGTGAAGTTCTCGGCGTGGAGACGTTTCGAGTCTCCGTAGCCGGCTCTAGACTGCTTGGTGTTTTCATCGCCGGTAACGACAGCGGAATTATCCTGCCGCGCGTCGCGAGAGATGAGGAGGTCGAGCTCTTAAAGAGCATTGCTGGGCAGGCAGGGCTCAACGTCACAGTCTTGAAAGAAGTGAGAGAAACAGGGCTGGGTAACCTCGTGCTGACTAGCGACAAAGGTTGTATGGTTAGCAGCATTCTGGAAGATGCGGCTGAGGATATTGCAGATGTGCTCGGGCTGGACTGCGAGAGCGGCTTAATAGCCGGATCGCCGCTCGTCGGGTCACTGGCGGTGGTGACGAACAATGGCCTCGCGCTTCCCCCGCTCGTGAGCGAGGAAGAGATGAAGGAGCTTAGCAGCTTATTCAGGGTGCCTGCAAACGTTGTGACAGTAAATCGCGGTAGGTTCTTCTTGCGGGCAGGGCTGATCGCAAACGATAGAGGAGCGCTGGTGGGCGAGGAAACTACCGGCATCGAGCTCGTACAGCTTCAGAGAACCCTTTTCCCGTGAATCTCTCTCGCTCCGAGATAGAAGAGGACCTTAGAGCTGGTAACTTCGCCTCGTTGCACCTCCTCCAGCTCCTCCCGCTTCAAAAACCTGGAGAGATACTTTAGAGACCGCTCCCCGGAAACTGGGTGTTTTACGGTAACTAGCGAACGGGACTTGTGGCCCACGACTACAGCGTTGATAACTTCGCCTTGCCTGAGAGGCTCGTGAACGAAGCAAGTTACCGGGTAGCTACCCGCCTGCCGGGCTACACTCACTCTCCCCGAAACTCCCTCCACGAAGCACCTTCTGAGTAGGGTACCGTGCGGGAAAACCCTCCTTATCATCACCTCGTCAAAATACTCGCGAACCCACCTCTTAAAAGAGAGGATGTACCTTTTATGGCGTCGAGCAATCTCATCTCCTACTCTCCACACGGGCGTTCCCGGCAGTGGTAGCACTTCGCGGACGTTTACCCGCCTCACCAGCAGGTTTTCTTGAAGTAGCCTTTCTAGAAACTCCTTATTCCTTGCAAACGTACTCCTAGTCTCGCCGGGTAAACCGAGAACGAAGTTCACCCCTGGCAAGAGCTCGGGGAGACCGTTCCAGCCTCTGCGCCTCCCAACTTCATTAACCACTCTAATAGCTTCAAGAACGCTTTCCGAGTCGTTACCGAGATTATTCATCTTGGAGACCACGGGATCGGCTGTCTCTAGACCGAAGGCAGCAACATCGCCCGGTGTATGGTACTTCAGCAGAACCTTCAGCGCTCTCACCGATTTCTCTCTGTGAACCGTTATAGTCATAGGATTCACATTGTCTATGTGAAGCGCCTCAAGGCTTGGAGCAGCCAGCCTAACCATCCTTAGAAGCTCCTCAAGCTTCTCCGGCGAAGGCTCAGGGAATTCGCTCTCATTAACGCCCTTAGCCATGTACGTGAGGAAGTCAGCCTGCCTTCCCAGACGCACCGCTCTAACGCCGTGACGGTAGAGCTCCTCTATCTCTCTCGCAACGTCCTTGGGGTTCCTCGTGATGACGCGCCCGTACCTCGGTTCGATGCAGAAAGAGCAACCGCCGGTAACCCACCGCGGACAGCCTCTGTATGTCTCCACCTCCGCAACAAGGTTAAGGCCGGCATTAGGATGCTGGTTCACGATCCTGGCGCCTCTAACTGCGAACTCCTCAACGAGGCTGTAATCCTTAGAAGTAGAGTAAGGGTTGACCCCCTCGAGGCTCCCCGTCTTCACGTACTCGTATACCGCCAGCCACCCGTCCCCCGGCACAACGAGGTCGTAAAGAGTTTCAAACTCCTCTCTGGGAATGGCCCGAACTCCTCCTCTAGTTCCCAAGCCGAAGCGCGCTACAGGCCCGGTGAGTATCTTCACGGGGCCTTCCAGCGACCGGGGAAGCCTCGCCAGTTCTTCATACGTCGCGGGTCTTCCGCCTATGTAGCGACCAGGGACGACGACCCCCGCTATGAAGACTACAAGGTCGGCTTTGGACGCGGCCTTCAGGAACGAGAAGTAGTCGCCTCGAATGCTGTCGATGGTAAAGTACAGCACTTTGGCTGTTCTATCTGCATACCAAACAGCTCCGGCAATGTACCTCGGATAAATGTCGATGTAGGGCGGTACCCCGAGTCCCGCCGGCTCGTCCGTGTAACCATCAACAATGACGACGAGCCTCATACTCTCTCCGCGTAGCCTACTCCTCCCACCCAGCCGAAGCGGCTCACTTCACCACCTCCCTCGAGGGCCACCCCCCGGCCTTCCTCGACCCTCCCGATCACCGTGGCGCCGAGCGTCTTGATGATGTCTTCGCACTCGGGAGGCACTGTGAAGATGAAATTATACTCTTCACCGCTGTAGTAGAGCGCTAGTGTAGTTGCTTTCTCCTCGCCGAAGCACTCGACTAGTCTAGCATGTAAAGGAACGTTGCTCAAGACTATCTTTACACCGGAGGCTTCGGCGAGATAGTGAAGGCTTAGAGCAAGCCCGTCGCTGTTGTCTATCGCCGAATTTACGCAACTCGTGTAGGAAAGCCACCTGCCGGGCTCGGGGATATTTCCCCACACGAACCCCTCGACATCTTCTCGTCGCAGTGAGCACTCGATATCCTGTGGTGAGAAAGCCCATGCGTGCATCACGGCTGACAAGCCCACCCTTCCCGTTATGGCTACGAGGTCGCCCACCTTAGCGCCACCCCTCTTGAGAAACTTCCCTTTGAGAGTACCAATAACAAATACATCGAGCCTTAGAGAGCCCCCGGGAGCTACGTCGGTATCACCGCCCAGAACCCGTAGCCCGTACCTAGATGCTGCCTCTAGAACACCCCTGTGAAGGCGTTGGACAGCCTCTTCACTCATGTCTCGCGGTACCCGCAATGAGATTAAGGCTGCTTTCGGGTACGCGCCCTTAACGAGCACATCACTCACCGGCGCGATAACAGCTCTGATCCCGGCGTGCCTGTGATCCATGAAGGGAAACATGTGGAGCTCCGCTTCGAAAGAGTCCACCTTAACGACTACTCCCGGCTCTGAAAGCTCGAGAAGCGCAGCGTCCTCGTTGGGGATGCCGAAGAGAGGAAGGATACTTTGAAGGAGCTTATCCTCCCTTATCACGTTCACGACTCTCGAGCTCTTCTCTCGTAGGTTGAAATCAGGACGTAAGCAGCTGAGAGAATGAAGAGAAGGTAAATGAGTGTGCTCATCCAGCTCTGGTACGACTCTAAGCTCCCGGGCTCCAGGTTCACGATGTAAGCGTATATCTTGTAGGAAAAGTAACCCCCCGCGATGACTACAGCAAGCGTGAGCACGCCCATGAACCTTCTCAACATCGCAACCCTGCGCTGCAAGGAAACCACGCCCCTGAACGTGTGTTCGCGGTTTAAAAGTTTGCCTGGCTACTCTGCTAAGAGCTCAGGAGACGCTCTTCTTGCGGCTCCACCCCTTCGGGTAGGTACCGGGGTCCATGACCACATACTTTGGCCTAACCGCAACGCCTGAGGATGAAGACAGGATCTTATCACTAGTCATAACGGCCTCTCCCACCGCGACCAACTCACCTTTAAGAGACAACACGGCGACAGTCGATCCCACCTTAATCCCACTGTCTAGCTTGACAACACCAGGAACTGTTAAAGGGGCACCGCGGCAAACCGCATCCACGGCTGTGTCGCGTATCCAGACCTTCGGGAGGCTCTGAACCGTTACCTCTACTGGTAAGAAAACCCTTCTGAGGTAGTCTTCCTTCCCCGTTTCTTTCCACATCTCGTAGGAATCAACAACGTCGTGAAGAGAAGCAAGGTGAGTTTCTTCTGTAAGGTCCCCCGACCTGACCCTTCTAAGCTCCTGCATGTGAGCACCTACCCCGAGTACTTCACCTATATCGTGGCACAGCTTCCTCATGTAAGTGCCGGACTCGCACCACACGTGAAGGAGGACACTCCTCCCATCCACCTCGAGTAACCGTATATCGTATATTCTCCTAACCCTTAGAACGCGCTTTACGGCAGAGCGGAGGGGGGGCCGCTGATACACGGGTCCGCGGAAGAGCTCAACTGCGCTCTTTAACCTAGCATAGTCGACGTCTCCGTGGAGCCGCATAACGCAAACGTACTCCTTATCCTCCTTAAGGAGAATTGGGAGAACCCGCAGCGAGTTGTTCAGCACTATCGGCAGAATACCTGAAACTTTCGGGTCTAGCGTGCCCGCGTGAGCGACCCTCTCGATCCCCAGCAGGCGTCGTATCCAAGCGACTACCTCGTGGCTGGAGGGCCCGATTGGCTTGTCGAGGTTCACCACAGAGTACTTGAGATGAACCTCCGCGGGGCGCTGGTGAGGGGGCCAACCGTAGGAGTAGTCAGTTTCTTCCTCTGCCTTTATCAAAACCTCGCGCTCCACCGGAGGTCGGAGATAATTTCCAAGCATTAAAGCACTCCCAAGTCTAGGGAAGTGGCTTCAGCGTGCTAAAATAGGGTCTGAAGCGATGGTCTGAGAGGCTCTCTCATAAAGTCGAGGAGCCCGGCCTTCTCCAGAGCAGCCATCACGGCCTCGTCGCTCGCACCTTTCCCGATTGGTATCCTGTGAGGCAGCGGCTCTAAATGCTTCACGTTAGCTCGCCTTCGCTTAACGCCCGTTAAACTCCTCGGGCCCGTGACTAGAACAAACTTGTCATCTATGATATCTACTACGACGCACTTTCTGCCGGCTTCACGTCCCATAGTCTTAACGCAGACACGCCCTATCTCGAATACCCTCACCCAGCTCTCACCGCAGCAGCCTCACTCAAGCTTTTTTAAAAACTTTGCCTAAAGGCCCGCTAAGATGTCTACTCTACGCTGACCTCAACCTCGCGCCTTTCCCCGCTCTTCTGGAGTATTATCGTGAGAACACCGTCCTCAAACCTCGCTCTAGCGTTATCGGGTCGAACTTTGACGGGGAGCTCTACCCGCTTGTGAACTCTCCTGTAGAATCTCTCTCTTTGAAGGTACCTCCGGCCATCCTCTTCCCGCACCCTATCCTCGCTCTTCTCCGCCCTGACCTCGACGAAGTCCTCGGTGACCATGATCTTAATTTCGTTCTTCCTAAAGCCTGGAACATCCATGTATACGAGAATGTGGTTGTCACGCTCCTCGATATCGACCAGAGGCTCATAAACGCGGAACGCATCCGGGTATAAGCTGTGAAACTTGACCAGAAACTCTTTGGTAGCAGCGTTTAGCTCTCGTCGAAGTCTCGCGATCACCGCGATAGACTCTTCTGCGATCTTACTCTCAGCAGACATGAAGTTTCTAGAGGAAAAGGGTAAGGTGGTAGAAAAACCTTCCGAAAAGTAAATGCGACGCTAACTCTGGATAGCAGCCCCCTCACTCGACTATGATGTTGCCCTCCGCGTAACCTCTCTGAATCAAGTACTCTTTAACCCTGTGCCGGTGATCACCTTGGAGCTCCATGTGGTCATCTTTGATTGTTCCTCCGCAGGCAAGGAGCGATTTGAGCTCGGAAAGCATTCTCTTCATCTCCGGATCCTTAAAGTCGAGGCCTGTGATTACGGTCACGTCTCTGTTACCTTTCCGCTTTTCAACCCTGATCTTGACAACTTGCTGCTCTTTGAAAACGCCTTTAAGTATACTCTCAAGCAGCTCAGCACTCATACCTGGCTGGCAGCGACACATCTAGCGCAGCAGGAGTTTAAATAAGTTTCCTAGCCATGATAACTGCTAAGCAGCCTTCAGCCGCTTAGGAACATTGGGGCGAACCTTCTCATAGATCCTGAAACCACAGATAGGGCAGCGGGAACCTGGAAGTATCTGGTCTTTCTTACTGAAGACAGACCCGCAGCGCAGGCACCGGTACACTTTCTCTTCTTCTAATCCTAGGCTCACGCTATCACCGAGTTGCTATTCTGCGCGCCTCTCTCTCGGTTTCACGGAGTAGCACTATGTCCCCTACCCTGACGGGACCGCGCACGTTACGCGTTAAGATTCTACCCTTATCTCTGCCCTCTAGGATGCGCACCCTCACCTGAGTCACTTCACCCGTTACCCCTGTTCTCCCTACTATCTGCACTACTTCAGCAGGAACAGCATCACTCCACTTGTCCGCCATGCTAGCCTTGTGCGCTTCTTGCGAACAGGTTAAAAGCATTACTACGCGATCCGCTCCACCGCCACCCCCTTCACCCTCTTCCTTGATGCTCACCCCTGCAAAGCGATGGAACGATATAGAGCGGAAACTGCTTTTCAACACCCCTCAGTTCTCCCGGCTGTCAGCCGCTTTAACGGCGCCAAAGAGAGAAGCAGGTGAGGTGAGCATTTGAGTGGCGGGCAAGTCATGTAAGAAGAAAGAGGTTTAAGCATTTTAAGAGAAAGCTTGCTTCAGTGTAGTTTAAGCTTTTTTGAGTATAGTGTTAGGCTGAAGACTTTATCTTTATACTGCTGACCTCCCTTATTATCTCATCCACCAGGGACTTCGCCTCGCCCGGTTCGACTATCGCAGCGGAAGAAGCGCCGACGTTTATCCCAGCAGCTTTGCCAAGCCTTTCCTTAGAGGGGACGTACACGTAAGCGATCTTCTTCTCTTCACAGAGTAGAGGGAGATGCGCTACGACCTCGGGTGGGTCTACATCCTCAGCTATGAGGACAAGAACCGCTTGGCCCCTCTCAACAGCCTTAGTGGTTTCGTTGACTCCCTTCCTTATCCTGCCGCCTCTCTCACGAGCAATTGAGAGAGCCTGGTAAGCTTTCTCTGCTAGCTCTGGCGGTACTTCGAACTTCACGTAAAACGGCTTCTTGGACATCTCGCTCACCTCTCGCTCATCTGCAGAGTTGCAGCGTAAAAACCGTTTTTTAAACTTTTGCGATTGAGGAACAGCAGCAGCGGCGATGAGCGTGACCGCGTTTAACCTCACCCTGCACGAGAGCATGCGAGAGTATTTGGGTAGATTTTACAGCAGAATGTACCTCGAAAGGCTCCTAGCGGGCATAGCAGTTCCAGCATCTCGCTACTTCTTAAGGGTCAACACGCTTAAAATCACAAGGGAGGAGCTCGTATACACGCTGCGCGAAGAGGGGCTTGAAGTTTTTACCCACCCGGAAGTACACGAGGCGGTATACCTAAAGGTCAAGGGTCCCAACGCCGTTAGAGTGCATAGAGGAAAGGTCTTCGTCGACTACCCGACAGCTGAGAGCGCTTACGTGGGTGCTAACGTTTACGCCCCCGGCGTCATAAAGGTAGAAAACGCTCTCCCCGGCGATCAAGTGACCGTTCTCAGCCCCGACAGCCGGCCGGTAGCAGAGGGGGTGCTTGTTATGGAGCCGGACGAGATTTTCTCGAAGCGTAGGGGGAAAGCCGTCGAAGTAACCTTGTCTGTCTTCAAGGTTGAGTCGCTTAGGGATCATCGCGCTTATAGTGATGGGTTGATCTATCACCAGTCGCTTCCTTCCATGATAGCCGTAAAGGTTCTCGCGCCTAAGCCGGGCTGGGCAGTTCTCGATATGTGCGCTTCCCCTGGCGGCAAAGCAACCCATGCAGCGCAGATGATGGGCGATGAGGGAGAGATCGTTGCTGTGGACAGAAGCGAGGAGAAGGTCAAAGCCATACAGGAGAACGCGCGAAGGCTGGGGTTAAGGTCGCTGAAAACCTTTATCTATGACTCCAGGTACATCTCGGAGGTTGTCGGTACGAACAGCTTCGATGCGGTGATCCTCGACCCTCCCTGCAGCGCCCTCGGTGTTAGACCTAAGCTTCGCTACTCGAGAACCCACTCGGACGTCATCAGGCTAGCTAACTACCAGAGACAATTCCTCTCTGAGGCTTACAAGGTGTTAAGGCACGGGGGTCTGCTACTCTACTCTACGTGCACTATATCGCCTCTCGAAAACGAGCTTAACATCGTCTACGCCGCTAGGGAGCTGGGCTTTAGGGTGAAGCCCGCCAATTACCTCAACGTTAGAAAACCCTTGCTCGGCATTCCAGGCCTGCTCTTCGACCCTGTGGTTAACGACACGCCAGGCTTCTTCGTGACCCTTCTCGAGAAACCCTGAGTAGCCTTGAGGCCTCTTCCCGGTCAAGAGAAAAGGAACAAGGATATAAGAGTGATTGTCTCACTAGCTCGAGAGTCCATGTTCCCTGCTGCCCCTATGGCCGGGTATGATAGAGCGATAACGATCTTCAGCCCTGAAGGCAGACTGTACCAGGTGGAGTACGCTTACGAAGCTGTTAAACGGGGAATGACGGCACTTGGTGTAAAGGCAGTCGACGGTGTCGTGCTCGCTGTAGAGAAGAGGAGCACCTCGCCCCTCGTGGAGAGCGCTGAGAAGATAAAGAAGATTGACGATCACATCGGTGTGGCCTTCGCTGGGCTTTTCGGCGATGCGAGAGTGTTAATCGACCAGGCTAGGATTTACGCGCAAACGCACAGGCTGGTCTACGGGGAGCCCATACCTGTGGAGATGCTTGTAAAGAGAATCTGCGACATCAAGCAAGTTTACACCCAGCACGGAGGCGTGAGACCTTTCGGCGTAGCCTTCCTCTTCGCCGGCATTGATAGGCGCGGAGTTCACCTGATTCAGACGGATCCGGGCGGGACCTACCTTAAGTGCAAGGCTAAGGCTATAGGCGCAGGCGCCCAGAAAGCTATGGACCTCTTTGTGAAAGAATACCGGGACGATATGAAGGTGGAAGAGGCAGTGCTCCTTGCCCTGCGGGGTCTTCGGGAGGCCATGGAGGAAGGCTTTTCACCGGAGAACATCGAGCTCGCGACGATCGATGCGAAAAACCGGTCCTTCACAGTTTTCACATACGATAAGGTCGCGGAGCTTTTAGCAAAGCTGTAGGTGCCTTAGTGATGTCAAAGCGCCGCTTAACAGTAGCAAGGCTCGAGAAGGGTGGTAAGCGTTTTGAGATATTTGTTGATGTGGAGAAGGCCTGGCTCTTTAAGAGCGGCGAGCAGATTAACATCCGGGACATAGTCGAAGGCGAGTTCATATACTACGATGCCCGTCAGGGGCTGAAAGCCTCGGAGGGGGAGCTGAAAAAGTTCTTCGGCACTTCAGACCCATATCAGGTGGCAGAGCTGATCCTGAGGAAAGGAGAGCTCCTCCTAACTTCAGAGCAAAGAAGAGAGCTGATAGAAGCTAAGAGGCGCCAGATAATCGAGTTCATAGCGAGAAACGCCGTAGACCCAAGAACTAACACTCCGATACCGCCGAAAAGAATCGAGCTAGCTCTCCAGGAAGCAAAAGTCGGTGTCGATCCTTTCCAGCCTGTAGAGACACAGGTAGCTGAGATACTGAAAAAACTACGGATGATACTACCTTTAAAGATCGCTAGAGCTCTCGTTCTCGTCAGCTCTCCCCCGCAGTACGCTAGCAAGGTTCGCGCTCTTGCCTCGAAGATGGGTAAGATAGTAAAGGAGAGTTACGGGAGCGATGGCTCGCTGAACCTCGAGCTCGAGATTCCTGCAGGAATGCAATCAGCGTTGATCGAGAAAGTGGCTGAAAGCACTAGAGGCGGGGGAGAGGTTAAGCTCCTACGAGTTGAGTAGTTATTAAAGAAAGCTTAAAACCTTCCCGGTTCGCTTTAAAGCGCGGAGATTTAACGGCCTGAACACCGGTGTTAATATTCGGGGCATCTTTCCATCGCAGGTGGTGATGTGCTGCAAGTAGGCATAGTAGGTAAACCGAATACTGGGAAATCGACATTCTTCGCCGCTGCAACTCTCCTGGAGGTAAAGAGGGCACCGTACCCCTTCACGACGGTCGAGCCTAACAGAGGGATCGGGTACGTTAAAGTCAGGTGCGTGTGCAAGGAGCTGGGCGTTATCGATAACCCTCAGAACTCTGTCTGCGTGGAGGGGTGGCGTTTTGTTCCAGTGGAGTTAATCGATGTGGCGGGGCTCGTCCCCGATGCTTGGAGAGGACGCGGCCTCGGAAATATGTTCCTTGATCACCTGCGCAGGGCTCCAGTTCTCATACACGTGGTGGACGCAGCTGGCGCAACAGATGAAGAGGGCAGAGTAGTGAAGCCTGGAACCCGCGACCCGATCGATGACGTTCTTTTCCTCGAGAGGGAGATAGAGATGTGGATGCTTCAGGTGATATCCCGCGACTGGGATAGGCTGGCGAAAACCATCGAGTATTCCAAGAACTTCGAAGAATTATACTCTCGGCTTGCAGGACTAGGAGTCAAGCCTCAAGTTACTCAGCGCGTGATGGAAGAGTTAGGTCTACAGGGAAAGAGGGTGACAAGCTGGAGTCGAGAGGATCTTTACGAGCTGGTGAAGGCTGCACGCCGCGCAGCTAGGCCGATTCTTCTAGCTGCCAACAAAATCGACATACCTGTAGCGGCTGATAACATCAAGAGGATGAGAGAAGCGCTAGGAGACAGGTACATTATAGTCCCGACATCAGCTGAGGCGGAGCTCGCCCTCAAGAGGGCTGCAAAGGCTGGAATCGTAAACTATATCCCCGGCTCCCCAGATTTCGATATCGTTGGACAGCCCACCCCCAGCCAGCTGAAAGCCTTAGAGTATATTCGCGAAAACGTCCTCAAGCCCTATGGCTCAACGGGGGTTCAGGAAGCTCTCGACAGAGCGGTATTTGACCTGCTGGAAATGATAGCCGTGTTTCCTGTCGAGAACGAGAAAAAGCTAACCAACAGCAAGGGTAACGTCCTCCCCGACGTGTACCTTATTCACCGCGACTCTACGGCGAGAGACCTAGCTTTCGAGATCCACTCGGAGCTAGGGGAGAAATTCGCGTTCGCGGTGGATGCACTCACAGGCCGCAAGCTGAGCGCTCAGGAAAAGCTAACTCACCGGATGGTGGTGAAGATAGTTACCGCGAAGTAAGTCGGGGTTGGAGGTTTGAATACCATGCTCGTAGATATTTCAGACCTCAGTTACAGATACCCGGGTGCTTCGGACTGGACTTTAAGAGGGATAAACCTCTCCGCGAGGGAGGGAGAGTTCATACTCCTGGCGGGACCCAGCGGCTGCGGGAAAAGCACTCTAGCACGCGTGCTCAACGGCTTGATACCGAATTTCTACGGTGGAGAGATTCACGGCAGCATCAACGTTTGCGGTCTCGACCCTCGAGAACACCCTACTTACGAGTTTGCCGAGTGCGTAGGCTTTGTTTTTCAGAACCCTGAGAATCAGCTCTTCTTTAACACTGTTGAACGAGAGCTGGCTTTCGGTCTCGAGAACCTCGGGCTTCCGCGAGACGAGATAGTGCGCAGAGTAGAGAAGTCTCTGAGAGAGTACCAGTTACTGGAGCTGAGGGACAGGAGCCCCTTCGAGCTCAGCGGTGGGCAGCAGCAAAGGGTAGCTATCGCATCTGTCATGGTGATGAACCCCCGGATACTTGTTTTAGATGAGCCTACAGCGAACTTGGACCCCTTAACAGCACTTCACGTGCTAGCGCTCGTTAGAAGAAAGGTCTCGGAGGAAGGCGTCCTAGCTATAGTTATAGAGCATAGGCTAGAGGTCGCTTTACCATTCGCCACAAGAGTAATCGTGATGCAGGATGGAAAAATCGTGGAAGATGGCAGTCCTTACAGCACCCTAAAGAGGTATGGGCACATCGTAGGTTTCACGCCAGCGCTTAAGCTGCTCGAGCTACTCGAGGAGGGAGGTGTAGAAATATCGCCTAACGGTGTCTCCCCTGAGAAAATCGCCCTAGCGATAGTGGAGCTATTCCGAGGGAGGGGGTATGGAGGGGGACGGGGAAGTAGCCATTAAGGTGGAAGATGTTTACTACACCTACCCGGGTGGAGTGGAGGCTCTGAGAGGAGTAAGCCTTGAGGTTAGAAAGGGTGAGATTCTAGCTATCATGGGTGAGAACGGCGCCGGTAAAACTACGCTGATTAAGCACTTTAACGGCATACTGAAGCCGACAAGGGGAAGAGTGCTCGTAGAAGGTATGGATACGAGAACGACCAGCGTTGCGCAGATCTCGCGGGTAGTGGGGCTAGTTTTCCAGAACCCGGACCACCAGCTTTTCACCGAAAGCGTGTACGACGAAGTCGCGTTCGCGCTCAGGAACTTCAAGTTCCCGGAGGAAGTTGTCGAGCAGAGGGTAAAGTGGGCTCTCAACCTGCTTAACTTGTGGGAGTATAGGGATAGATCCCCGTTCTCCCTGAGCGTCGGTGAGAGAAAGCGCCTCACGATAGCCTCCGTCCTAGCCTACGACCCGGAAATCATAGTGCTCGATGAGCCGACTGCCGGGCAGGACTACTTGCAGAAAGAGAAAATTTCCGAGCTTCTACACCAACTACGCCTAATGGGTAAGACCATTGTGATGGTGACACACGATGTAGAGTTTGTCACGGAGCATGTCGATAGGGTAGTTCTCATGGCGAGGGGTAGAGTGATAGCTGAAGGGCCCCCAAAAGCGATACTCGGCAAGCAGACGGTTCTAAGAGAAGCTAGGCTACTCCCACCGCAGATGGTACGCATATACGCGGTTCTGAAGAAGCACGGGATTATGGACGGGTCAGAGGTGCTCTGGAGACCGGACGAGCTGAGCTTGCAGCTGCTTTCAAAGCTTAAGCAGGGTGGTTGAAATCGAGGCGCTCAGAGCACTCAAATTCAAGAAAGAGAACACACCGATCGACAAGACTGACCCGCGCTCTAGGGCGCTCATCTCGCTCACGCTCGCCTTCCTATCCCTATACAGCCAATCGCTCCTAAAGCAGTCGCTCCTGCTGGCCACCGCCGCTTGTATAGCTATTGTGGCAAGACGGGGGGCTAGGTTCGTCAGCATACTAAGAGCGACAGCCCCCTTAGCGCTCCTGATATTCGTGCTAAACTACATTACAGCTCCTCAGCCCGGATGGGTTGGGCCTGCTTTGATGGCTTTAAGATTTCTCACCCTCTCGACTTCATTATCGCTATTCTTCATGACAACATCCCCGGATGAAGTATCATTAATGCTTGAGAGCGCCCACCTCCCCAGAGAGTACGCCATGCTGATAACTATGTCCTTCAGGTTCGTTCCAACCCTGGCACTAGATGTGGAGTCAGTAATGCACGCTCTACAGAGCAGAGGTTTTGAGCTGGAGAAAGGCAGCCTTACCCAGCGGGTGCGCAACTACGTCTACCTCATGGTGCCACTGATAATATTCGAAGTGAGAAGGAGCTTGATGGCTGCCGAAGCCCTAGAAGCACGTGGTTTCGGTTCTTCGAGGAAACCTACGTCCTACATTCGCTTGCGCTTCACAGCTCTGGATGGCGTAGCAATCGCGCTGGTTACCATCTACCTGCTGAGCTTCATACTTCTCGTACCGGATTAAGAAGGAGACCTTAGAAGCTCTCCTATGAGGGGCTGAAGCCGAAGAGTTGTAGTTAAGGTTATTTTGCACACGCTCAGCTTAGCGTAGGGTTGGCGCCGATGGACGTGTTTCTGGTAGGGCACCTGGTAGTCGACGTAATAGTGGCGGAGGGGAGCATGAGGAGAAAGATGGGTGGAACCGTGGCCTACGGTTCTTTTGCCGCGATGAAGCATCGCGCCAGGCCTCACATAGTGTCTAAGATAGGGTTGGATTTCCCTGACGAGTACCTCATGTCCCTCTCGAGAAGCGGTGTGGACATTTCTCATATACAGGTTTCGAGAAGCATGCCCACGACTAAGTTTAAGCACGTGTACGAGCGCGATGAAAGGATCTCCTACCTGCTTACGAGGTGCGAGGATATACTTCTAGGCGATATCCCGCTAGAGAAGATCAGAGGTAGTGCTGTTATAATCGGTGCTCTAATCGGAGAGATCCCTCCAGATGCCGTTCAAGAGATAGCGGAGAGAGCCGCCCTCACAGTTAGTGACTTACAGGGCTACGTTAGGAGAATCGACGAGAAGAGGAGAGTTAAGCTCGTCTCCACACCCGAAGCACGTCTCATCATACCTTTATCCGACATTACTCACGCCGAAGTCAGCGAAGCTAGAGTACTCTACGGCGACGCTGAGCCTCCTAAGCTAGCTGAGAAGCTCGTAAAAGATGGGGCGGGAATGTCCCTAGTCACTATGGGCAGCGGGGGAGCCTACGTTGCGACTTCCCAGAGGGTTTACTACGTACCGGCAGCTAAGTCCTCCGAGGTTATTGACAGGACGGGCGCAGGAGACGTCTTCACTACTGTGTTCGCAATCGAATACATGAACTCCGGTGACGTGAAAGAGGCTGCGGCCTACGCTGCAGCAGCCGTATCCTTCCTCATAGAGAAGCCGGGCTTTAACGGGTTGAGAGACAGGTGGGAACTTAGGGGTAGGGCAGAGCAGGTACTCGCCAACGTTAAAGAGGTGGTTTAGAACGCTTCAAGTTTTTCTTATCCGGTAAAAGACTTTAACCACGCAAGACCGTAAGTTGTTTGTGCTTGGAGAAAAGCTAGCAGAGGAAATTACGCTGAGAATAAAGGAAGCCCGGGAGATTCTCAAGCCGGCGGTCCACCGGACACCAATCGTTTTCAGCAAAACGCTATCAGATATCGCGAAGGCTGAGGTTAGTTTAAAGCTCGAAAACCTGCAGAAAACAGGGGCTTTCAAGGTTAGAGGTGCCTACTACAAGCTATCCAAGCTTCTGCAGGCCGGCAGAGTAGAAAAAGTGGTCACGGCAAGTTCCGGAAACCACGCTCAGGGCGTCGCCTACTCGGCATCAGTCCTCGGAGTTAAAGCAATCGTCGTTATGCCGAAGCATACACCCTTCTACAAGGTTAACGCGACGAGAAGCTACGGAGCGCAGGTGGTTCTCCATGGAGATACCTACGATGAAGCTTACGCTTACGCGGTTGAGCTGGCTGAGAAGGAAAGAATCCCTCTCGTGCACCCCTTCGACGATCCCGAGATAATCGCGGGGCAGGGCACCATAGGGGTAGAAATCTACGAGGATCTACCCAATGTTGAGACCGTTCTGGTGCCTGTGGGAGGCGGGGGGCTAATCTCAGGGATAGCTATCGCTCTCAAGAGGCTCAACAGCCGAGTAAAAGTGATCGGCGTTCAGCCGACAGGAGCCCCCTCAATGTATCTCTCTTACCGCCACGGGCAACCGGTAGAAACACCCCGCGTCTTCAGCATCGCGGACGGAGTCATCGTGAAAAAGCCCGGAAAGCTCACCTTTGAGCTCGTACAAGAATTTGTAGACGACATCGTTGTCGTAGACGATAGAGAGATCGCTAAAGCCGTGTTTCTACTTCTAGAGCGGGCTAAAACGGTAGCAGAGCCTGCAGGTGCTCTCTCCGTAGCTGCACTAACGTCAGGCGCGTACGATGCGAGGGGAAAGAAAGTGGCGTGCGTGATTTCCGGCGGGAACATTGACCCCTCACTTCTCTCGAGAATCATAAACCAGGTACTCTTCCTGGAGGGGCGGCAAGTCCGAATCCAAGGGATTTTACCCGATAAGCCCGGCCAGCTGAAGAGAGTTATCGACCCCATAGCGGAGCTCGGCTTCAACATAATCGAGATCTATCACGAGAGGCTTAATCCGCTCATTAACCCCGGCATGGCGCAGGTTACGCTGGGGCTTGAGGTACCCTCGCGTGAGTCTGTAGAGATCCTTCTGCTGAAGCTTAAAGAGCTAGGCTTGGAGTTCACCTTGGTGAGCTAGGGTATGGAGAAGAGCGTAGTGTTCACGGAGAAAGCTCCTAAACCTATTGGCCCCTACAGCCAGGCAGTAGCTGCGGGGCCTTTCGTATTCGTTTCCGGACAAATCCCCATAGACCCCTCTACGGGTCAGCTAGTCTCCGGAGATATAAAGGAGCAGACACGGAGGGTACTCGAAAACGTGAAAGCAATTCTCGAGGCGGCCGGCTCTGATCTGAGTAAAGTCGTTTACGTGATAGCATACCTGAAGGACCTCAGCCTATTCAGCCAATTCAACGAAGTTTACTCCGAGTATTTTTCTGAATCGAAGCCTGCTAGAGTAACCGTCCAAGCAGAGATACCCCGCAACGCCCTAGTAGAAATATCGGTAATCGCGCTAAGGTAAGCGCGGCTCCGGGAAGCACTCAGGAAAAGGATGGTGCGGGGGCCGGGATTCGAACCCGGGCAGGCCAGCGCCAGCGGAGCTCCCATTATGCAATCCTGAGTGTGGGCCCCGGAGGGGTCCGCCCCCTTTGACCTAGCTCGGGCACCCCCGCCAGGAAGACAGCAAAGGTTCAGTGGTATATCCTTTGCGCTGCCCTTGCTTCCCTCGTTAGCGATTCGGCCGCGCTACAGCTCGAGCGAAGGGCAGGTAAACGGACTACTGGTCTTGCTATAAGGTTAAATACCGATCGACTCCCTCAGTTTCGAGCCTTATGAGGGTCTACCGGGTGGTAAGAAGAATCGAAGTACCTCAAGGCGTGTCGGTGAAGGTGGAGGGAAAGAGAGTCGTGGTGAGTGGACCTCTTGGGAGTGTGGAGAAAGACTTTTCGCACGCTAAGAATATCCTAGTGAAGCTCGAAGACGGTGCTGTTGTCGTGGAGACTTTCAACGCTACTAAGAAAGATTATGCGTTAGTAAGCACTTTGGCTGCTCACATAGAGAACATGATTGAGGGTGTTACCAAAGGGTATAGGTACAAGCTGAAAATCGTTTATGCGCACTTCCCGATGAACGTGAAAGTTGAGAACAACCGCGTCGTAATCGAGAACTTTCTAGGGGAGAGAGGTAAGCGCTACGCCACCGTACTACCCGGAGTGAAGGTGAAAGTCGAGAAAGAAGAAATTATCGTCGAGGGCGTTGACAAAGACGCTGTAGCCCAGACAGCAGCCAACATTCATCTATCAACACACCTCACCGGCGATAGAGCCCGAAGCCCTCACGGAAGAGAGGGCAGTGGACCCGGCATACTGGACGGCATCTACTTATACGCTGTAGAGAGCATTCGCTGAGAGATGGAGCTCCACATCGGCTTAGATGACACCGACTCGCCGAGAAGCGGGTGCACAACTTACCTAGGTTATTTGATTGCTCTCAAGCTGAAGCTTAGAGGAGTGAGATTTCTCGACCTCCCATACCTGGTTAGGCTTAACCCCAATGTTCCTGTTAAGACGAGAGGCAACGGTGCGGTTTCCCTTCATGTCGATGTGGAAGCTAGAGATGTGGATAAGGTTGTAGAGGAGTGCGAGAGCACAGTGATGTCGCTTTCCGAGAAACATGGGAAAACTTCTCCCGGATTACTTGTAGCGACCAGAGACGCTCTAGCAGAGCTGAGGCCTTTCTACGAGCGTGCTCTGCACGAGTTCATTCCAAGGACTTTCGCTGAAAGAGTGCTCGATAAGTTGGTATCAGAGGGGAAGATTCTCTCAGCAGCACATAAGGGTAGAGGGATTGTGGGCGCTGCCGCCGCTATAGGCGCGTTCAAGATGGCAAGCTTCACCTACGAGCTCCTTGTTTACAGGACGAAAAGCAGTGTGAATAAGCGGGAGCTGCTACCAACGCTCCTCGAGCTTGACAAGAAGTACAGACCTCTTCTCTTCTCGACTTACGATTACGCTGAAAGGCGCCTTCTCGCAGCGCCTGGGGGAGAAACTCCAGTTGTGCTGGGGCTGCGTGGGTTAGACCCGAACTTGCTTCTAGAAGCGGCCTCTCTTCTCGAAAAGAAGCATGGCCTGCGAGAATGGATTATCTACAAAACTAACCAGGCAACTCAGGCTCATCTTCGCTTCAAGAGTATAGCGGATATTCACCCTTACGACTCTGTGCTGGTAAAGGGCAGAGTTGCTTCACGCCCGAGAGTACTCCAGGGAGGACACGTAAAGCTGACGGTCTGCGATTCAACAGGCTGTATCGACACTATGTTCTTCTGGGAAACGGGCAGGTTGAGGAAAGCTGCCAAACTGCTTAGAGAAGGCGACCTAATCGAAGTTGGCGGGGGCGTAATCCCGCAACGGGGGCTCGCTGTAAACGCGGAGGTACTCCGGGTTATCGAGGTTCAACCCCTCGAAGTGATCTGTAACCCGTTGTGCCCGCGCTGTGGAGCGAGGATGAAGTCCGCGGGTCGTGGAAAGGGATTCAAGTGCTCAAAGTGCGGGTACCGGTCCTCTAGCGATAGGAAGAATACCGCAGTGAAGCCGCGCCTGCTGGAGCCTGGTGTTTACCTCCCTAGCCCCAGATCCTACAGGCACCTAACTCGCCCCCCCGACGTGCTTGGCATCGAAGCGCTTGAAGCCCCACTGAACGCTCCGTGGGTATCCGAGCCGCAGGAAAGGCTCGATGCTAGGTAATGAATAAAAGCCATTCTGCCCTCGCGGGAACGAGGTGAAATTCGCGTGCCCAGGTACAAGCAAGTCGAGGAGATTGCAAAAATCATGAGAAACGTCGAGCAGGTCAGGAACATCGGCACCTTAGCCCACGTAGACCACGGGAAGACAACGACCTCGGATTCTCTCCTGATGGGTGCCGGCATCCTTAGCCCTAAGGTTGCTGGACAGGCCTTGGCGCTGGACTACGTCGAGATTGAGCAGCTAAGGCAGATGACCGTGAAAGCGGCGAACGTATCCCTGTACCACGAGTGGGAGAATAAGCCCTACGTGGTAAATCTCGTGGACACTCCCGGACACGTTGACTTTACGGGCCACGTCACGCGCAGTTTGAGAATGATGGATGGCGGCATAGTTGTCGTAGACGCTGTGGAGGGCGTGATGACTCAGACGGAGACCGTTGTGCGCCAAGCACTACAAGAGTACGTGAAACCTCTCCTCTACATAAACAAGGTGGATAGGCTTATCAAGGAGCTTCGGCTAGGTCCCCGAGAGATTCAACAAAGATTCGTGGAAATCGTGAAGGAGTTTAACGGGTTGATAGAGCTTTATGCAGACAAAGAGTTTAGAGATAAGTGGAAGGTTGACATCGCGAAGGGCCAGGTTGCTTTCGGCAGCGCCCTCCACAAGTGGGGACTCACAGTACCCATAGCAGTAGAGAAAGGAGTGAAGTTCGACTACATAATCGACGCGTACGAGCACGGTAACCACGAGGAGTTGGCACGAGATTTTCCCCTCTACGTAGCTCTCCTCGACATGGTCGTAGAGCACATCCCCAACCCTCGCGAAGCTCAGAAGTATAGAGTGCCTCGGCTATGGCGTGGAGAGTTAAGCAGCGAAATCGGGAAAGCCATGCTGGAGTGCGACCCGGAGGGGCCAACAGTCGTTGCCGTGAGTAAGATCACCGTAGACCCTCACGCTGGTCAGGTAGCAACCGGTAGGGTATTCAGCGGTACTGTCGTGGAGGGGCAAGAAGTCTATCTTGTTAACGCGAAGGACACTGGGAAAGTTCTGCAAGTGGGCCTCTACATGGGACCCTACAGGGAGAAGATAGAGCAGGTACCTGCAGGGAACATCGTCGCTATCCTAGGGCTTGATAAAGCGCGTGCCGGGGAGACCGTAGTTGACTCGAGATTCAAGGATGTGATGACGCCTTTCGAGCACCTTGCCTACGTCGCGGAGCCCGTAGTCACTATAGCTATCGAGCCCAAGAGGAGCGGCGATCTACCCAAGCTGGTAGACGCTCTAAGGAAGCTTGCGATCGAGGACCCCACACTCAAGGTTTACATCAACCAGGAGACCGGTGAGTACCTGATAAGCGGTGTGGGAACTCTGCACCTCGAGATCACGCTATGGGATCTGAAGCAGAGGACCGGGCTGGA
>Ga0105163_1000201_pt1 | contig 37100 bp, 32 predicted proteins | sample JNZ110809AmetaG_FD_81531 | JGI IMG/M metagenome (GOLD analysis project Ga0105163, IMG submission 81531) | Hot spring microbial communities from Jinze hot spring, China to study Microbial Dark Matter (Phase II) - JNZ 110809A | ecosystem: Environmental > Aquatic > Thermal springs > Hot (42-90C) >... | reverse complement strand
GTTCATAGAACATACTCTTATTTCTGGGAGCATCGTTAAATTTGGTCTTTAGCCCTTGAGCCCAGAAATTCATTATGCATTAACCGGCTCTAATTGTGAAGACATTGGAGATAGGAAAGAAAAAAAGTGCCTTTACTTATAGCAAACACTTCGCATGTCAAAAGATGAGAAAGCTAAAATCAATCCAGATATACCCTATGGACTTCTTGCCTTTTCCCCACAATTCCACAGGAAAGATCTTCCTCTCTTAGCCAAAGAAAAGGCCTATGCAGCTTTAATAGCGGCTAAAAAAGACGGGTTAAAAAGGGTATCCTTAGGGAATGAACACCTATTAAAATAACCCCCATGTTCCACGTGGAACATGGTCTTAAGAGCGGCTCCACTCAAAAAAGGGCGTATAAAAAAGGGAAAATCTTACTAATAATATATTCTATTCTACCCACATAGCGATATAAAACCTGTATCCTATGCCCCCTAACTTCATACTCATACAGTAGAAGGTCACTATGAACATCTATTTCAGATATAAAAGCAATATTATACCTTTCTTGATCACTAAAGTGTTTCATAATAATGTTTCTTCCATTCTTTATAAACTCTTCTTTGAGTTTTATAAGTTCCTCTTCAAGGGAAGCCTCATTTACCGTTACCCTTAGCCATCCTTTAAAGGATCTTTTATTCTGCTGAAGATCAATTAAATAGACAAGAAATCTAAGCTCAGCCATGTATTCACCTATAAATTTTTAAATTTTAAAATTTCAAAAAGCCATTCAAAGGGGGAACGAACCTTTTTAAGTGAGCGTTTTTATTAGAGACTTCCATTTATCAAGATTTATAAGTCTCAACTCCCTTTGTTTGATCTCCAGAAGGCCCTCTTCCTTAAATTTTTGAAAGATTCTGGAAAGGGTCTCTGGCGTGATACCAAGAAGTAAGGCAAGCTGGGACTTAGAGATATTTAGCTTAATCTTATCAGAGGAACCATAACCTGATAGATCCCAGAGATAGCTTAATAATCTCTCATGTGCTTCCCTCAAGGTTAGATTTTCAATAATCTGTAACAAATTTTTAAGCCTGTGGGCGAAGACTCCAATAATAACAAGGGCCATCTGAGGATTTCTCTGGATAAGATTAAGAAATCTATTCTTTTCGAAAAAAGCAAGCTTTGCCTGGGTTAAGGCCTTTGCATTTGCAGGATAAGCTTTCAATCCTGCCAAAACTACCTCAGCAAAAATTTCTCCAGCCCCAAAGATATGAATGATTTGTTCTTTGCCTTTGGAAGATATCTTATAAATCTTAACAAATCCGTCAAGGATTACAAAAAAACCTAAGGCCTTTTCACCCTCATAAAAAATTTCTTCATTTTTTTCATATTCCTTTAATATGGCAATCTCTGCTAAGGAAGTTAAAACATCAGTAGGTAGATCTTTAAAAAAAAGGCTATCTCGTAAAACTTTAAAAATAAAAGACGTGGTATCGTTCACGATGTTCCACGTGGAACACTAAATAAGTTTATATATTTCACGCAGCACCTTCTTCAATTGGTCGAAGGAATTTTCACTTAATCCTGTAAGAGGCAATCTAACTTCAGGGGTATCAATCATACCCATAAGATAGAGGGCTTCCTTGGCAGGCACAGGATTAGTTTCTATAAAAAGTATCTTAAAAAGGGGATAGAGATAATAATGGAGTTCCCGAGCTTTATGGTGGTTCCCCTCTAAGGCAGCATTCATGAACTGGGCCATCTCTTTAGGCATGACATTGGCAGCAACCGAGATTACTCCCTTGCCTCCCAGAACAACAGTTGCATAGGCAGTAAAATCATCACCTGATAGGACTACAAACTCCTGTGGACAACTAAGTAAAAGCTCGCTCACTTGTTTTAGATCACCACAGGCTTCTTTAATGGCCACTATGTTTGGATATTTAGCAAGTTTAGCTACTGTATCTGGTAAGAGATTAACTGCTGTCCGTCCAGGCACATTATAGAGAATAATAGGGATTTGGGTATTAGTGGCAATGTATTTGTAATGTTCATAAAGACCCTTTTGAGTAGGTTTATTATAATAAGGTGTTACCAAAAGCACTGCATCCATGCCCATCTCTTCTGCCATTTTGGTAAGTTTCAAAGTCTTAGCCGTATCATTAGTCCCTGTTCCTGCGATGAGGGGCACTTTACCCTTGGCCTCTTCCAGAGCTATTTCAAAAAGACGCTTCTTTTCCTCATCTGTGAGGGTAGCAGACTCTCCTGTTGTTCCTGATACTAAAAGGGCATGAGTGCCCTCCTTTAAATGCCACTGTATGAGATTTCTAAAAGATTTTTCATCTATTTTTCCTTCCTTAAAGGGGGTTACAAGGGCTACAATTGATCCTTTTAGTTTTGTGACAATCTCACCCATAGCTCCACCTCATGTTAATTTAATTTATTTTAAGGCGTCTGGATATATTTTCCCTTGGAATATAATCCTTGCTTCCCCTTCTAAATAAATCTGCTCATTCTCCTTATCAATATCAATTTCTAAGTATTCTCCACCTTTTGTTAGTACCCTCACTGGCGGTTCAACTAAATTTAGTTTATAAGCCACGTAAGCACTGGCACTGGCCCCAGTTCCACAGGCTAAAGTCTCTCCTTCTACACCTCTTTCATAGGTCCTAATCTTTAGGTATTTTTGATTATCTTCACAAATTAACTCTATAAAATTTACATTGGTTCCAGCAGGGCTAAAGAGCTCATGATATCTAATTTTTGGACCCAGTTTTTCCAGAGGAGCCTCTTCAATCTTTTCCCAAAACAAGACTACATGAGGGACACCCGTGTTAACAAAGTGGGCAAGATACCAGTCGTATTCTGTTCTCAAAGTAATGTTTAGTTTAAGGTCCTTTGGCTTGGTAAGGGCAACCTTAACCCTATTTCCTCTAATCTCTGCATATATGAGCCCTGCCAAGGTTTGAAGGTAAAAGGGGTTGGGGACGAGTCCAAGTTCAGAGAGGAGTCTTGCAACAGCCCTTGCTCCATTTCCGCACATCTCTGCTTCACTACCATCGGCATTATAAAATCTCCAGGCAACATGGGCCCTTTCCTGAGTAGGCCTTTCAATGAGGATAAAGCCATCTGCAGAAATAGAAAATTTTGCTCTACATAGCTTTGAGGCAAGGATTTTAGCCTCATCGGGTGTGATTGCTTGGTCATAATTAAGGAGGACTACGAAATCATTACCAGAAGCGCATACCTTGTAAAAGGTTCTATCCTTTAATTTTTCATAAAGGTTATTATCCATATAATAAACCTCACATACATTCCATTATAGCCCTTTTTATAGCCTCTGGTGCAGGATTTTCATAGAAAGTATATTCTCCAATCTTTTTGAGTAGGACTATGGTCAAGATCCCCTTCCAAATCTTTTTATCTCTTTTAATAACCTCAAGGATTTCCTCTTTGTTAAGAGAGAGGTTTAAATGACTAATACGATAGGGCATCTCTAAGGAAGATAGTAGGTTGACTATGGGCACATACAAAGGTTCTTCATTTACCCTTAAGATCTCTGCAAGTTTGGCCTCAATGGTCATACCAACGGCTACGGCTAAGCCATGAGGAATGGTATAGTTTGAAAGGGCCTCAAGGGCATGTCCAAGGGTATGACCAAAATTAAGGACCCTCCTTAAGCCGCTTTCCCTCTCATCCTTTGTAACCACAAAGGCTTTAGTAGCACAGCTCTGATAGATTAACTCCTGAAAAAGCTCTTTGTCAAGGCGGTATACTACTTTAGCTCTTCTCTGGAGAAGTTTAAAGATCTTTTTTTTAAGTATACAGCCATATTTGATAATCTCGGCAAGGCCATTTTTTATTTCCCTTTCAGGTAGGCTTTGCAACACATCAAGGTCAATGTAAACTTTTCTTGGCTGGTAGAAAGTGCCAAGGAGATTCTTCCCTTCGGGAAGATCTATACCTGTTTTTCCACCGATAGAGGAATCAACTTGGGCAAGTAGAGTGGTAGGCACTTGCACATAGGGCACACCTCTAAGATAGATACTGGCCAAAAAACCTGCCACATCTCCAACAACACCTCCACCAAGGGCAAGGATCAAATCTTTTCTATCAAAGCCTTTACTAATTAAGGCCCTGGAAAGATTAATTACCGTATTTATATTTTTTGAGGCCTCTCCTTCAGGAAAGTCAAATATTTCAGCCTTGAGGCCAGCTCCTCTTAAGCTTTCTAAAAGCCTTATTCCATAAAGTTCCTTTACTTTAGAATCTGTAATAAGAGCTACTTTACCAAAATCAAGGGTTGTAGGTAGGTCTTCACAAATTTTATCAAGGAGTCCGCTATCAATGAGGATTTCATAAGGAGGCTTAACTCTAACTTTGAGAACTTTCATAGGTGAGTTTATTTAAGAAATCCCTTAACTTTGGACCCGCTTTTTTTCCCTCTTTTTCTATGATTTGAACCAAGGCACTACCCACAACTATGGCATCACAATAAGATCTAAGCATAGCCACATGTTCAGGCCTGGAAATTCCAAAGCCCACAGCTAAGGGTCTTTTGATGAGGGACCTGATCGCTTTTAGCCGCTCAACTAAATCCTCAGGGAGTTTGGTCCTGGCACCAGTGATCCCAGTAAGAGAGACATAGTAAAAGAAACCGGTTGAAGCTGAGGCAATTTTTCTGATGCGTTCAAGAGAGGAGGTTGGAGCACCAAGGAAAATAGTGGCTAAATTATAGCCTCTGTTGGCTTTAAGCCAGGAGGAAGCCTCCTCTAAGGGTAGGTCTGGGATAATAAAACCGTCAAGACCCGCCCTTACTGCCTCCTCAACCATTGTCTTTAGGCCTCTCCTAAAGACAATATTGTAATAGGTCATGCATACAACGGGGATATGGGGATATAAATTTTTAAATTGAGAAACAATTTTCAAATATTCATCTACGGTAGGATTTTGCGCTAAAGCCCTTACCATAGCTTTTTGTATAGTTGGGCCATCAGCGACGGGATCGGAGAAGGGAAAACCGAGTTCTATGACAGCAGGATTAGCCTCAGCAAGATACTTTAGATGTTCCAGAGTTGCCTCTTTATCTGGATCAAAGGCTGTGATGTAAGGAATTATAGGTATTCTCTCTTCCCTTTTGAAAGCCCTTATTCTATTTTCTATGTGAGTGGCTCCTACTAACTTCAAAGTTCACCCCTTTCCAAATAATCCTTTACCTGTGCAACATCTTTATCTCCACGTCCAGATAGATTGACTACTACGATAGAGCCTGAAGGCATATCTTTAGCAGCCTTCAAGAGATAGGCGATAGCGTGGGCTGATTCTAAAGCAGGAATAATCCCCTCTGTCTCAGAAAGGATTTGGAAGGCCTCTAAAGCCTCTTCATCTCTCACTGCTACATAGGTAGCTCTTCCTGACTCTTTAAAATAGGCGTGTTCTGGGCCTACACCTGGATAATCAAGGCCTGGGGCGATGGAGTGAGCTCCTTTAATTTGTCCAACCTTGTCTTGAAGTAGATAGGTTAACATGCCGTGAAGCACCCCAGGTTCTCCTTTAGTGAGGGTTGCAGAATGGTAGTCACTTTCAAGTCCGTGTCCAGCTGCTTCAACCCCAATTAACTTAACCTTTCTATCTCTGGCAAAGGGATAGAAAATCCCCATAGCATTTGAGCCACCACCTACACAAGCAAAGATGTAATCTGGCAGTCTTCCTTCTTTTTTAAGGATTTGGGCCTTTGTCTCTTTACCAATAATACTTTGGAAATCCCTTACCATCATTGGATAGGGATGGGGCCCAACTACTGAACCTATAACATAAAAGGTATTCGCTACATTGGTAACCCAATCCCTTAGAGCTTCATTAATGGCATCCTTAAGGGTCTTAGTTCCAGATTCTACTGGAATTACTTCGGCACCAAGCAGTTTCATTCTAAAGACATTTAGGGCTTGACGCTTAACATCCTTTGCACCCATATAGACAACACATTTGAGACCGAGGAGAGCACAGGCGGTAGCTGTAGCCACGCCGTGTTGACCAGCCCCGGTTTCTGCAATAATCCTGCTCTTACCCATTTTTTTGGCTAAAAGTACTTGGCCAATGGTATTATTAAGTTTATGGGCTCCAGTATGGAGCAGATCCTCTCTCTTTAGATAGACTTTGAGGTGTCCCCCTAAATATTGGGAGAGATTTTTGGCAAAATAAAGAGGGGTTGGTCTTCCTGCATATTCTTGTAAAAGTTCCTTAAATTCTTGCCAGAAAGTTTTATCCTTGGATATCTTTTGGTAAAATTGTTCCAGTTCAAGTATGAGAGGGACAAGGGTCTCTGGAACAAAGCGTCCCCCAAAGGGACCAAAATATCCTTTTCTATCGGGCAAGGGCATACTTTGCAATATAAGAGATTATCTCAATTTTGCAAGAGAATTTAGACAAAGTCGTGGAATTTTACAAAATGGGGAGTGTTATATATGCCTTACAGGTATTACTTAACTTGTCGGTACGTGGTGATTGAAAAGCCTTTGAAGTGATTTACATTATCTTTAGGAACTCGCCTGGATAAAAAGAAAGCCGCTTTTTCTCGGTAGCTTGACCAGGAACTTTTTGCTCTTGCTAATGCCTAAAGGGCTGATAAGGAGAATTTTGCAGCAATTTATAAGATTTTTAGAGGTATGAGAAAATAGGTGAGAAGATAATCACTTCAAATGGGCCGTGGAGGACTCGAACCTCCAACCTATGGATTAAGAGTCCATTGCTCTACCAATTGAGCTAACGGCCCTTTGGGTTCAATATTAAACCTTTTTCAAGGTTTGTCAAGCCCCCTTTAAGCTCTTCTCTGAATTCCTGAGTTTCAAGCCAACTTGGTTGTAGGGGCTAAAATAAATTTCTTTGCCTGTTGAAAAAAAATTTTTTTATGCTTTTATTGTGAAAACTCGTTAAAAGTTCAGACAAAAAATAAAAGGATATGCTGTCTCAATTGATAAACCTTGTAATCAGGGCAGGAAAGATACTGAAAGAATTCTATGGCGGAAATTTTGAAATCAATCATAAAGGGGTTATAGATCTTGTCACAACAGCAGATCTCCGAGTTGAAGCCACAATCAGAGAGGCCTTACAAAGAGATTTCCCTGAGATCCCCTTGATCGCCGAAGAATCTTTTAAAGGGCAGATTAATGCAGTTAAAGGTTACTATTTTCTCCTTGACCCCTTAGACGGGACCACTAATTTTGCCCATGGCTTACCTTGGTTTGCCATCTCCTTGGCCTTAATGCATGGGGATCAGCCAGAAATTGGTATAATATACAACCCTGTTACTGAAGAACTTTTTTGGGCAGAGAGGGGCAAAGGTGCCTATCTTGGCGAAAGGGCTCTAAGAGTATCTTCTAGGGCTCCACTTATAAATTGCCTTTTAGCCACAGGGTTTCCTGTGGCTAAAATCATGGAAAAGCCAAAACATTTCATCCTTCCCTTTGAAGAATTTATGGTGCGCACTCGTGGGGTGAGAAGATATGGAGCAGCTTCCTTAGATCTGGCCTATGTAGCTGCAGGTCGTTATGACGGCTTTTTTGAAGCTTACCTTAAACCCTGGGATACTGCTGCTGGGATCCTCTTGGTTAAAGAGGCAGGTGGCACAGTTACGGATTATCTGGGAGAACCCTTTAATCCCTTTAAAGATACCATTATTGCTTCAAATGGACTCATCCATGAGGAAATGGTAGAAATCCTTAAAGACAGACACCCTGAAACTTTTAAGCCCTTTAGAAATCCCTTACCTGCTGTGGATCTCGTCATTGAATATGAGGGTGGTATAGTGCTTATTGAGAGGAAAAATCCACCCCTTGGGCTTGCCCTTCCCGGTGGATTTGTGGAATATGGAGAGACCTTGGAAGAGGCAGCCATAAGAGAGGCCAAAGAAGAAACTAATTTAGATGTAGAATTAATGGAACTATTAGGCTGTTATTCTGATCCTAAGCGAGATCCCCGCTTTCATACTATATCCACTGTCTTTATTGCCAAAGGTAAAGGGGAATTAAGAGGAAAAGACGATGCCAAGAGGGCTTTAATTGTTCAACCTGAAAATATCCCTTTTCTAAATTTAGTTTTTGATCATGATTTAATTTTGAGGGACTATTTTAAAAAGAGAAAAGGCCTATGAGTATAAGCAACTGGGTAAAAAAAATTAAAGATGAATTAGGGGAAGAGATCAAAATTTTGCTTTATGAACCAGATACCTTTATGGCAGAACTTCTTGCCGAGGTACTCAAAGAAGCAGATCTTGAAGTAACTATTTATCCCAGCCATAAAAACCTTTTAAAAACCCTTGTAGAAAACTTTTATAACCTCTTAATTTTGGCTATTGAAACAGGCGAGGCAGAGGATTTAGAGATTATAAGGGAAGCCAAAAAAATGAAAAAAGATCTATTAATTTACGGCATGGTGGAATTCCATAAAAATATGAACATCTCCTCTCTTTTTTCTGAAGGAGCTGATGAAATTATTTTTAAACCCTTTTCTATCGGAGAGTTTAGAGCAAGGCTCTGGCGTCTTTTGAGGCAATATTACTTAGCTAAAAAAATTGAAAGAAATATTATTGAAGATGGGTTAACAGGTATCTATAATCGTAGATACTTTGAAGTCTCTCTTAGAGAAGAGGCTTATCGAGCCCTTAGACAAGACTACCCTCTTACTCTGCTCATGATAGACTTGGACAAATTTAAATATTATAATGATACCTATGGCCATAAAGCTGGAGATAAGATCCTCATCTCTATTGGTGAAATCCTCCTTAGAGATACCAGGGCCAAAGTAGATAAGCCTTGCCGTTATGGAGGGGACGAATTTATGGTTATCCTCCCCTATACAGACTGGAAAAGGGCTATAAAGATAGTGGAAAGAATCTTCTCAAGCTGGCAAAATAAATCCTTTGGCCCTGTTACTTTATCCGTAGGTATAGCTCAGCTCATTGATAGAGGTGATTTAGAAAAGAGTGTCACCGACCTTATAAACAGAGCTGATCAGGCCATGTATAGGGCCAAAAAGAGAGAGGGTAATACCTACGAAGTAGATCAAGAAAGCCTCAAATTAACCTTAGGCGAAGAACCTCCTGAAGAGGGTTTACCTTTTCGAGCCCTACCATTATCTCCTGTCCAGAATAGTAGTCCCTCGTAAGGCCCAAAAGCTCACCAGTTAGATTATATTCTGGTAGATATATCTTGGCCTTGTTTCCCTGAATTTCCATGATAATCCCTTTAAGAGTTAACTCTGTCAAGTGTTGGGCAAGATATTTCAGAAGAAAATATCTCTTTCTCTTGGTTTGAAGATACTGAGCCCTCTGGAGATTACTTTGGACATCTGGGAGCAACTTTTGGAGCTCTTCCTTGGATAGCGGCGCCTTGCCTTCTAAAGAAGCTTCTATTTGATACTGCACTAATAAATCAAGGAATCTGCGAATGGGTGAGGTCACCATGGTATAGCAACTAAGCCCTAAACCTGAATGATAGGCTGGCTCCAAAGTAATCTCAGATTTTGCCATAAATTTAAGCTGTAATATTTGGTGATAGAGAGAGACCTCTACCCCTTCTACAATCTGATAGGGCTCCCTTTGTGCACGGTACAAGGCTGGAATCTCATGCTCTGCTAAAAATTTAGCTGAATGATAATTAGTCAAAATCATAGCTTCAGCTACGAGATCTCGGGAAGGAGTCATCTCCAACCTTTCCACGCTTATCTCTCCATTAGGTTTAACCTTTACATTTACTTCAGGCAAAATAATAGCGAAGGCCCCTTGGGCATAACGTCTCTTCTTGTGGAACATAAGTAGCTCATAGAGCCTTCTCCAAAAGGGGTCACCACCTTGCAGAAAAGAATCAACCTCTTCATAGGTATACCTCTGTTTAACCTTTACAATCGAGGGTATTATGTGAAAGTTCAAAACCTCTCCACTTTCGTTGAGGATAAATTTAAAAGACAAGGCTACCCTTGGCTCACCCCTTCGAAGACTAAATTTTCCATGGGATAAGGGAAAGGGAAACATGGGAATAATTCCTTCAGGCAAATAAAGCGTGCTTGCCCTCTGCAAAGCTCCTTCCCATAGGGGTGAATATGGTTTTACAAATGTAGATACACCAGCAATATGGACCCACAAGATAGTTTGCTTGTGCTGAAACTCTACACTTAGGGCATCATCAAAGTCTTCTGTTTCCTCTGCATCAATTGTAAAGACTTCTAAATCTGTTAAATCGCATCTATTCTCAGGAAATTGCTCTGATCTTAATAGGACCTCGCATTCCATTTGTTCTTTTTCGGTAAAATCCTTAGGAAATTGAGATTTTTCAAGCTCAAAAAACCAGTCTTCTGGCAATAACTCCTTTCTACTTAGAATTTCAAAGACCTTCAGGGGGTCTGCTAAGTGATGCTTCTGTAATACCTCTTTAAGAAGCTTTCCTTTTTCTGTGGTATCCTCAAAGAGTATATAGTCTTTGAAGGTATTAAGCCAAAAAGTCTTTACTTCTTCAGGCCAATTTTGCTCTCTATGAGATAAGAGGGATTCTAAAAATTTTTCGGCCTCTTGAAGAAACTTTAGCCTCTCCTGCTCCCTTTCTCTTTGTTGTAAAAGCCTGGCGACCTCCTCTTTACTTCTGACCTTGAGATAATCTATGCCAATTATTTGAAAATAAACTCTCTCTTCAGCTACTTTTCTTACAAAGGCTGCCACTTCATCATCTGTAGGTTCTCTCCCCAAATAGAGACCCACAAGCTCCCAGGTGGAAGTCTCCTCCACCTCCCCAAAGACTACCTCCCAGAGCTCTCTTAAGTCATACTTATCTTTTAGTTCTTCTCTAAGCCTCTGTTTCTCCTTAAGGAGACCTTGTAATACTTCTAAATTATGCTGAGTGAATTTTTCTTTCCCCACAGAGACTATAGCTAAATGGCTTATGAGCTCTTCTTTTCCAGAAGGAAGAAATAGATAGAGACGTTTTCCTTTAATCTCCCTAACAAAGGCCACTTGAAGTTTGTCTTTGTAAAAAAGATCTACAAAATGAGATTTTAACTCTTCCAAATTCATTAGAAACTTTGGACCAATTGAAGGGCCTCTCTCAGATTGAGGGTTCCCTCATAGAGGGCTCGACCTGTAATTACCCCAAAGAGATTAAAAGGCTTTAGCCTCTTTATATCCTCTATAGTAGTCACACCTCCTGCAAGAATAAGCGGATGCTTACATACTTCTACAGCTCTCCTTAAACGCTCAAGCTCTATCCCCTGACCTGTTCCATCTCTTTCAATCAATGTAATAATTACGGCAAAGAGGGGAAAGGAAGCAAGTTCTTTTAAAAATTCTAAGTAGTTGATTTGAGTGACCTCTAACCAACCAGAGATAGCCACATTTTGGCCTCTCACATCAACACTAACTATAACCTGGCCAGGGAAGTCCTCTGTTACCTCCTTGAGAAACTCCTGAGATTCAATAGCCTTTGTGCCAAGAATTACCTGCGCTACACCTCCTTCAAGATAACTCTTTATAGACTCCCAAGTCCTTATTCCTCCTCCAACTTGAACTGGAATATTAAGGGCTTTAACCGTTTTAAGGATTAACTCTTTGTGGACAGGATACCCCTCCTTTGCCCCGTCAAGATCTACTATATGAAGCCTTTTAGCACCCTGCTTTTCAAAATACTGAGCATAGGCCAAGGGATCCTCTCCATAGACCTTGGTCTTTTCATAGTCTCCCTGAAATAGACGAACCACTTTGTTGTTTCTCAAATCAATGGCAGGAATGATAAGCATTTCTTCTGCTCCTTATGGAAAGCTTTTGAGCAGATTCATCATGCCTCTTTGGGCAAGCTCCTCAACACTCAGCCATTTGATTTTTCCGTAAAGGGGAAGCCGCAAAAGGTCTTCACTTAGAGGTTTCTGCGTCTCATCAAAGGTCCTCTGCCAGAGAATCCTTCCACTTTGACCATCATAAAGTATAAGAGTAAAAGCAACTGAAGCTGGTTCCACCACGCTCCAACTACTTCCCTTTCTCTCCTTGAATCGGAAGACTTTGCCATAAAGAATGGCCTGGGTCCCTGTTTTTTCGGCAAAAAATCTTATAAGAGAGGAATGATCCTTGCTTTGACTTAAAGCCTCTTCAAGAAGGGTTTCATAATCGTTTTGAGAGAGGACTAAAAAAGAGTATCTTGTGGTGAGAGGCTCAAGTTCTTTTCTTAAAAGACTGCTCAAAATTTCTTTAGCCTGTGGTTCAATCTCACCAGGAACGATGCCTGTAACAGGGCAATAAAAAGGCAGAGGACTCTCCGTAGGGCAATGAACATCAAAAGGGAGAACTAAAATGGCTTTTACTCTTTCTGCTATAGCAGAGGGGAGATGAGTGGTCCTATCTGGAACACCACAGGCACCGAGAAAAAAAAGGACAAAAATTAAACAAAAAATAATTTTTAGCTTAGTCATTTCCTACTCCTTAAGAGAGCTAATCTCTAATAATACTCTATTAGAAATTCTAAAGCAAGGGGGTTTGAAAAAAAGGGAGGGACCTTGATGAAGGGTCACCTCCCTTAAAAGAGAAAAGGTTATACTAATTTAAGGGCGTCCTTGACAGAAATTACACCTACAACTCTCTGATCTCTCACTACAGGGAGATGTCTGATTTTGTAATCAATAAACTTCTCCAAGGCCTCTTTTAAGGTATTTTCAGGAGAGAGGGTTATAACCTCTTTGATCATAAATTGACTAACAGGTTTGTCCTTATTCCCTTCATCACAGCAAAGGACCCCAATAAGGTCTTTTTCTGAAATAACCCCAACAAGTTTACCTGTTTCTGAACTAATTACAGGCAAGAAGCCCACATTTTTCTCAGCCACAATTTTAGCTGCTTCCATAACGGTAGTATCATCGGTAATGGTAATGGGAGAGGTCATAAACTCTTCCACTTTAATTCTCTCCGTAAAGCCCTTCTTAACTCCAGCGGTTATAAGAGCTACTTCGTTAAAGACATACCGAGGATCAATGTAGCCAATTATATTCTGATTTCGATCAACTACAGCTATGCCCTTTACTCCACTCTGCTGAATAAGAACGACAGCATCAATTATTCTTGCCGAATCAAGCACAGCATCTACATCAATCCTTACTTCTTTTAGCGGTGTATTAATGGTATGTCCAGTAACCAAAGCCTTAATTAGAGACCTCTCTTCCACTACGCCTAAATATCTGCCATTTTCTGTCACTATGGCAAGCCTCTGACCTTCAATCTGCATCTTTTTCATAGCCTCACCAATACTCATCGAGGCAGGTAAAATAAGGGCCTTATGAGCAAATTTGCCAGCAGATAATTCCTCCCAAAGCCTTCTACCCTTAGTCTCCCATCCCTTAAGGACAAAGAGCAGCCCCATAAGTATGGGCACACAGGTTGACCAAAGGATAATAGAGATATAGAGATTTCCTGTCAATTTTAAGAGAAGGGTAATCATAAAGGGAGTTAAGCCACCAGTGACTCCATAACCCATGTTATAGGTAAAACCAATAGCTGTGGCCCTGATCTTGGCAGGGAAAAGCTCAAGTAATAAACTGGACATAGCCCCACTGTAACCAATACCATTAAAATAGGTCAAAACGGCAGTCAAAATAAAGAGCATAGTATAATCAGGAGGATTGACATAATTTTTCATAAGATAAAAAATAAGAGGAAAGATGAGGGCATTTCCATAGATACCAAAGATTAGAATAGGTCTTCTTCCAATCTTATCAGAGAGCCAACCAAAGAAGACGTAGGTCCAAAGGGCTACATAGGTGGCATAGGCAAGGATCTTTCCTGCATCTCCTGCAGATATACCATACTGCTGCATATAATAGGAGACATAGAGCTGGTTGGTATACCAAATGGGGCCATGAGCTCCTATAACTCCGATCCAGGCAAGCACAAATAACCAGAGATAGTGTTTATTGGTAAAGAGTTCTTTAATGGGAGCACTGGTAACCCTTCTAATTTGTTTGAGGGCGGTAAAGACGGGTGTATCTTTATAAAGAGTATGGATTATCAAAGCCACTATAAAAACAAGGGATCCTGCGATGACAAAACACCATCTCCAGCCATAAACTTCAAAGGCTTCTTTACCAAAGTAGTTTTGTAATATGGAAACAATATTACCAGCTAAGGCCATACCTAAAGCAGCTGTAGTAAAGAGAAAACCTGTGATGAAGCCCCTTCTATGATCGGGGGTAAACTCTCCTAAATAGGTTATGGCTGCCCCAAAGCCTCCTCCTAAGGCTAATCCCTGAATAATTCTCAAAACAAATAGGCCTAAGGAAGCAGCAATTCCAATAGAGGCATACCCTGGTAAAAGGGCTATGCCGATAGTTCCTACCATCATCATGGAAATGGCTGTGAGAAAGGCTATCTTTCTTCCATACTGATCCCCAATTTTTCCAAACATTAGGGCTCCAAGCGGCCTAAAGAGGAAACCAATAGCTAAGGCAGCAAAGGAAGCAAGCAAACTTGCCAGAGGATCATCACTGGGAAAGTAGACCTTCGCTAAAAGCTTTGCCAGAATGGCATAGACATAAAAATCAAGCCATTCCAGCAAAGCCCCAGTCCAAGATACAACCGCAACCGGTAAAACCTCTCGAAACTGAACCCTCTCCTTTTCCATAGCTACCTCCTGCGTTTTTTTAGTTTATAGTATTGCTATGTTCGCCAATAAAAAGAGAAGGACAAGGGCTTCTTATCTCCTGGACTATAAAGTCCCTTTAGGAGTCTATCCCCATGTCCCTCAACTCCCTAAAGCCTGTTTGGTCCCCCAAGCCCTCGCCAAACAGTGAGGATATGGTTATAAAGGCTACCAAAATCTCTCTCTCTACTCCTATTTAATGAATGTAAATATAGTGCTTATGGAAATTTATAGCCTATTTAAGTATCATGAAATAAAGTTTAATGGATATTTTGAGATTTTTTTCTCAATTTGGGAAATATCTTAGCGCGATTTTTTCTCAAATTAAAAGGCTATTGTATGGAATAAAAGATGAATTCAGAGAATAAGCAATTTTTTTAAAAAGGCTTTTAAAGGCTCTATGCCTGTTTTTTCTTTGCTGGAAATGACAAAAATCTCACAGGTGCTTGGAAGCGAGAGTTCTTTTGTATAGAGTTCTCTTTGTTGAATTATTTCTTTTGGTGATAAAAGGTCACTTTTATTGAGAATTGTGGCATAAGGAAGTTTTAGGGCGCTCACAAAATCTATAAGGGCCCTGTCGAGGTGATCGGGCTTTCTGCGAATATCAAAGATGAGAAGTAGTATTTTAAAATCTCTCACGCTGGTGAGATATCTCTCAATCAAGACTTTCCACTGCTTTTGTATGTCCTTTTTAACCTTTGCAAAGCCATATCCTGGAAGATCAACAAAATAAAATTTGTTATCTACAAGATAGAAGTTAAGAGATTGGGTAAAGCCAGGAGTTGAGGAGACACGGGCTAATTTTTTCTGATTGAGGAGGACATTGATGAGAGAGGACTTGCCTGCGTTAGATCTCCCTAAGATAGCAATTTCTGGATATTCTGGAGGTGGAAGATCCTCTATTTTATAGACACTTTTTATAAAGGTAGCCCTTTTAAACATGAGAGTAGGTGAGGTGAGGGGTTAAGTAAGCCGGGTTCTGTTCTGGGATTTTGAGGTATCCCAGGGCGGTTATTTCTCTTGGGCTTAAGGTTACCCTTAAGCCTCAAGCGGCCTACCCGGGCCAATTTAGGGGCGGGGCACCCCATGGCCCTCTTTGGCCTTGCTCCGGATGGGGGTTACCATGCCAGGAAGAGTTACCTCCCCTGCGGTGGGCTCTTACCCCACCTTTTCACCCTTGCCCGCACAGGGCCTAAAGATTAGGCCCTGCCGCTGGCGGTCTCTTTTCTGTGGCCCTGTCCAGGGATTACTCCCTCCGGGTGTTACCCGGCATCCTCCCCTGTGGAGCCCGGACTTTCCTCACAAGAGGCCTCTAAGCCCCTTGCGCAACCGCCTCTTAACCCCCCACCTCACACTATTAATAATACTCATTCCCCTCAGTCTTTTCAAGATTTTTCTGGATGACTTGTTATTAAGGCCTTTTCTTTATAAACCCTCTATTTAGGATAGAACACTTAAAAGACTAAGTCCTTTTATATAGGTGCTCCATTATAGGGAATAGAAGGCAGTTATAGTTGACACCTATGATATCAGGAGATACACTAAAAAATGAGGTTAGGACATGATAGATCCTGTGATGGTACTACTATCAGAACTTTCTTCCTTTTGTGTTTTAATATGATCTGGCAAACAGTCTAAAGTAAGGATATTATTTTTAGCACAGACTAAAGCATATTCTATGACATTCTTTAGTTCTCTAATATTTCCGGGCCAGTGATAGGAGATTAAATGCTTTCATTGCTTCAGTATCAACTTGATTAATCTTTTGATTACCTTTCAAAACTTATGGGCCTGAAGCATAGCTCTTTTTAACCCTAAATAGCAAAAAGGGGTTCTCTAAAGCGAGATTCTCTCGCAAAAACTTAGTTAGAGAAAAATTCTCCCCTAAAGGTCTCAAAATTAAATCACCGTTTATTAGGGAAAGTTCAAGGCCTTCAAGATCTCTCTCTTTAAGGGTTAAAAATTTTTCTAAAAGGAGAGGCTCCTTAGGTTGAAGCCTGTAAAAAAGCTGAAACTCTCTCTTAGGCGGCCTTTTTTCGCCAAAGTAGTGTGCCTCTCGGAAGATTAGGCCTTCATAGATTTTTACTCCACAGAGGCTCTCTTCAGAAACCTTCTCTCTTAGGGCTATAGCCAGGTATTCGCCTTCTACTTCCATACCAACTGGACTTGCCTGTGCCGTGATAAATTTAGGCCTGGGATTAAATCCCTGAGTATAGGCAAGCTTAAAGCCAAGCCTTCTTAAAACAAGCTCAATCAATCTTAGGACCTCAAGCTGAGAGAGGAAGATGGCAGGCCCCTTTTTGTCAAATCTAATTTCATACCAGAACTCCTTTGGCTCATCTGTAGAGAAAATAAGGTTGGCCTCAGGAACCTCAACTGGCTTTATATTCTCTATAGAGGCCTTTACTAACCTATTTTGAATTCCGTGATGGCAGACCCCACATTTGGCGCATTTGTGGAACCTACAATCTTCGGTATATTTTTGTTGGTAGGCCCTTTCTCTCTCTTTTAGAAGGAATTCTCTTGTTACCCCAAGTTCAATGTGCTCCCAGGGTAAGGGTTCCTCAAGGGACCTTTCCCGAAGATAGTGATTTAGGTCCAGGGAGAGTTCTTGGGAAGCCTCTATCCAGGGACTAAGCTTAAAGTAATCACTCCAGGAGTCAAGACGGGCTCCTCGTTTATAGGCCTTTTCTATTAAGGCTAAGAGTTCTCTTCCACCACGGCTAAGGCACCCTTCAAGAAAACTCTGGGCAGGATCGTGATGCTTGAAGGCCTTTCGGAGATGACCTTTGAGATACTCTATCTTCTTCCAAGCCTCCTCCATAGTGATTTGTCTTTCCCATTGAAAGGGCGTATGTGCCTTAGGAACAAAAATAGAAGCCGAGAAGGTAATCTCTAAGGATTTAAAAGTTCTCTTAAGTTCTCTATAGAGTCTTACCATCTCCTCAAGGTCAGAGCCCTCTTCAGTGGGAAGTCCAAGCATAAAGTAAAACTTAACCCTCTGGAAATGGTGTTCTTGTAAAAGAGTTAGATCGCGATATAAATCTTCGAGATCTATCTTTTTGTTGATGACCCTCCGCAGTCTCTCAGAGGCTGCTTCAAGGGCAATAGTTATAGTAGAGTGACGTCCTCTTTTTAAAAAGTTTAAAATTTTGGGGGTCAAACTCCCCACTCTAAGAGAAGGTAAGGAAAAGACATATTCTTTTTGAGGGCTATTAAAAAATCTGCTCTCAAGTAGAATAATGAGCTCTTCAAGGGCGGTATAGTCTCCTGCAGAAAGAGACATAAGAGAGGCCTCTCGATAGCCTGTATTTTTAAAGGCCTTTTCTGCCTCATCCACAATCTCCCAGGGAGTTTTTTCTCTCACTGGTCTATAGTAGATACCTGCTTCGCAAAAACGACAGGACCTTGTGCATCCTCGAGATATTTCAAGAGAGACGCGGTCATGGGCAAGGGGAATAAGAGGAATACTATATAAGTTCTGCTGGGGGAGGGTTTGAAGGGTAAAAATCCTTCTTTCAGTTCGGTTCTTATAAAGAGGCACATATACTCCCTTAATCTTCGTGAGCTCTTTCAGGATATCTTCTTTTGAGGCTTCCTCCCTCTTTGCCCTTCTTATGACCTCAAGAAGTTCTACAATAGCTTCTTCCCCCTCACCAATAAGGATAGCGTCAAAGATCTCGGAAACAGGCTCTGGATTACCCACACAAGGGCCACCCCCTATAAGCAAAGGATAGGTTTCTTTTCTATCAACATTTCTATCAACAGCTCTAAAAGGTATACCTGATAGCTCCAGTATCTGCAAAATCCCCGTAGCCAAGAGTTCATAGGCATAACTTAGGCCAAGTATATCAAATTCCTTCAGAGGCTTTCTATAGTTCCAACTCAAGAGAGGCAAGTGAGCCTTTTTAAGTTTCTCTTCAAAATCAGGAGCCACGGCAAAGACAAGATCACAGAGGGCAAACTCTAAGGAATTAACCACGCTGGCAAGCAGGGTTATTCCCAGATGGGATCTACCCACTTCGTAGAGATCTGGATAACCAAGGCAAATACGGAGCTCGGTATTCTCCCAGTCTTTAAGCGGAAAGAAAGGTTCTATCCCCAGGTAGCGGGATGGTTTTTTTACCGATAGGAGTATCCCCTCTGGATAATCTTTTTTCATCCTATAAAATTTAATGCATGTTTTACTATTTAGGAATAGACATTGGTGGCGGAGCCAATACCTGGGCCCTTGCCCTTGAGAGACATCCTTCAGAAAAAAAGTTAAGTCTTGTCTCGGGGGAGCTTTCTTTGAAGGATAAACCTTCTCCAGTTTCCCTGCAAGAGATACGTGAGTTCCTCTTTAAGAGACGGGTCCTGGTAACAGCCCTTGATGCCCCCTTAAGTTTTTCCTTGGCTTTAGAGAAAGGGCTTAGAAGGTCTGACCAGGCCTTGAGGGAGCTTTTGCCAAGTAAGGCCAAATCTTGGGTCCTATCCTATCATGGGCTCATGGGGATCCCTCTTAGGGCCTATCTCTTAGCCAAAAGCATAAGCCCCTACTGTGGCACAATACTGGAAACCCATCCTCGGGCAAGCCTCTATTTCCTCTTACCTAACGCCAAGAGGGAGATTGCCTTTAAATATAAAAAAGAAGGCCTAAGTGAGGCAGAAATTCTCTGGTTAAGGGATTTTTTGAGAGAGTTATTTTCTTTAGATGCCCCTCTGGATCTTTTAAAAAGGGATGGAGTCCTTGATGCCCTTATCTGTGCCCTAACGGCTTATTTATATCAAAAGGCTCCTGAAAAGCTTTTCTTTCTTCCCCAAGAGGAAGACCTTGAGGGTTTTGGCCCCTTTGTGGTAATCTGGCCATAGATAAACTTTAAAAAATAAACTTTGGTATTAAAATTTAAAAAAAAGCAAGCCTGAGGTGATTTTAATGTTCACAAGACTTTTCCGCATCTTTTCTAAGGACCTGGCTATTGATCTTGGCACAGCAAATACTCTTATCTATCTTGAGGGCAAGGGGATAATTCTTAAGGAGCCCTCTGTAGTTGCCGTCAAGGAAGACGGAAGATATAAAAAGGTCCTTGCCGTAGGAGAGGAAGCCAAGAAAATGCTTGGTAAAACCCCTGGAACCATTAAGGCAGTAAGGCCCTTGAGGGAAGGGGTCATTGCTGATTTTGAGGTCACTGAGGCCATGATTCGTTATTTTATTCAAAAGGTCCACAATCGCTCTTACTTGGTGAAACCAAGAATAATTGTCAGTGTTCCCTCGGGGACCACTCAGGTGGAAAGAAGGGCAGTAAAAGAGAGTGCCGAGAGTGCTGGGGCAAGAGAGGTTTATCTCATAGAGGAGCCCATGGCTGCTGCTATTGGGGCTGGGCTTCCTATTACAGAGCCTGTTGCCAATATGATTGTAGACATTGGGGGAGGAACGACCGAGGTTGCCCTTATCTCACTTGGGGGCATAGTGCTGTCCCATTCCATAAAGGTTGCTGGAGACAAACTGGATGAGGCCATAGTGCAGTATGTAAAAAGGAGATATAATCTACTTATTGGTGAAGCTACAGCTGAACAAGTAAAGATTCAAATAGGAGATGTCTTTCCCGAGGAACCCTATGCTACTATGGATATAAAGGGAAGGGATCTAATTTCAGGGGTGCCCAAAACCATTACTATATCTTCTAAAGAGATTCAAGAGGCCATTAGAGAGCCTGTAGATCTGATTATTCAGGCTATAAAACAGCTCTTAGAAGTGGCTCCACCTGAGCTCTCTGCCGATCTTGTGGATAGAGGGATTGTACTCTCTGGTGGAGGGGCCCTTCTTAGAAACTTAGATAAGCTAATTGCTAAGGAGACAGGCCTACCTGTTAAAGTGGCTGAAGATCCACTTATCTGTGTAGCCCTTGGAGCTGGGATGGCCCTTGATAACCTGGATAAACTTAAGGATGTAATGCTCTCCGTTTAAAGCCCCTTTCGTCTGTATAAGTCATAGTAGAGTAAAACATTCTTTACATAATTTTGGGTCTCTGGATAGGGGGGAATGCCTCCATAGGCCCTTACTGCCTCAGGGCCTGCATTATAGGCAGCAAGGCTAAGGCGTAGATCACCAAATTGATCAAGGAGCATCCTTAAATATTTGGCTCCACCATAAATACTCTCCACAGGATCAAAGGGGTCTGAAACACCAACAAGCCTTGCCGTGGAAGGGATAAGCTGCATTACTCCCATGGCACCCTTAGGAGACACAGCTCGGGGATTAAAATTAGACTCTACCTTAGCTATAGCCCGTAAGAGATGAGGATCTAAATTAAACTTTCGTGATACCTCCTCAAAAATTTCGTCAAACTTTGCCCTAAGGGCACTCTCATTCAGATCCCTCTTAAGGTTAGCTAAATTAACCTGATCCCTTTGCTTGTATTTTCGGGGAAGCTTCATGTAGATCTTAAAATTTTCATCTAAGGGGATATTGGAATAATAAACCTGTCCTGTTTCCTTGTCCTCATAGATATAGATTTTAGATGCTAAAAGAGGACTTGCAAATAGGAAAAGAAGGATAAACGCCACAGAACCTACAAGCATCACTTCACCTCCTTCTTTTCCTGATACTCCTTAAGACATTTTTCGGAACAAAAATACAGAACCTTAGAACCTTCCTCTAAGCTATGTCTCTCTGAGAAAACAAAATATACTCCGCAAAGTGAACAGGGACGCATTTCCACTTCTAAAGGCCCTCTTTTAGGCTTGGAAGAAAGCCTCCCCTTTTTATAATACCAAAAAAGTAGAAAGAAAAGAAGGGCTAAAACTAAATATTTCATGGGGTAAAAGACAAAGAAAGGCGATATAGTTTTTGTTCTTTGAGTATATTTTTTCTTTCTTCAAAAATCTCTTTCAAAGATTTCTTGGATATGGGATCCTTAAGATCTTCCTCCAGATCAAGCAAAGGCAGAAGAACAAAGGCCCTTTCCCAGGCCTTAGGATGGGGCACCTCTATTAGGGAACTCTTAAAAGAGGTATCTTCATATAGAATTATATCAAGATCCATGGGTCTATCTGAGACCACGGTGCTCCTTTTTCTCCCCATGAGAAACTCTATCTTTTTTAATTCCAAAAAAAGGGGTTCAACTCCGTAAAAAGTTCTGAGCTTAACTATCAGGTTATAAAAAAAATTCTCACTTTCATAGCCAACAGGAGCACTTTCATAAATAGGAGATATCTTCTCTATGGAGGCAGGTATCTTTTGTAACAAAGCTAAGGCCTTTTTGATATTTTCTAAACGGTCGCCTAAATTAGTCCCAAGGGAGAGATAAACTATCTTTAAAGGCTCAGGGTAGATAGCCTTCCTACAGCCTCTTTTAATCGGTCAACCCCTACAGTTAAGGCAATTCTAAAATATCCCTCTCCCTTTTCCCCAAATCCATTCCCAGGGGTTACCACCATAGCCAGGTTTTGAAGAACCCTTTTACAGAATTCCGAAGAGGTAAACCCAGAGGGAACCTTGACCCAAAGATAAAAGGTTGCCTTAGGCTTCTGAAACTCAAAACCTAATTTGGCTAATTCAGAAGATAAATAATCTCTTCTTTCTTGAAAAACCCTTCTCAAAGGGGGCACTATCTCCTCTAAATGGTCAAGGGCATAAGCTCCTGCTTCCTGAAGGGCTGTAAATACTCCAGAGTCAATATTGCTCTTTACTTTGGCTAAGGCTTGAACAAGTTCTCTTCTTCCCACGGCAAAGCCAATTCTCCAGCCAGTCATGCAAAAGGTTTTAGAAAGGCTGTGAAATTCAATGGCTACATCGCGGGCTCCCTCCACTTCAAAGATACTCAAAGGAGGCTCCTCAAAATAGAGCTCCACATAGGCAGCATCACTTGCCACAATAAAATTATACTTTTTGGCAAGGGCTATGACCTCTTTATAAAAATCTCTAGTAGCTATAGCCCCCGTGGGATTATTGGGATAATTGAGCCAAAGGATCTTGGTGCGCTTCAAGATCTCTTCAGGCACCTTACTTAAATCAGGCAAAAAGTTATTCTCCCAGGTCAAGGGCAAATAATAGGGCTCTCCCTCGGTAAGTATAGTCCCTAAATGATAGACAGGATAGGCAGGATCTGGGCAAAGCACTACATCGCCAGGATTTACAAAGGCTATGGGGAAATGGGCAATCCCCTCCTTTGAACCAATAAGGGCAAGGACTTCAGTTTCAGGGTCAAAATTCACCCCAAAGCGCCTCTTCATGTAATTGGCACAAGCCTTGCGATAAAAGAGACTTCCAGGATTGGCAGGATAGCGATGATATTCAGGCTTTTCTAAGGCCCTCTTTGCTACTTCAACAATCTCTTGTGGTGTTGGGATATCGGGATCGCCGATCCCAAGGTCTATCACATCTGCACCTTCCTCAACCTTTTGCCTCTTAAGTCTATCAAGCTCAACAAAGAGATAGGGAGGAATTTTCTTTAGCCTACTTGCAAGTTCTACCATCACAACCTCCTATATTCCTACTTATTAAGTTCCAGCAACCTTTTCCCAGGCAAAGGAAACCACCTCGCCTCTAAGTTGGGAAAAATCAATTCCTATCAGATATATCTCTCTTGCCTTGGCTCTATACTTCTCTACATAACTTCTCTCTTTTAAAGCCTGTAGAGCTTTAGGGACCTCATCTTCCCTTTCTAAAACCTTAAATTCAAGCAAGTAAAATTTATCTCCCACTTTTATGGTAAGATCAATCCTTCCCTTGTTGAGCCAATCTTCGGCAATCACATCAAGGCCTGTGCCAAGTAAAAAACTGTATATTACACTGGCATAATAGCCCTCATATCTTGCAATTTCGTTTTTTCTGTGCCACTCATAGGGTATACTTGCAAAGACACTCTTTAATATATTTCCAAATTTCTCTACATCCCCACTTGCCAGTGCAAGCCCAACATCCCTCATCACCTTGAGGGGAGTTGTAGATTGGGTTAAATATCTTACCAAGGTCTGATTTAAGGCTACTCTAACTTCTTTATTGGGATAAGAAAGAGTATAAAAGACACCACTCAAGGTACTTTCACATTCTTTTATAGTAAGATAACCTGTTTGAAAAAGTAGAGTCTCTGGTTCAATATTTTCAATCTCAAAGGAACTCAAAAGGTCCTCAGTAAGTTTCATCTCCTCAAGTTCAGGAAAATAAAACTTTTTCTCTCCCAAAACCTTTAAAAGAAAGCTTGGAGTGCCTGTTTCAAACCAAAAGGGGCGATATTCTCTCTTTTGCAGATAGAGAAGGATGTCGAAGGGATTATAAACTGGCTCTCCACAAAAAGAATAACCATTATACCAACACCTCAAGGCCTCTAAGTCTACTCCTCCAAGTTCCTCAGCAAAAACCTCTCTTAGCTCCTCCTCTGTGTAGCCACAAATAGTGCTATAAGCTCTATCTAAAGTAATATCATTCAACTGATTTATCCCTGAAAAAAGTGAAACCTTTGAAAACTTGGTTACCCCTGTGATAAAGACAAATCTAAGATAATAATCAAGAGGTTTGAGCACACTATAGAGATTCTTTAGGATCTCTCTTATTTCTTTAGCCTTATCTCTATCTTCAATTCTATCAAGTATAGGCTTATCATATTCATCAATCAACACTACAACTTTACAACCATACTTTTTATATGCCCTAAAAATTAATTCTTCCAAACATTTTGCATAATCTTTGTCCTCATGGCATTCTACATCAAGTAAAACTTGATTTCTTTTGAGTTGATCTATAATCCAACTTCTTAGATAATTACCTTCATCCTTTTCAAGAGTTCTTCCGCCAAAATCAAGATGTATTACGGGATATTTTTGGCTCCAGTCCCAATTCTTTTCCAGATAAAGCCCTTGAAATAGCTCCTTTTTGCCAAGAAAAGCCTGTTTTAGGGTATCAAGAAAAAGAGACTTCCCAAAGCGTCGAGGTCTGCTAAGAAAATAATAATTTCCTTCCTCTAAAAGCTTTTTAATAAAGTAGGTCTTATCAACATAGTAATAATTATCACTTCTTATTTTCTCAAAGCTCTGTATGCCTGTAGGAAGTTTTTTCCTCATCTCTCTCTTTTACCTTCAATGAACTCAAGGACCATCTGGCGAGCGATATGGTCAGGAAACTGCTTAGGAGGATGTTTCATAGTGTAAGCTGAAATAGAGATAAGAGGCCCCCCTATTCCCCTATCCTTAGCAAGTTTAGCACACCTAATGGCATCAATGGCTGAGCCTGCAGAATTGGGAGAGTCCTCTACCTCAAGTTTTACTTCTACAGACATGGGCACTCCCCCAAAGTGCTCCCCTTCAATCCTGATATAAGCAATTTTCTTATCCTTTAACCAGGGAACCCAGTCTGAGGGCCCAATATGAATGTTTTCCCAGCCAATGTCATAAGGAATGAGGCTTGAAACTGCCTCTGTTTTGGACACTTTTTTGGTTGCCAAGCGGCCTCTCTCTAACATATTTAAAAAGTCAGTATTCCCACCAAAATTTAGCTGATAGGTCCTTTTAATAGGAATCCCTCTATCTACAAAGAGCTGCACCAAGGCCCTATGCAAAATAGTTGCCCCAAGCTGAGATTTGATATCATCCCCCACAGCAGGAATCCCTTCCCTTTCAAAACGGGCTCCCCATTCAGGGTCAGAAACAATAAAGGTGGGCATGGCATTTACAAAGGCAACCCCTGCCTTAAGACAGGCCTCTGCATAGAATCGGGCAGCCCTCTCTGAGCCCACAGGCACATAGCTAATCAAAACATCGGCCTGAACCTCCTTTAAATGGGCTACCACATCCTCAAGCTCGTCCTCCTTCTCCTCAGAGAGGACAAAACTTCTCTCTGAGGGAAAATCCTTCATATGTTCTGCCAAACCATCGAGCACTTTTCCCTTTCTAACCTTTACCCCTGTGCGAGGGATATCTTGGTAAAAGATAGTGGTGCAATTTGGGGGAGAAAACAGGGCATCTACTATATCCTTTCCCACCTTTCTTGCATCTATATCCCAGGCAGCCACAACCTCTATGTCACAAGGCTTATACCCTCCTATGTCGGGGAACATGAGTCCTTTATAATCCTCTTCCTTTTTTCCCTGATAGTAGTAAATTCCCTGCACCAAGGAGCTTGCGCAATTCCCCACCCCCACTATAGCAAGCCTAATCCTTTTAGACATTGGTTACCGTCCCCCTTAGGAGTTTTTCATAAAAATAACATAAAAATTTTACCTGACAATTAATTTTAACACTTTTGCTCACTTAAAATTAATTTCGTCAGGCCTATAAGCACCTCCCCAGGAAGCAGGCTCATAAGCCTAACCCCTTTTGTAGTTCTTCCCAGTTCAGGCACTTCCTTCTCTTCGATACGAATAACCTTTCCTGAAGAGGCAAAGATCAATAGCTCCTCACCACCCTTTAAAAGTATTCCTCCAGCAAGACCCCCTGTTTTTTCACTCAACCCATGGGCACTTATCCCCTTACCTCCCCTTCCCTGAATCCTATATTCAGAAATAGCAGTTTTCTTCCCAAAACCCTTCTCAGTCACGGTAAATAAATAGGCTCCTTCTTCAGTCTTTAACAGGGCTACCACTTCATCCTCTTCCTCTAACCTAATTCCAATAACCCCTTCAGCCTGCCTCCCCATGGGTCTTACCTCTTCCTCTGAAAAATGAAGGGCCTGCCCCTTCTTAGTCAAAATTATGGCCCTTTCATCTCCCTGGGTTAGGATCCCCGAAATTAGGCTATCTCCACCCTTGAGATTAATCACTGTAACTCCGCTTTTCCTTAGGCTCTTTAACTCTTCAACAGGAATCTTTTTAACAATTCCCTTTTTAGTGATCAAAAGGAGGTAGCCCTCCCTGAGATAAGGCAAAAGAAAGGCTACCTCTCCTTCAAAGGCACCTATATAATTTTTAAGATGGGACCCTTTACTCTGCCTTGTAGATTGGGGGATCTGCTTTAGTTCTAAAGGGAAGACCTTTCCCTCCTTAGTGAAAAGCAAGACATCCTGTTTTCCCTCTACCTGTAAAGCCACTTTAAGCCTTTCTTCACCTGTAAAGAGAAAAACCCCCTTTCCACCTCTCCTTTGTGCTGAAAACTGCTCTAAAGGGATCTTTCGCAAATATCCCTCTTCACTAATTACCAGAAGCACTGGTTCTTGAGGTTTTGTCTCTTCCTCAAGCAATTCTATATCTCTTTCTAAAATTTGGGTCCTTCTCTCATCTCCAAACTGCTCCTTAATCTGTTTGAGCTCTTCTTCAAGGACAGCCAAAAGGGTTGGCTCATGGGTTAGAATCTTTTCATAATAGGCAATTGCCCTCTTTAATTCTTCATATTCAAGGAGTATTTTTTCCCTCTCTAAAGCTGTAAGTCTCTGAAGCCTTAGGTTTAAGATTTCCTGAGCCTGGATATCAGAAAAGCCAAATCTATTCATCAACCTCTCTTTAGCAGTTTTAGGGGTATCTGAGGTCTTAATCAGCTCTATAATCTCATCCAAATGGGAAAGGGCCTTGAGAAAGCCCTCCAAGACGTGAGCCTTTTCCTTAGCCTTTCTCAGTTCAAATTGGGTCCTTCTAAGGATAACTGTTTTTCGCCAATTGAGAAAATGTTGTAAAATATCTTTAAGGGTAAGAATTTCTGGTCTTCCCTGGACTAAGGCAAGGAAGATGATTCCAAAGGTGGTTTCCAGGGGGGTCAATTCAAAGATTTTTTTGGCTATGCTGTGAGGGGCTTGAGACCATTCCTTCTTAAGCTCTACTACTACTCTAAGGCCTTCACGGTCAGATTCATCTCTTATATCGGAGATGCCTTCTATTTTTTTGTCCCGCACAAGCTCTGCCAGGCGCTCAATCACCTTGGCTTTATTAACCTGATAGGGGATCTCAGTAAAGACTATTTTAGCCCGCTCCCGCTCACGCTCTATCTTATACTTTGCCCTAAGCTTGATTAAGCCCTTTCCAGTTTCATAGGCCTTCTTTATTCCCTCTCTCCCCACAATTAGGGCCCCAGTGGGAAAATCAGGCCCTTTTATATACTCCATCAACTCTTCTATGCTGAGCTCTGGGTTTCTCAGGAGGGCAATTAGGGCATCAACTACCTCTGATAGATTATGAGGGGGGATATTTGTAGCCATCCCCACAGCTATCCCTGCAGAACCATTTACCAGCAAATTGGGAATCTTTGAAGGCAGCACTACTGGCTCTTTAAGAGTATTATCATAGTTAGGGACAAACTCTACAGTCTCCTTATCCAGATCCTCAAGAAGAGCATGGGCCAAACGGGTTAATCTCACTTCTGTATAACGCATCTGGGCTGGTGCATCTCCATCTACCGAGCCAAAATTGCCCTGACCATCAATGAGGGGATAACGCATAGTAAAATCTTGAGCCATCCTCACTATGGCCTCATAAACAGGGGCATCTCCATGGGGATGATATTTACCAATCACCTCACCCACAATTCTTGCGCTCTTCCTAAAGGGCTTATTCCAGTCATTACCCGTCTCATACATGGCATAAAGGATGCGCCTTTGCACTGGCTTTAACCCATCCCTTACATCAGGAAGGGCCCTTCCTACAATGACACTCATGGCATAATCAAGATAGCTCTCCTTGAGCTCCTCTTCTAATGGAACAACTAAGATCTCACCCATAGTCCCCCATTCCCCTAATTAGATTTCATTTTTATTAAGGCCTTTTCAATAAAGTCTCTGGCCATATCTACTAATTTTGTCTTGTCCTTTAAGGTTAACCCTTCAACCTCTATTACAGACCCAAGAGCTACCTTAATCACTCTCCTCTTAAGATTAAACCAGAGCCTGCCCTTGGGAAGGATTTCTACCGTGCCCCATATAGCAAGAGGGCAAATAGGCACTCCTGCCTTAAGGGGTATAAGAAAACCACCCACCTTAAAGGGCAAAAGCTCCCCTGTTGCGCTTCGCGTGCCCTCTGGAAAGACAATTAAAGACACACCCTCTTTCACCCTCTCTACACAGGCAAGGAGACTTTTCAAACCCTCCTTGGGATCCTCCCTATCCACTGGCACATAACCTAAGGCCCTGATACCCCAACCAAAGAAGGGTATACTGAAAAGGCTTTTTTTAGCCAGAAACCGCACATTATAATCCTTTAAAAGGACTTCCAAAACAGGTATATCAAGCTGGCTTTGATGGTTAGAAATAAAGACGTAATTTCTATCCTTTGGTGGCCAAGAATCCACATATACTTCCATCCTTATCCCCAAGATCTTTAAAAGCCATTCACACCAAAGCCTTGCCCAAAAGTGCCTTTTGGTGAGTATAGCCAAGGTCCCAAAAAGAGGCACAGTGACCACCACATAAAGCCAGACAAGAAGGTTCCTCAGAACTTCAACGACTTTAGCTCCCATAGGTTAATATGAGAGAAAATTCCTAAGAAGCCTTACACCCTCAGGTATCTCATCTCCTGTAAAATCCCACTCTATGGGGGGCTTTTTTAGCTTCATCCAGGAAGCAAGGGAAGTGCCAATAGATTCTGGATGAAACTGAACCCCTTCCAAAGGATAACTCTTATGTCTTATCCCCATTATTTCTCCATCTTCACTTCTTGCCGTAATTACCAGCTCAGATGGAAGAGTTTCAGGATCTGCAGCAAGGGAGTGGTATCTCATGGCCTCAAAGGGATTAGGTAGGCCCTTAAAAACCCCTTGGCCATCGTGGTAAATCTGAGAAACCTTTCCGTGCATAAGTCTCTTAGCCCTAATAATTTTACCCCCAAAGGCCTGGGCTATACACTGGTGTCCCAAACAAACACCCAAAATAGGCACCTTGCCTGCCATCTCCAAAATAAGAGCAACAGATATGCCTGCCTCCTTTGGCGTGCAAGGACCAGGAGAAATGATAATATGAGATGGCCTTAAGACCCTAACCTCTTCAATAGTAATCTCATCATTACGATAGACATAAATTTCTCCTCTCCAGAGCTTTTCCACCATCACCCCTACAAGCTGCACCAAATTGTAGGTAAAGGAGTCATAGTTATCAATCACCAAAATCCTCTTCATAGGAAATATCCCTTAGCCAGAAGTTCTAAGGCCTTCTCTAAGGCCTTGGCCTTGTTTATAGTCTCTTCATATTCCCTTTCAGGCACAGAGTCTGCTACAATTCCAGCCCCAGCCTGTAAGTATAAACGATTTTTTTTCTGGAAAAAGGTGCGTATGGTAATGCAAAAGTCCATGTTCTGAGAAAAACCAAAATATCCCACTGCCCCTGCATAGGGGCCTCTTGATCTCCCCTCAAGCTCAGCTATAATCTCCATAGCCCTAATCTTTGGGGCCCCAGAAACTGTTCCAGCAGGGAAACAGGCCCTAAAGGCTGAAAACATGTTCTCCCCTTCCCGCAAGATTCCTCTTACCCCAGAGACAAGGTGCATCACATGGGAATATCTCTCAATAGTTAGCAAATCATAGACTTCCACTGTGCCATAACGAGAGACCCTTCCTGTGTCATTCCTCCCCAAATCAACAAGCATAATATGCTCGGCAAGTTCCTTTTCGTCCCTCTTGAGTTCCTCCTCTAAAGCCAAGTCCTCTTCCTCTGTCTCGCCCCTTTTTCTCGTCCCCGCAATGGGTCTTGTTTCTATTCTATTTTCCTCAACCCGAACCAAGATCTCTGGGGAAGCACCAATAAGGGTCTCATCCTCAAGCCTCAAATAAAACATATAAGGAGAGGGATTAATTTTCCTTAAACCCCTGTAAAGATAAAAAGAGGCATGGGGATTAGCCAAAGTTTCATCCTCTAAGAAAAATCTCTGAGAAAGCACAGTCTGAATCACATCTCCTGCTGCAATATATTCCTTGGCCCTCTTTACCATGTTAAGGAAATCAACTTTGGCCAATTCTGGCTGAAGTTGGGCAATCTTCTTTATCTTAGGTAATTTTAATTTTCTCTCCCTTATGGTTTCAACCAAGGTGAGAAGTTCTTCCTTAGCCTTTTCATATAGATTATCCTCTCTCTTTCCCTCTAAATAGAGGAGAGATATAACCTTTATGACATGCCTAAGACGGTCATAGACAAGGAGCTTTTTAGGAAAGATGAAAAAGAGGTCACAAAAGTCTAAGGTATCCTTTGGCCTGGGAACCCTTGGCTCAAAAAAGGAGACCATCTCATAACTTACATAACCTACTGCACCGCCCCAAAACCTGGGTAAGTCCCTCATAAAAGGGGCTTTATATCTGAGAATTAGACTCTTAAGCTTGCCAAAGGGATCTTCTGAGAAATAGGTTTCTCCATTTAGCCATATCTCTTTATCCTTACTTTTGAAAATGAGATAAGGATCAAAGCCTATGAAGCTATAGCGGGCCCATTTTTCAGGGCCTTCCATACTCTCAAGGAGAAAAAGATGCTCCCTCTCATCAAAGACCTTGTAAAGAAGGCTAATAGGCGTGTCTAAGTCAGCAGGAATTTCCGTATAGAGGGGGATAACATTATAGCTCTCAGAAAGCTCCTCAAATTCCCTTTTACTGGGATAAACTTGCACGCCTTAGCTCCTCATTAACTTTACTCAGAAGCCCATCTAAGGGCACACTTTCTTGCTCGCCCCTTTCCATGTCTTTTAATATAATCCTTCCTTCTTCAAGTTCTTTCTCCCCTAAGATGAGAACAAGCTTTGCCCCTCTTTTATCTGCCTCTCTAAGCATAGCCTTTAAGCTTCTATCTTCGTAAAGGGCTTCTACCTTAAAGCCCCTTTCTCTTAAGCCTTGTACCACTTTAAGCCCCTCTCTCTTAGCCTCCTCCCCAAGAGGGATAAAAAATATCTCTGGATTAAGCCTTTCTTCTAATTCCAGGGGGATTTTCTCCTCGCCAAAGACGGAAAGTCCCCACCTTTCAAGCCCTATAGCAAAGCCTGTTGCAGGAAGCTCTGGCCCTCCCAATTCCTTTAAAAGATAATCGTATCTTCCCCCAGCACATACCGTATCCTGAGCCCCAAGCCCCTTTCCTTTGATCTCAAAAATGGTGCGCACATAATAATCAAGCCCTCTAACCAAATAAGGGTTCCTCACAAAGGAAATCCCCCTATAGTGAAGGAGCTCTTCTATACCCTGAAAATGCTCTTTACAGGCCTTACACCAGAATTCGGAAATGGGCCTTAAGCTCCTAACTATAGCTTGGCAAGGCTCTTTTTTACAGTCCAAAATGCGCAAAGGGTTCCTATAGAGTCTCTCCTGACAGGTTTCGCAGAGGGCCTTTTCTTGTTCACTCAGGGCCTTACTCAAATATTCTCTAAAAGCAGGGCGACACTCAGGACAACCCAAGCTATTGATTTCCAAAGTGAAGGGGTCCTCTTGACCTTGAAGAGGGGCCTTTAAGATAGTTAAAGCAAGCTCTAAGAGCTCAACCTCATAAAAGGGCGTAAGATTTCCCATAAACTCCACATCTATTTGATAGAACTCCCTTAGTCTTCCCTTCTGTGGCCTTTCATGGCGAAACATGGGTCCAATGGTGAACAACTTAAGGGGCTTTGGCCTCATATATAGCCCCTGCTCAATAACCATACGGCAGATACCAGCTGTGGCCTCAGGCCGAAGAGTCAAAAACTCTTTATTGCGATCCTGAAAAGTGTAAGTTTCCTTTTGCACTATATCTGTTACCTCACCTATAGAGCGCACAAAAAGCTCTGTTTTTTCAAGAATGGGAAGCTTAATTTCCTTAAAATTTGCCCTACAAAGCCACTCTCTGGCAAGCTCAATTAAGTAGTGATACTTTACAAAATCTTCTGGAAGCCAATCTTTAAAACCACGAACAGCCTGAAGCTTCATTTTAGCCTTTCACCCCACCTTCTTGGAAAGCTTACTCCTCCTAAGGGCACATAGACCTTTTCAAAACCCTCTGCCTTAAGGATCCTTGCCACATCATAAGCCCTGCGAGAGGAATTGCAGATAAGGATGATCTCTTTGTCCTTAGGCACTTCAGAAAGATGCTTGCGAAACTCCTGATAGAGAATATGTTTAACATTTTTGTATTGCTTTACATTGAACTCAGCCTCTTTGGGATGTCGTAAATCTATAGCAAAGGTATTGGGATCCCCCTCTTGCAAGCGTCTTATTACCTCTTCCCAGTCGATGGGCTCAATAAGCCCCTTCAAAACATTATCCGCCACATGGGCGGTATCATGGATGGGATCAAGGGCTGAATTAAAGGGTGGAGCATAAGCGAGCTCAAGCTCAAGTAGGTCCTCAACTAAAGGTTTATTGGGTAATATACTTGATAGGGCATGAATTCTTGCCATAGTACCATCTGTAAAGGGGCCAACTGCCTGAAATCCAAGCACCCTGGTAGTCTCCTTATCAAAAATCAGTGCATAGTAAGCATATTCAGCACCAGGATAAAAGTGAGACCTTTCGGTCTGATTATTCAGGGCATAGCTTGCCTTAAAGCCCTCTTGATAGGCCTGGGCAAGGGTAAGCCCAACCCCTCCTACTGAGAGGTCAAAACACTTCATAATAAAAGCACCTACTGTTCCCTTAAAAGTGGCCATACCTCCAGCTATGTTTGTCCCTATAACCCTTCCCTGACGATTAGCCAGGGACCCCATAGGCATAACCACCTTTTTGCCTGAAACAAGATGGGTGACCTCAATACAATCTCCCCCTGCATAAATATCTGGATCCGAGGTCTGAAGGCGCTCATTAACTATTATTCCTCCAGTTCGAGGAGATACAAGAAGTCCAGCCCTCTTGGCAAGTTCACTATTAGGTATAACTCCTACGGCTAAAAGCACAAGGTCTGCCGCATAAAAGGCATCCTCTGTCTGCACCCCAACTACCTTACCCTCTTTGCCCACAATTTCCTTTATCCTTGCCTTGAGGATAAGTTTTATACCCTTTTCTCTCAAATGGTTTTCCACAATCCTTGCCATAAAAGTATCAAGATTTCGTGGCAGAACTTGAGGAAAGTATTCCAGAATAGTAACCTCTAAGCCCCAGAGATCGGCAAAGGCTTCAGCCATTTCAAGGCCAATTAGGCCCGCCCCAATAATGAGAGGTCTTTCTACTTCACCACGGGCAATCTTTTCCTTAATCTCTATGGCCTTATGTAAACTGGAGAGGGTATAAACCCCCTCTAAATCAACCCCAGTGATGGGAAGCTTCTTTGGGAGAGAACCTGTGGCTATCACCAATTTATCATAGGGGATTTCCTCTCTTTGTCCGCTTTCAAGATATCTCACAGTAACGGTCTTTCTCTTGGGATTAATCTCCTCAGCAAGGGTTTTAGTTAGGACGGTTAATCCCTTGGCTTCTCTGAAGAACCTTTCATCCCTTACCACATGATAGGAAGTCTCTCTCAAGGCCTTTTCATCTGGGATATCTCCTGAGACATAGTAGGGGATTCCACAGGCACCATAGGAAATGAGGTCATCTTTATCAATAAGTATTACCTCTGCATGGGGGTTAAGCCTCTTTACACGGCATGCTGCCTTAGCCCCACAGGCATTTGCCCCAATCACCACAACCTGCATAACTCCCCCTCCCTCCAGATAAACTTCTCTCATTCTACCACAAATTTGTTTTTTTTAATAGCCTGAAGCACAAGATTTGACTAATCTAAGAAAGCTTTACATGTTGCCAAACTTGAAAATTAAATTTATTCATGCTAATGACTAAGAAAGAAATCTATATAAGGAGATGGAGTCAACTTTGTATCATCATTACGAGTCTTTACAAGCCAGTGGATAAGTTTATAAACATTCTTTTATAATTACCCCAAATTTTCCAAGTAGGGTGCAAACTTCATTCTTACGAGTCTTAAAAAGGGGCTTAAAGTCAGGAGCTTCAAAAGTTTTTTTATCCCTGTAGTTAGCTTGCAAAGCCTTTTCTAAGGCTTGAAGGGCATAATCAAAATCCCCTTTTAGGGTGAAGGCTATGGCACCTGTGACATGTAAAAAGCCGTCATTACCAGCTTTATTAAGTCCTTCCCTGTAAGTATCAATGGCTAAGTTATAGTTTTTTTTAAGACAATAGGCTGAAACTAAATTAGCGTAGGCAAGAGCACAGTTGGGAGAAATTTTTATGGCCTGATTGAATTCTTTGATAGCATTGTCTATTTGTCTGTTTTGAACAAACTGGAGCCCCAGATTGATGTGACTTTTAGCCTCTGAATTACAAGCTTGTCCCTCAGGCCTGGTAGCTGACTCTTTACTTTCTTTCTCCTTGGTCTCTTCCTTTTTGGCAGGACGGATAGGCTCAACCACAAAAATATCCCACCCATATTGTTTTGCCATCTCAATTGCTCTTGGATCATATTTTGCTTCAACTTTACTTAGTTTTCTTTTCCATATATTTTTAACACCCTCACCTGATAAATAATCAGTCCAATTTATTTTATACTCCTTAAAATCTTTACCATCCCAGATTTTAACCTTCAAATCTCCCAATTTGACTTTTTCTCTATTAGTATACGCCTCAAATAATTGCCAGGCATTCCCTCCAGCTAAGAAAACAATTTTTTCCTTTGCCTCACAAAAATTAATATTTATATTTATAAACAATAAAAATGATATCATGATATACATTAATTTGGTCTTCCCCATTATTCCCCTCCTCCAGATTTCTCATTTTTGTCCCTCTCAACTTCCTCTGATACTTTATACATTTCTTTGTATAATTCATTAAAACGAGTTTCATAGATCTTCATACTCTTCTCGTGCATAATTGAAGCATATGCCTTTAAAGCCTCTTGTTGCTTCCGAAGGGCCCATGCCCTCTTTTTGTTCAAATAGATAACTGTTCCTTTAGCTACAGCAACAAGCAAACCTAATAGCACTGTAAGAGCAAAAACATAAAAAGTTGACCAAGTAATAATGATGATAGTCTCATACTCTTCTGGTTCGCCTCCAAAGACTGCTCTTACAACTGCAATAAACAAAATAAGTATAGATCCGAGCGCGAGATGAAAATATTCTATCCAAGTAAGTCTCTCTGAAATCTCATATTCCTGTAAACTCTTTAACTTTTCCACATAAAAAAATGCACCCAAAAAGTTTCCCAGTAGCCATCCACCAGCCGCAAGAATAAAGGCAAAAAGAAAAATCACGGGGTTTAACCCTCCAGACATAGCCCCCTGAACAATTAATACCACTGTCTCAGCAATAATGGAAAGAATCAGAAAAATCCAGGCTCCCCAAATAGCACCTTCTGAAGGACAGTGCTTCCTATAAAAATCTTCTCCTCGAGGAAATGGGTCCCTCTTCAGAAAGTCCTGACTAATGTACACATTCTCCAAATTCCTCTTTACCTCCTGCCAATTGAGAGATTCCTTTCCTTCCTCACCTCTTTTGACTCGTTCAAAGAGTTTAGGCAGATAGTCTTTAAGAATATACTCCTTCTCAATTAAGTATAAAACATCTTTATTCCATATGTCATCCTTCTGGCTTGGGCTCAAATTTTCTAACCCTGCTCTTCTTGGAGTTTCACTATCTACAACTAACTTAATTCCTTGACAGATTTTAATTTTCTCACTCATTATTCACCCCCTTATTTTTCTATAGGGATGATCCTAAAATCCTCAAATTCATAAAACTTTCCACTTTTACCAGAATATATACGCCTCACTGTAGAATGAGTTAGAAATTTCCTTTCCTTGTATTCAAAAACTATATTGCATTCATAGACACCTTCACTAACTTTACGAGTTTTGCCTACCTCTACAACCTTAAGTTGACTAATTATCGGGGAAATGGCATCGGCAACCTTGCCCTCTAATTCGTGAAAGGCCTGCCCTGTAAAAAAAGATAGACTTGCCTCTAAAACAAATGAAAGTGCCTCTTCTGGATGTTCCAAAATTAAAAAGTATATAGCAGTCTGTCCTTTTACTTTTTCAAGAACATTCTCATCTCTACACGGATTTGAGGAAAAACTGCAACTATAGATGATTAAGGCTACAAATATGAAAATTGGTATTTTTAAAAAACCAAAGATATACGCTTTCATAAGCTAAGTTAAACTAAGTTGTTTATATGTCATATCTTGCGTTACTTAAAAAGCAAATTCATTAAGATTCACCCTTAATACTATTGGCTGTTGCCCATCCTCTGGACATCTTCTAACTATTCTTATACCCTTACCACTTGAAGTAAGTTCACAACTCTTCTTAGATTCCTTGTTAATTATATCTTTTGTGCCATCTAATGTTCTAACAATCTCATTTTTAAATTTACTCAAGGAATTAACTACTACAAAACTAAAAATTCCATGAGAATAAGGCTTAAATCTAATATCTTGAGGTAGTATGTCCTGCTTTTCAAAATCTGTTTTTTCAAGCTTCTTTACTCCCCTTTCCGTAACAGCTACAATCTCTTCATTATCACGAACTATACTTAAAGCTCTTACATCACCTACACTATAGGACATACGAAACCCACTTGAAGAGGAGACAAATACTCCTAAAGACTTAGGTGCCATAACTCTCAACCTATTTTCGTAGAAATCTAAAGGGGCTACCTCTTCAGGCTTTATTACAT
>Ga0105163_1000200_pt1 | contig 37122 bp, 39 predicted proteins | sample JNZ110809AmetaG_FD_81531 | JGI IMG/M metagenome (GOLD analysis project Ga0105163, IMG submission 81531) | Hot spring microbial communities from Jinze hot spring, China to study Microbial Dark Matter (Phase II) - JNZ 110809A | ecosystem: Environmental > Aquatic > Thermal springs > Hot (42-90C) >... | reverse complement strand
TGGGCCTGGGCCTGGGCGCCTTCGCGTTCCTCGCCTCAGGGGGAAGGGAACCGTGGCTGGTGGCGCTGCTCCTCGTGAGGGTGGAGGCGATGGTGATGGGGTCGATGCTCCTCGCCTACGGCGTCGAATCTTGGGAGCTGGCCTACTCGCTCCGTTCCGCGGGCCTCCCGGGATGGTTCTCCGCATCGCTGGGGATCGCGCACGTCCTGCTGAGGAGGTCGCTCAGGGCCCTCGAGGACGTGATGGCCGCGCTCAGATCGAAGGGCGTGATCTCCTCGCCTCTTCACCCGGTGACGCGTCTGGGAGTGCTCGTCAGGGCGCTCGTTGCCGAGTCGCTCTCGTCGGCCGAGAAGGTCTCGGTGGCGCTCGAGGCGAGGGGGTTCGACCCTCAGACCTGGAGGCCCTTGAGGCGGGTTCCCTTCCGCAGGAGCGACGCGCTGGTGCTGGCCTTCGCTATCTCGGTGGTTCTACTATCGGCCCTCCTCTGACCCTCCCGCATCACCTCTAAATCGAGCCAGACGGCTTTCATTGTGACCCCCGGTAGCTCAGCCTGGTAGAGCGCCCGGCTGTAGAGGGCGGCGGTCGCCGGCCCTCGCCGGCCGGCCAGGCTACATCCCGCAAACACCGGGTGGTCGCAGGTTCAAATCCTGCCCGGGGGACCACTCAACTTCCTGGCATCTCCATTGCAGCAGCCGCACGATTCAGCGCTGGGGCGCCTGCCTTGTCCCAATGATAATCTTTAATCGGGCCGCAGACGTCTGCTTCGGTCAGAAGATGCTCAGGATCGAGAACGTCTCCAAGCACTTCGGCGGCGTGAAAGCGCTCAACTCGGTCTCGCTTACCGTCAAGGAGGGGGAGCTGGTGGGCCTGATCGGTCCCAACGGATCGGGGAAGACCACGCTGATCAACGTCGTGACAGGCTACTACCGACCCGATGGAGGGGCGATCTACCTCAGCGGCCGTAACATAACTGGGATGAGGCCGCACGAGATCGCCGGTCTGGGAATCGCGAGGACCTTCCAGGTCCCGAAGGTCTTCAGGAGCATGACGGTCGCTGAGAACCTCATGGCGGCACTCTCCTACAACAAAGAGGCCCGAGAGGGCGCAACGGAGCGCGCAGAGTGGTTGCTGCGGGAGCTCGGACTGGTGGACAAGCGGGATGATCTGGCCTCGAACCTCTCCGGCGGCCAACAACGGATGCTCGAGATCGCAAGGGCGCTGATGCTGAAACCGAGACTGCTCCTGCTCGACGAACCGACCGCGGGCCTCAACCCGGCCGTTATCGAACGCCTCAGGGATCTGTTGCTGAGCGTGAAGGAGTCTGGCACAGCGGTTCTCATGGTGGAGCACAACATGAGGGTCGTATCCACCTTCTGCGACCGCGTTGTCGCGATGAACGAGGGCGTGGTCGTCGCAGAGGGCAGGCCTGAAGAGGTTCTCCTGAACGAGGCCGTGATAGAGTCTTACCTGGGAAGGTGAGACGTTGCTGCCCCTGGTCATCGAGGGGCTGGTTGCGGGTTACGGCGACCTGCAGGTCCTCCGCGGCGTGAACCTTACGGCTCCGAGGGGTGGGCTGACGCTCGTGATAGGCCCCAACGGCTCCGGCAAGTCGACCCTGCTCAAGACGGTCTTCGGAATGACCCGGGTCTTCTCAGGAAGGATAACGCTCGGCGACAGGGAGATCACGCGCATGAAGCCTCACGAGATAGTCAGGGCCGGTGTCGGGTACGTGATGCAGAGGCGAAGCGTCTTCCCGTACCTGACGGTTGAGGAGAACCTGCGCATGGGAGGATGGGCTATCAGGGACGATAGCTCCAAGCTACAGCGGAACATCGATGCGGTTTTGGAGCTCTTCCCGCAGCTCAAGGAGCTCCTGAACCGGAAGGCGGTGCTTCTCAGCGGAGGCCAGGCGAGGCTGCTCGAGATCGCCCGAACTTTGGTCGCAGACCCGGCACTCGTGATGATCGACGAGCCCTCAGCGGGCCTCTCGCCGAAGATGGCGAACGCCGTCTACCAACACATCATGAGGCTGAAGGAGTTCGGGAAGACCGTGCTGCTGGTGGAGCAGAACGTCAGGAGCGCTCTTCCCCTCGCCGATCACGTCTGCGTCATGAGGGAGGGAACGGTCGTGCTCGCCTCACCTCGTGAGGAGGTGGAGGGCCAGCTCAGAGATGTGATCGCGAGCTGGCTCAGATACTGAAGATCTCGCTCCGTGTAAGCCTCCGAAGGGTCGAGGCCAGACCGTCAGGCTCGACGAGCAGCACCAGCGCCAGCAGCGCGCCGTAGAAGAGGAGCGTAGCCTCACCAAGCCCGGCGGTGAAGTAGAAGTAGATCACGGCGTTCGTGAGACCCCCTATCAGAGACCCCACCAGCAGAGCCTTACCTCCCAATAGCGTTATCACAGGTCCGAGCAGGCTGACGGACGTCGAGTTGAAGGCGTCGACGTGGACGTAGGAGAGCCAGAGGGCGTGGAGGGCACCAGCAAGTCCAGCGAAGAGGGCGCTCAGAACGAGCGAGACCAGCTTTACCTTTGAGACAGGAATTCCCAGGCTCTCGGCGGCCTCCTCATCATCCCGGATGGCCATCATCGCCATCCCTAGGTAACTCCGCTTGAGCCTGACGAAGGTGATCGATGCGATCGAGAGGATCACGAGCGCGATGAGCACGACCACCTCCCTCGTGTAGGCCGGGTCTATCCTGAGCACTATGCCCGAGCCGCCGCCGCTGAACCAGTCGGTGTTGAGCGTGACGAAGTAGACGGCCACCGAGAGCGCGTACGTCGATAGCATGAAGAAGGGGCCCCTGAGCCTCAGAGCCGGAATGAGTGGCACCACCAGCACCGAGCCGGCAAGGGCTGCGAGTGCAATGCTCAACATAGGGTTTCCTGTGAAGCGGACGAGGTGTGCGAAGGCCATGGCTGAGGTGCCGAAGAACATGGCATGTCCCAGGCTGAAGAGGTTCGTCAAACCTCCTGCGATGTTCCAAGAGATCGAGTAGATCGAGTAGAGCAGGACGAAGTACCAGAAGATCATCAGGAAGGGCTCGGCCCTCGCAAGACCGAACACGATCGCCGTGACCACAGAGAACACTCCGACGACAGCCAACATCGGCCTCCAGGGCATCAGAGGCCTCAAATCCTCCCCCTCTCCCCGAAGAGCCCCTGAGGACGAACGACCAGCACCACCACCATCATCGCGAGCGCCACGACTCTGGCGTACGCGGGCCCCACCACCAGAACTCCCAGAGAGTCTACCACCGCGTACAGCAGGGCCCCGAGGAAGGCGCCGGTGAAGTTGCCCATCCCGCCGACGACGGTCACCACGATGGCGATCAGGATGAACTCGAGGCCTATGATCGGGCTGAAGGCGAGCGAGAGCGTCAGCAGCGAGCCAGCGGCAGCCGAGAGGGCGCACGCGATGCCGAACGAGATCCTGAACATACGTTCCACGTCTATCCCGCAGGCCAAGGACGACTCGAGGTCCTGAGACACGGCCCTGATGGCCGTCCCGACATAGGTCCGGTTCAGCAGGTAGACCAGGAAAACCGTTACAGCTATCGCGTACAGGAAGATCACGAGCCGGGTGAGGTAGACCCGGAGGCCGAGGAACTCGACAGATGCGAGCGTGTACGCTGTGTTGACCGCTTTTATGTCGCCCTTCCAGACGAGGTAGATCGCACCTGTGAGCGCAAGCAGCAGGCCGAAGAAGAGCAGGAGGCTGTTTTCGAGGACCCTGCCGCCGCTGTACTTCTGCAGCAACCTCTTCGCTATCTCGTAATGCCCTAGATACCCGTATAGGAAGAACAGGGGAGCCACGAGGAGGGACGTGAGGAGAGGGTCGAGGTCAAGGTGCGTCTTCATCGTATACGCCAAGTAGGCTCCCAGCGTTATCAGCGCTCCCTGTGAGACGTCAACGAGTTTCAGCACGCCGTACACCAGCGTGATCGAGTACGAGCTGACCGCGTAGAGGCCAGCCGTGAGGAGCGAGGAGACGAAGAGCAGTGCCAGATCCGCTGCCTGCAAAAAACCACCCCGTTCCTAGGACTCAGCAGGTGTTAGGCCTGAAGTTCCCCGTTGCGCTCTCCTTCGGATAAACTATCACGGGCTTACCGTCCTGAACCTGAACGACCACGAAGGGATTCGTTATCTGGCCGCCGCTCTCCTCGGGGAAGTAGATCACGCCACCCACGAGGATCGAGGGCTTAAGGCCGTTCTGCGGCGAGTTCAGCGTCCTGATCGCTTTCCAGACTGCATCGGGATCTATTGACCCGGCCTTCTCGATCGCCCAAACCAGGGTCCTCGCGGCCTCGTAAGAGCTCGCTGCGAACCAGTCAGACGGGAGGTTCAGGTTCCTCTCCTTCACCCACGCCTCCCACTTCCGGTTGAACGCCTGTACCTCAGGCCTCGGGTCAGCAGGGTTCCACCACTGAACTCCGAAGACCCCCTCGGCCGCCTTCCCCAACTCCCTTATCGCGGTCCCCTCAGGGCCCCTGGGCCCGTAGCTGACGACGACGTGACAGAGCCCCAACGTCGTGTACTGGCGGTGCATCGTGATGTAGTCTCCGAGCCTCATGTCGTTCAGCATCGCGTTAGCACCCGACTGCTTGATCGCCGTCAGGATGGGCGTGAAGTCCTTCTCACCTATGTTGTAGAAGGCCTCGTAGACGATCTCGAAATATCCCGGGTACTTCCTCGCGCCCTCCTTGAGACCCGACAGGTACTCCCTGCCGTGGTCGGTGTTCTCGTTGACGGTCGCTATCTTCAGCGGCTTCGGCAGCCTACCGGCATCGATCTCCTGCTTCAGCATCTCGATGGTCGTGAGCGCCAGGTTCTTTATCGAGGCTATGAGCCCGAACATGTACTGGTACCTCCGCTTCCCGTCCTCCGTCAGGAAGATCGTCGAGGTCGCTCCTCCCGGGTTGAGGTAGGGCATCTTGTACCTCTCCGCCACTGGGGCCTGCGCCTGGACCAAGGGCGTGCTGTAACCTCCGAGGATCAGGTGGACCTTCTCCACCGTGATCAGACGCTCGAGCTGCGCCGCGCTCTTGGTGGGATCCGACTCGTCGTCGTAAACCACCAGCCTTATCGGTATCCTCTTGTCGAACTCCTTGACGTAGACCCCTCCGTTCTTGTTGACCTCGGAGAAGTACAGCTCGAATCCGTTTTTGAAGTAAAGGCCTATCTGCGAGAATGACCCGCTCATGGGAAGGACCGCACCCACCACGATCTCTCTAGGCGCCTCCTTGCGCTGCACGAAGAGCGAAGGCACCACGAAGGCCACCGCAACCGCCACGACGATCACAGCAGCCACTATGGCGTAGAGAAGACTCCTCTTCACGGTTTGAAAATCAATCCATACCCCCTTAAATCATTTTTCTGGGAGGGCCACGGGTTGAAGCGAGCCTGACCTGTTGTGCCGTGCAGTACACGGGAAGGTTGGGACGACCTCGAACCCCGTGCATTCGGATCAAAGGTGCGAGCCCGACGTGAAAGGAAACAGACGGCTTTCCGTTCCACACGTGAGCACCAGATCGGCTGACGTTTATGAAATGCCGCAGTAGCAGGGGCCCGATGTCGACGTACGTCTACGACGAGGTGGTGATGCCCGATGAGGGGCTGAAGGAGGTGCAGCTGAAGGGTAGGGCGGCGAGGATCAACTACCTCAAGAGCTACGGGCCCGAGGCCCCGCCGGGCTGGGTGATAGGGACCGGTAGGCTGGAAGGTTCACGGTTCCATCTGGAGGAGGAGTTCGTGGCGCGGCACCTGATCATCCGCACGAAGGCGTTCGGCATGGTGGGGATCCAGCGGAGGGGCGATGAGGTCTACGACAGGGGGTGGATACTCGTACCCTACAGGAGGATCGAGTTCGACGGCGAGGTCTGCGTGATCGAGTGAGCCGCTCGGGAGCTCAGAAGGGCTTCGGGACCGGTTTTCCCCTCACCTTCATCGGCGTTATTGCCCTGCCGAAGAACCTGAGGAAGGAGTTCATGTCCTCCAGCACCATGGTGCCCGCAAGGACGTCCACGTAGGGCAGCGCCGTGAGCATCCCGATGGTCATGGGCTTGAAGTTGGGCTTGTCCGCGTGGGGGTTAAGCCAGACGATCCTCCCCACCCTCATCCTGAGGGCCTCCATGGTGTACCTCAGCAGCTCCGGCTCGCCCGTGTCCCATCCGTCGCTGACGACGATCGCGGTCCACGTCCTGTCCACGAGGTTGCCGTACCGGTCGAGGAACTGCTTCAGGCAGCTTCCGATCCTGGTGCCGCTCCCCCACAGGTCCACCCTCTCCGAGAGCCTCCGCCTGATCTCCTCGAGGTTGGTCGTCTCCAGTAGCTCCGTGACCCGGAGGAGCCTCGTGCTGAAGACGAAGACCTCCACCCTCCTTCCGAGACGCTTGACGAGGTACATGGCCCTGACGATCCAGTCGGTGTAGGTGTCCATCGATCCGCTGATGTCGAAGAAGGCCACCACCCTCAGCCGTGCGAGGATCGGCTTGGTCTTCCTCAGCTCGAGCAGCTCGCCGGCCGTCCCCAGCGCAGCCCTCATCGTCCTCGGGAAGTCCAGCTCACCGGCCTTCGACCTCCTGTACCTCCTCCCGGGGAGGACCGCCAGCCTCTTCCTCATCCTCTTCACGATCCTCTTCCCGAGCCTGACCTTCATCGGGTCTATGGGTCTGAGGTTCCTGCGGCTGAGCGTCTCCATCGGGCTGTACATGTAGACGTCCACGGTCCTGTCCGACCTCTGGTCCCTTCCCTGAGCGTCCTTGGAGACCGAGACCTGGCTGAGCCTGCTGCCCGATGAGGTGTCGCCCTGCTCGTCCTCCCCCTCACCCTCGCCCTCAGAGGAGGCGGCCCGCTCAAGGGCCTGCGACATAACCTCCTCGAGCAGGTGGTACTTCGACGGGTCCTTGATCATGGTGACCTTTATCGCGGTCTTGATCTCTGGCAGCCCGTACCCGGCAACGAGGTTCAGCGCCTGGCAGGCGTCGAGGGACTCGGAGACGCCCACCTTCAGCTGGTGCCTTCTGAGGTGTTCGGCGATCTCGACCACGAACCGGTACGGGTCCACCTCCACCCTCTCAGCCCTGTCTGTTTGTGAAGGACGAGAACGAGTCGACGTCTATCCTCGCCAGGTCGTCCTGCGTCTTGACGATGCAGACCAGCGTCGACCTCAGCACCTCCCTGCTCAGCTCCTTGGCACCGAGCTTCATCAGAGCGTTCGCCCAGTCGAGCGTCTCCGATATTCCGGGCTTCTTCATTATGTCGGGCCTCTGACGCAAAACGTTGACGAAGGCCACGAGCTGCTCCGCGAGCGAGTCGCTCAGCCCCTTCACCTTCAGCTTCAGTATCCTCATCTCCTTCTCCTTCGACGGGTACGTGACGTAGTAGTACAGGCACCTCCTCTTCAGGCCGTCGCCGATCTCCCTCGTCCTGTTGGACGTCAGTATCGTTATCGGCTCGACCTTGGCCTTGATCGTCCCGATCTCCGGGATCGTCACCTGGTACTCCGCGAGGAACTCGAGCAGGAACCCCTCGAACTCCTCGTCTGCCCTGTCTATCTCGTCGATCAGGAGCACCGGCGGAAGCGGTCCCGGGTGCAGTACTGCCCTGAGGAGGGGCCTCTTCAGGAGGAAGCGCTCGCTGAAGATCTCGCTCTCGAGCTCCGTGATGTCCTTCCTCGACTCGAGCATCTTGATGTAGAGCAGCTGCCTCGGGTAGTCCCACTCGTAGATCGCGTCGGAGGCGTCGAGCCCCTCATAGCACTGGAGCCTTATCAGCTCCGTCCCCAAAATCTCCGCGAGGACCTTCGCGACCTCGGTCTTGCCGCATCCCGGCTCCCCCTCGATCAGCAGGGGCTTCCTCATCTGGATCGCGAGGTAAAGGGCAGTAGCAAGCTCCCGGTCGGCGACGTAGAGCTTCTCCTCGAGCGCCTTCATCAACGACTCGACGGTCAGGCTTTTGAGGAACTCCAGGCCCTTCGAGGCGTCCACCGCGTTCCATTGCGACGTCCCTGATCATTAACTTAACCGGACCATCCGGGTCGAGATTGGGGATCGGTCGTCTGTCACCGGAGGGAAGCAGGCTAAATTGGTCCATGACGCAGGCGACCGGGTGGTGGGTTGACGTCTCATCGGACTGCCGCGCCCTTCAGGGCCTTCGTCGTGGACTTCGAGGGCCCCGACGGTTCCGGGAAGACGACCGTCCTGCGCAAGGTCGCGAGGGAGCTCAGGGGCATGGGGTACGCGGTGGTGACCTACAAGACTCCCGGCCCCTCACCAACCGGCAGGTTCGCGGTCGAGTACGGCAACAGGCGGGGGACAGCGCCGATCTCGAGGATGCTCCTCTTCCTCACCAACACCGTCGAGGAGACGCGGGAGATGCTGAGGAGATGCAAAAGGAGGTCGGCCGACTTCCTGCTGCTGGACAGGTACTACCTCTGCTCGATCGTCTTCGGACTCGCATACCTCAGCAGGTCTGGGATCGAGGTTAGCATTCGGGTCACGGAGCTCGTGCGGCTCTTCGAATCGCTTTCTGGCCACCACGTCATCAGGCCCCACCTCTACGTGGTCGTGGACGTCGACGAGGAGGAGAGGTTGCGGCGCGTCAGGTCCGAGAGGGGTGCGGGCTTCCTCGAGCTCGACTCGACGTTTCAGAATCTCGTCAGACAATACTACGCGGACTTCCGGAAGGATGAGGGTGAAAGGGTCTTGTGGGTCGTTAACGAGAGAGACTCGCTCGAGCAGGCGGTGGCGAAAGTGGTGGACGAGATCCTCGCGAGGTCCGGACGCGTTCAGGCAAGGTAGCCCTGTATCGCGATGTAGTCCTTCAGGACCCTCTTCACGCCCCTGCGTATCGAGACCGAGAGGGATGCGGGCGACAAGCCCAGCTCCCTTGCGATCTCGTGGATCGATGCCCTCCTCGGCACGTCGAAGTACCCCATCTCCATCGCCCTCATGATCAGGTTCAGCTGCGGCATCGAAACAAGTCCCGATGGCTCGACGCCGACGCTCTCGACCAGCTCCGCCTCTATCCCCTTCTCCCTCAGCGCCTCCAGGACCCTGGGGATCTCCTCCTCGTCCGCCACGAACGTCCAGGTCAGCTTACCCTCCCGGACCCTGTAAACTCCCCGCCTCATCAGGCATCTCGTCGCGATCACGCCGCAGACGTCGCACCTGCGTGACCTGACGAGCCCGCAGACGACGCCGTTGGGCCTTTCGGCCTTGACGAGCGAGAACCCCTCGACTAGGTCGGACCTCTTCAGGGCCTCGATCACCCGAACGGATTTCGCGTGGTCCGAAGTCCTGATCATGAAGAGGTGGGTGATGGTTCCGTCTGCGTTCCGCAAACAATCGAGAATGCTCACCGATTCGATGCCCGTCCCGATGAGGTCCCTGACCCAAGCAGTGGGTGGGACGTCAATTGCCACCGTGACCTTCTTGAGTGCCATGGTCCATCATGATATGAGTGGCTTCGTCGATTTAACCCCTAATTTTGGAACCAGAGTTATGCAGATGTATCCAAATGTATACAACTGCATACGCCGTAGGCGCTTGACTCGGGTGGGAACAGCACTCACTCAATCGCACTAAGCGTCTGAACACCGAACTCAGAGCTCGGCCCTCTCGAATGAGATGAGCGCCAACAGGGTGCATACAAGCCCGACCGCGAGCTGAGACGCGACCAACACGGGCTGCAGGTAACCGCCGAGCTCCCTGATTAGCAGAACGCCGAACTCGCCCAGGAAGGACATCGTAGGGTCGACGGATTGGACCATCATCAGCCTCGAGGCCTGCACGGGGTTCAACACCATCAGCGCGATCACCGTCGACGCGTCAAGGCCCAAGAGGATGACGGCCGCCATCAGCACCACCTCGTAGACCATCACGAGCCCTATCCACGCTCCGAGGGCGAGGGCGAGCGCGGCGAACCTGCTCCTCGTGAGGGAGGAGATCAACGTCCCGATCCCGGCGAAGGAGAAGGCGAGGAGCACGGAGGCCCAGAGCATGCTGAGGTAGACCCAGAGGTCGGTCTCCGAGAGGAAGAGCCAGAGGGCCCAGGACGCCAGGCCGTAACCCATCGCGATGGCCGCGGTCAGCGAGAGCACACCGGCGCAGAGCCTGCTCAGCACCAGCTCCCACTTCGCGATCGGAAGGGAAAGGAGGAACTCCATCGTCCCCCTCTCCCTTTCTGAGACGAGCGAGAGCGAGGACGAGACCACCGCTGCGAGCGGCACGACGTACAGGTTCAGGTTGATGATGCCCGCGACCGCCGCGCTGTAGGCCCTGAATCCCACCTGACTTAGCCCGAGGGCACCGAGGTAGGCGAAAGACGCGCCCATTGCTGCGAAGGAGAAGACGAACCCGAGGAGCCACCTGCTCCTCAAAGAGCCTGCGATGTCGCGCTTCAGGAGCAGGAACACGGCCGACCTCAACCGCCCATCGCCCTCAGCAGCTCCTCCACGTCAGGCTCCTCGACCCAGACCTCCCGGAGGTCGTGACCGCTGCTCTGGAGGCTGGAGAGGGTTCCGAACAGGTCCTCCGTCCTGTAGGTGGTCCAGCCGCTGCCGTCCCTGATGTGGACCCTGTAGACTGGCCTCAGGGCCCTGAGGACGTCCTCCGACCTGAAGAGGCCAACCAACCTTCCGTCCCTGAGCACCGCCACCTTGTCGAAGGCGTGGATGAGGCCGCTTACGGTGTGGACGCTGACCAAAAGGGTCTTCCCCCTCCGCATCAGCCCTCTCATCATCTCCTGGACGCTGTTCCTCGACATGGCGTCGAGGTTGCTGAAGGGCTCGTCCATCAGGACCAGCTGGGGGTCGCCGATCAAGGACAGCGCTATCGCGAGCCTCTGCCTCATCCCTCCGGAGAGGGAGCCGACCTTGTTGTGGGCAGCATCGATCAGCCCGAATGGTCCCAGCACCTCCTCCAGATCGACGTCGACGCCCTTCACGTCGGAGACGAAGTCCACCAGCTCGTAAACCGTCACGTCTTCCGGGAACCTGACCTGCTGGGGCACATACCCGATGATCCTCCTGACCTCCCTCCCCTCCCTCTTCACGTCGAGCCCCATCACTCGGACCTCGCCCTCGAAGCTCAGCATCCCCACGACGCACCTCAGGAGCGTGGTCTTACCGGCACCGTTCGGGCCCATCAGCAGGACCGACTCGCCTCGCTGAACCTCCAAGCTTATCGAGTCGAGGGCCAGTCTTTCACCGAACCTCTTGCTCAGACCCCTGATCTCGACGGCGCTCATCTCCGCCTGACGGCAACGATGGCCGCGAGGGGTGAAAAGGTTAGCGCGATGGACGCTAGGAGCCAAAGCGTCGACCTTGGAGTTGGGACGGCATTGAGCACATTCGGCGTCTTCGCAGGTGACTCATCGATGGCCTTCACTGACGGCCTCAGCTCCGTGAGAGCCCGCGCCATCTTCAGCGCCACGTAACCGGGACCGTAGGCGAAGGCCCAGAGCTCGGGCCACCGGTCGAGGAGGTCCTCGATCGAGGAGACCACAAGATGCCTCTCACCTATCTGCAGGCCCCTGTCGCTCCAGAAGTTCCCCCGCCAGAGGGCGCTCGTCGAGACGGCTAAGATCGAGACCTGATGGGCGTTCTCCACGAGGTCGTTCCGCTCGAAGGTCGCCGATGCCCACACCTCGAACCTCACCCCGACGTTGTTGAAGGCGATCACGTTCCCTCTGACCACGACGCTCCCCTCCCTCGGATAGGGCGAGTTGACGACGTTAAGCCCGACGCCGTTCCCGACGATCCTGTTGACCTCAATCAGCACATCACACGACTCCCTCACGAAGATCCCCTCGCTCACAGCGAGCCCCCTGTTCTCGGTGACGGAGTTATCCCTGACCTCGAGGCCGCAGGAGTACATCAGCGCCATCCCCACGAGGTTCCGCCTCACCTCGTTCCGCTCGATGACGTGCTTCCCCGAGTACATCAGGTGGACCCCGTACCGCGATCGCGAGATGGCGTTGCCTCTCACAAGGACCCCATAGGAGTGGTCCGAGTAGACGCCGTCCTTCACGAATTCGATCGCGTTCCCAACTACCTCTACGTCCCTCGAGTACCAGAGGTAGACGCCGTGACCCCTGTCGTTGACCGACCTCTCCGGGAAGCTGGATAGCGAGCTTCCCATTACCGTAACCCGTGAGGAGTTGACGACGTACACCGAGTGTATCACCCGCTCTGTCCTAACCCCCGCTATCGTCACGTTCCTGCTGTTGACTACCTTGATTCCAGCGGGCTCGAAGGCCACGTCAGGGAAGGAGTTGACGACCTTGAAGCCCTCGAAGCGGACGTCGTCCGACGCTATCACCACCACGTCTCCGAGACCTCGGCCGTCTATCACGACCTCACCCATCGCCTTGAGCGAGAGTGGCTTCCAAACCCTTATCGGTCCAGCGTAGGTCCCCGGTGCGACCCAAATCGTCGAGTAAGGCTCAGCCGAGTCGATTAACGCCTGGAGATCGGAGAACTGAGGGGTTTCTGGGTGCGTTGCGCCGAGAGCTGGCTGGATTAGCGGAAGTGAAGTTAAGACGGCAAGGAAGAGAACGAATCCGTTTCTCGGCATCGCATCAACGCATCCTCTTCATGGACGCAAATCCGATAGCGACAGCTGCGATGTGGAGACCTATTGAGGGACCGAAGTAGCTGCGGACGACTATGTTCGCTATCTTGTGCTCGCCCAAGAAGGGCGGGTCGAACGGTTCTATCTTGATCGGCGCATCGGGATGGATCGTGTGCGTGAACCTGTAGAGCCAGAAGTATACGAAGACGAAGAGGACTACGATCAGTGCTGCCATCACGACGAGCGAGGCCTGGGCCGCCCTCCTCCGTCTCGTCAGGGCGGAGAAGCTGTAGACCGCTGTCACCGCAATCACCGCGGCGTAGAAGTGTGGCAGGTATGAGACCTCGGGGACGTACTCATTGCCGATCATGCTGAGCCCTACGTAATGGTTTATGACGTTGACGTCCTGAACTGCTCCCTTGATGCCCTCGAGCGGGTAGATGGTGACCTCAAGCCACCTCTGTCCAAGGAACGGTGCGTTGAACTGGAAGTACCAGAGGGGGAGGAAGACGGACGCCACTGCGAGGACGAGCGGCAGGACTGCGGCGGATGCGTTGAGAACGCTGCCCAACCGCACCCTCCTCACTTGAACCTGCTCAGCAACGACCAAAAGTCCCTCACCTCACCACCAACCCTCCCGGCCAGCTCCTCGGCCTCGCGTCTCGATTTGACCACCACCACACCGTAGCTCATGGGCGTCCAGAGGTTCCTGGGGTCGGCCATGACGTAGTAAGCGGTCTTCGCGTCGAGCTCCTCTTTCGAGTGGTAATCGAAGACCTTGGCATCGGCCACGACCTTTCCGGAAGATGTCAGCTCGTTGTAGTCGTAGGCGAAGCACCCTATGTCGTCGTAGACGCGCCATCGCCGCTCGCCTTGGATGAGCAGCCCCGCAGCGAACTCGAGCCTGCTGATTATCATCCCGCACCTTGAGCACTTGTCCTCTCCCAACCTGATCTGGAGACGCGGGACCTCACTGCTCCTCGGCTGAAGAGCCACCGCGGCTGCGACGCCCATGACCGCCACCGCCCCCACCGCTATTAGGAAATCGCGACGCCTCATCTTCACGGAAGCACGTTGATGACGGCTCCCTTGTGCGGGTGGAGCGTGCAGTAGACGTTGTACTCGCCGGCAGTCCTGAAGGTGTACCTGAAGCTCTTGCCAGGCTCGACTGGCCCGGAGTCGAAGGACGCTGGTGCCTTCCCTTTCATCGTGGTGAAGGTGTGGGGCGTGGTGTCCTCGTTGACGTACTCCACCGTGTCGCCTACGTTCAGGGTCACCCTGCTCGGGCTGAAGTACCTGTCGCTGATGATCGGCGGGTCTCCCGGCTTCCAGTTCTCAGGCGGGATGTAGGAGTCCTTGTTGCTGACGATCCTCACCACCTTCCCCTGCCTCGGCGGCTGCCCACCTCCTCCCAGCATGCCCGTCGCGAAGAGGGCTCCGACGACGGCCACCACTACCACAACGACGACCACCGCAACAACCACGGTCCTGCTCGCCAAACCGCTCACCTCAGAAAAACGGGGATCGAACGCAATATAACCAGATGTGGAACTGGTTAGGCGGGCTCGACCTCGAGCCAGCCTGCCATCTCCAGGTGAAGCGGCGAGCAGAACTCTACGCAGTAGAAGCAGAAGACGCCGGGGACGTCCGCGACGAACTCGACCGTGGCCGTCTCGCCGGGCTCGACGCTGGCGATCACGTTGTACTCGCTCACCGCGAAGGCGTGGGTGGCGTCCTTGGTGGTCTCGACGTTGGTCAGGTGTATCCTCACCAGGTCGCCCTGCTTGACCCTGATTATGTCGGGCGTTATAGTGCTCCTGATCAGCGTCGCGTAGACCTCGGTCACCCACTTCCCGTTCTCCTGCTTCCTCTCGATCCTCTCCTGGCCCTTCTTGGTGGCGTACGGGCTGACCTCGAAGGTCTCGGGATCGAACCCCACCGGCGAGTAGACCTCCCACGGCTTCAGCTTCGTGCCCAGTATCATCTTGGCGTAGTGGGGCTCGCCGATCCCTATCGGCATGTCGTACAGCAGCTCCATCTTGTCTCCGGAGATGTCGATCAGCTGGAAGTTCTGCGGGAGCAGCGGCCCCACATCGATGAACCTGTCGACCGACCATTTGTTCAGGGCGACGAGGTACTTCCCCTTCGGCGCTGGAGAGTTGCTCTCGGGTGTGCAGATGTGTCCGACGTTGTAGTGGATGGGTATCTCTCCGATCTTGGTGAAGGGCTTGTCGCCGGTGTAGTCCGGAGGCCCGAGCGTGTACTGGTCAACGGTGTTCCCGATGAAGCAACTCACGTACCCGCGCCCCTTGTTGTCGAACTCGTTGTGCAGGGGGCCGAGGTTCACCTCGATCTGAGCGGCCTTGACGTCCTCGAACCTGAGAACGGGGACGCCGTACCTGTCGGTCCCAGCGAACCTCTGGTTCCTGATGGCGTCCTTGATCTTCTCGACGTCGTAGATCGTCACAACGGGCGCCAGCTTCCCTCCCACCACGACGTACCTGCCGCTGGGGGAGATGTCGCAGCCGTGCGGGCTCTTGGGCTCAGGAGCGAAGAATAGGACGCCCTCCTTGGCAGCCACGTCGAGCGGCACAACCTTGATCCCGTTCATCTCGACGTACTTCCCCTGCCTGACCAGCTCCTCGGCCCTCCTCCAGTTGATGATGTGGAGGTAGTCGAAGTCGTTCTTCGAGGCGCCGACCTCCAGCGACGGCTTCCCCTCCAGAACGCCACCTATGTGGAGCTCCGTGTTGATGGAGTTCATGAAGGCCCAGCCGTCGCTCGGCCCCCACCCGACGACCTCGAGGTCCTGCATGTAGGGAGGCAGCTCGATCTGGAAGCTCCTGCTGAGGTCGAACCTACCGGTCTTCCTGTCGAAGGCCAGGAAGGTCGCTGTGCCCCTGAAGAACTCCTCGAAGTTCTTTTCGGTGAGCTTGATGTACGTCTTGCCAGGCTTGTACCCCTTGCCCGGCTCCCACGGCGCTGGGAACTGACTGCCACACGCCACGTACTCGGTGTTCGGCGTCGCGCATGCACCTCCGTGCTGGGTCTGAGTGTTGGGGAGCTTCACGATGTCCTTCGTCTCGAAGTCCTTGAGGCTGATCGAGGCTATCCTGGCGTTGAGCTTGTCGCCGATGAAGGCCCACTCGCCGTCGTACTCGGCGTTGGTCCTGCTTATCTCCGGGTGGTGCGTATCGCCCAGGGTCAGGAGCTTGACGCCGTTGGATCCCTTGTAGAGGAGCCTCATCGTCTTGACGTCTCCGTACCCGTAACCCTGCCAGGGCTCCGGCGTGAAGACCGCGATGACCTTCATGAGCCTCATCGACGGCACGCCTATCACCAGGACCTGGCCCGAATGTCCTCCGGAGGAGATCATCAGGAACTCGTCCTTCCAACCGCCTGGGACGTAGGTCTTCAGAGCTGCCTTTGCGTGGCTCAGCTCCAGCTTCCTCTGCTCGATGATGTCGGTGAGCTCCTTCGCGAGCGGTGGTGCGGTCGGTGTCATCAGCCTTCCGGCCGTGAATCCGGCCGCAGCGCCTACCACGACCCCAGCGCCGAGGTACGCGAGGAACTTCCTCCTGCCTGTGTTGGGTTTGATGACGCCCAAGCTTTCCCCACCCCTCGGGAAAAGGTTCCACTTCAGCGGGTAAAAGCAAGCGTCTAACGTGTTAAACAACGCCGGGGCACCGAGCGCCGGTCATGTCTTACTCGGGGTTCACAGGTTAAATCCGGGTACGTCGGGACATGGCGTGAAGGGTGGGCAAATGGACCTCGAACGGATGAAGAGGGCGCTGATCAGGTTGCTCACCTACCGCGGGAGATCCGCGAGGCTCGAGTCTATCGTGACGGCCGCGTTCCTCGTCTTCTCTGTCCTCATAATCAGCGGGTTCCTGTACGTCCTCATCGCGGCACCTCCAGCCCTCTACGGAACCAGGCCGATCTTCCCCTCCGTCACCGGGCAGACGATAGTGGAGTTCGTTCTCGTGGCCCTCGCCTACTCCCTCTCCTTCCTAGGGCTTTACGTGATCCACCTGACCGCCATCGGCAGGTTCTCGGTCAGGAGGGGGGCCGCGGTATGGGCTGGTATCGGGCTCTTCGCCCTGGGGATCCTGATGATCATCTCGATCCTCGCGCAGAAGATCGGGGCCTGATCCCCTCCGAGGTCAGACCGGACCCCGTGAGCCTGACCAGTGTCGTCCCCCGAAGGCCGTCCACCTCGTAGCTCAGCGACTTCAACTCGCCCTCCCTGTTCTCCAACCAGAACCTCATGTCGGCGAAGTAGGTGGTGATCCGCTCCGCGACCGGCCTCGTCACGAACGTTCCTCCTACAGGGACCTCATGCGCCTCGGTCACGACGACAGCCAACCCGTCCCTCCGCAGCGCCGCCTCCTTCAGGACCGCCATCTCGAAGGTAAGCTCCATGTACCTCGGCTTGTCCAGGGCCGGTATGCCCGTGAGCTCAACACGGTAGAGGTGCGTCGCCTCGTCCACCGCGATGAGCCCCCCATCGCCGCAGAGCTCGGCCGCCTTGAGAACGAGCCTCGTCTGGTCCCGGAGGGTTTTGGGAGATGAGATCCAGATCCTCGTCTGGTCAGCACCCCAAGCCTCGAAGACCGATCGCATCCTCTCGATGTGAAGGCCCATCCCCGAGTCGACGATCATGCAGTCCCTTCCCTGGGAGGAAGCTATGGCGCACATCTGCAGAACGAGGCTCGTCCTCCCCGACTTCTCCTCTCCCGAGACCAGCAGGAGCCTCGATCCGGGAAGGCCACCGGTAATGCGGTCCAGCTCTGAGATTCCGGTGAGGAACCTGGTCTTTCCTGAGGGGATGGTCATGCGTGGAGCATCGCCTTGTACTGCTCCCTGTACTTCCTGAAGTCGGTGCCCATCGTTTTGATGCTTGCGTACCGCTCTGCCCTCTCGATGGCCCTCTCGTTCTCTGGGTTGACGTGGACGAAGTAGCGCTTGAGCGCATCGACCCAGATCCGGGCTCCGATGTTGAGGATGAAGGTCGTGAGGATCCGGTAGAACGGGTTGTCCCTGCTTATCCTCCAGGCGAGGGCCTCGGCCATCCTCTTGGTGTTCTTCCAGCAGACGTAGATCAGAGCGGCCTGGGCAGGAGTCATGCTCGCGTAGACGTCGGTGAGCGTTCTCGTCCCCTTCAGCGACCCCAGGCTCACCAGGGCCATCGGCGTCACCGTGAAGAACAGGTTCAGGGAGGCCATGTAGTTGATCAGCCCAATCGTGTCCCAAATGTCGTCGTCCGTCTCGCCGGCCATCCCCAGTATGATCGTGTAGGCCGGTATCCAGTAGGCTGCGTTGTAGACCTTCTGCGCCTCGACCACGATCTCCGCCCAGGTGGCGTCCACACCGACCCTCAGCGGCAGAGCCTTCCTGCTGGCGTGCATCTTGATCAGCTTGTCGCTCCCCGTCTCGAGCCCTATCTGGACGCCGATGTGCTTGTTGGGCCCCGCCCGGACTATCTTCGCGACACCGAAGGCCAGCTCAGGGTCCGCGGCCACAGGTGCGAGCGTGGCATGCATCGGGTTGGCCCCTGTTACGCCTGGATAGGACATGACGGTCCGGTAGAGCTCGAAGATCGCCTCCTTGTTGGGCCAGTAGTCCTTGTCCCGGAGCATGTACGCCCACTGGTTGTCCGTCACGAACCACGCGTGGGTAACCCCTCCCCTCAGGTTCACCTTCACCTCCTCCAGCACCTTCGTCGGCGTGTAGTACCGCAGTGGCCTCGTGGTCACCTCGCAGAAGTCGCAGTCGAGCCCACACCCCCTCATGATCTCGGCCTGACCGGAGATGGCCGGGTTCACGATCGTCGGTATCTCGTCGACCTTGGGCAGCTTGAACCTGGAGAAGGGGTTCCTGGTTATGAAACGGCCGTTTGGGTCCTTGACGTACGCTATCCTGGGCCTGCCGTTGATGTCGAACGTGGTCGACTTGTAACCGAACATGAAGACGCTCGTGTCCAGCGAGTCCTCTATTATTCCCTCAAACAACAGAGGAGCGACGTCATCGATCTCCCCCTCAACGGCGTGGTCTATCCCGAGTTTGTCCATCGCCTCGGGGATCATCTGGAACTCCCAGACTCCGGCGCCACCGACGATCACCTTCGCCTTAGGACACCTCTCCCTCCTCAGCGCGTGAATCCTCCGGAGCAGACCGACGAACTCCTCCGTGACCCAGGACCTCTCGCGGCCTGCGTTGTTGAACATCAGCGTCAATGGTCCTATCCCGAGCGGGTCCATCGTGTTCACCCCGATGACCTTCGTGTCCTCCCTGATGTGCTTCTCCAGGTGATCCGGGTGGGCGACCTCCACGGTGTACCTCGTCCTCCCCTTGAGGGCAGCCTCCAGCTTCCTGATCCCGTAGGGGGCCAACACGGCCCTCCCGTGCTCGTCCGCGGGTACCGTCGGCTGTGCCAGGTATCGGTAGATCGGCGGCGGAACGAACCTGACCGGCGCGCAGGGCAGGAACGAGAGCAGCGGGAAGTTGTGGAAGAGGTGCCCCAGGGACGGGTCGAACGTCAGAACTATGTTTGTCATTCCAGTGATAGGTGATCGAGAGGGGACGATTATAGGTTTTTCCGCAGAGCGGTCAGGGTGAGTTGTGGCAAGGAGAAGCGCCGGTGGAGCTCCGAATAGAGCGGAGTCAAGATCAAATGGTGGGAGCGCAGGTGGATCGAGGGGGCCGTAGTCTAGCATGGAGTGGACGCCCGGCTCGGGATCGTGAGGGACGCGAACCCGGGAGGTCGTGGGTTCAAATCCCACCGGCCCCACGGAGGCCAGAAAGAGGTCGTTCGAGGGGTTCGAGGTCACCGCAAGAAACCGATCGGAAACACCCCTGTAGTATGCCGGCCAACCGCCTGCCTGACTATGCTGCACAAAATTATTTTACGGCATCCCGGTTCGATGAATTAGGTTTGAAAGCGACCGGCTGGTGCTGGCTGATCTCGCTTGCGGTCCTGGCGCTCGCGGCTCTGGCTACGCTGGCCCCCACGGCCACGGCGGAGGAGGGACAGGTCCAAATAACCTCGAACTACCCGGTCACGGTCCTCCATGAGGGGACGCCCGCGAGGGTTCCCTTCAGGGCCTCCGAGGGCACAACGGTCTGCGCGCCTCCGGTACAGTACGTCGACGTGGACGCACGTCTCAGGTTCGTCGGCTGGAACTGGACCATAAGGGACCCGTGCGTGACACTCAGGAACGTCAAGGCCCTCGTCGCGGTCTACAGGGCCGAGTACCTGGTCGTGATCGACTCGGAGCTGGAGAACCTCAGAAGGTCCTTCTGGGTCGAGGAGGGTACCGTTGTGGAGCTTGTGGCGCCGTCGGTTCACTACGAGTCCGATGGGGTCAGGCTGAGGTTCGTCCGCTGGAGCCTCGGCGAGAACCCCTTCAACTCGTCGAACCGCGTCTACGTCTCCAGACCTCTCAGGATCGAGGCGGTCTACGTCCGGGAGTACTACGTTCAGGGCGTCTCACCGTACGCTGTGGTCAACGGATCGGGCTGGTACAGGCTGGGCCAGACGGTGCTGCTGAGCGCACCATCAGAGATACAGATCTCGGAGGGGGAGAGGCTGGTGCTGACCGGTTGGGAGTCCGTCGGCTCGGTTCCAGCCATCGTCAGCAGGGTGGTCTCGAACGTTGCCGTGCTCGAGGTGAGAGGCCCCCATGTGATCAGGCCGGTCTACGAGCGCCAGTACAGGGTTGTGCTGGCGGGGCCGAAGGGCGTCGTCTACGACGGCTGGGTCACCGCTGGCGAGAAGGTCGCGGTCTCGGTCGAATCCCAGGTAGTGCTGCGCGAGAACGAGGTCAGGCTACGGTTCGTCGGTTGGAACTCGTCCCTGCTGCCGCCACAGGAGAGGTTAGAGCTCGAAGTGAAAGGCCCTGTCAGGGCGGAGGCGGTCTACGTGAGGCAGTACTACGTCGAGGTCAGGGGCAGGTACGGCGCCGGTGGTACGGGGTGGTACGACGAGGGATCTGAGGCGACGCTGATGGCCGTCCCCAACCCGCCCGGCAACGCGTTCTTCAGGCCGAGGCTGACGGGCTTCGTGGGCAACGTAGGGACGCTCGAGCACCGGAACGGCGCGATCAGGGTCGTAGTCGACAGGCCGATCAGGGTCGAGGCGGTTTACGTAACGGAGCCAGACCTCGTGAACATAGGGCTGCTGGCGGCGGTCATCGCAGGATCTGGATTCCTGCTGCTGTACAGGCCCAGCAGGAAGGGGAGGTCGAAGCCTCGAACAGGCTCCATGGAGAAGCAAGAGGAGGATCAGGTGTTGAGGATCAGGCTATGCTCCAAGGGGCACGAGGTCCCCGCCGACGCCAACGTCTGCCCGGAGTGCGGTGAGATCCTCTCCCCCGCTGTTTCACAGTCCCCATAGGAGAGCAGCGAGCTTGGCGTAGTCTATCGAGACCAGTACCGAGATCGAGAGGAGCGCGTAAACGAGGTCCGCGTGTCTGATCTCTCGCTCGAAGCGGAGCGTGATCGCGTAGATCGCGAGCGTCAGGACGGCGTACGCGGGACCGAGCATCATGGGGAGGCCCTTCACCGGGAGCAGCAGCGTGAGCGGCACGAGAACCGCCGGGAGGTACCTCAGGAAGCCCGGATCGACCGGACCCTGGACCGGTGGTCTCGTCCGCCTGGGCACGAGGGAGAGGAGCAGAGCAAGGCCCACCAGGACCGGAGCGTAGGGCACGACGTACCCGAGGTAGGGTATGGCGATAAGCATCCGGCCGAGCACCCTCTCGGGCTCCACCAGGTCGGTACCGTAGGGATCGCCCGCATCGGCCGAGAACACGTACCTCCCGTCCTCGGTCACCCCGGTCACCCGGTGGAGTATCACGTACCGCCTGCCCTGGACCTCCAGCAGGTATGCTGCCACGTCGCCCACCGAGGGCTTGTCCCCTCGTGCCAGCAAGACGATGCTGCCGATAGGGACGTTGGGCTCCATCGATCCGCTGACGACGTGGAGGAGCATCAGCCCCGGGAGCGACTGGGTTGTTAGGAGGACCGCAGACGCAATTACAAGGATCAGGACCAGGGTCCTGGCAACGGCTCGCGTCATGGAGTCCTGACCTCTATCCTGACGGGCGCGCCTGGACTAAGGTACCTGCATGCGGGATCGTTGGGTAGGATTACGGTCACGGAATCCGGAAGGCTGGCGGTCGTGCTGGCGCTACACGATGGATTGTCGTTCACCGTCACGGTCACCACATAAGTTCCGGGAACGTCGATCCCTATGTACGCTGTTACTCCCGTGATCCTGTTGTTCGCGTTATTGTTGTTGACTGTTACGGAGAGGGACGTCACCCAGAAATTGTACTTCGGCACATTGGACTCTCCGGCTCCCAACCTATCGACGCCAGAGGAAGTGAGTGAGACCGCGACGCTGAAAGCTGTAACCGATACCGACGCCATCAAAAGCAACAACGTTGAAAGCGATGCGGTCCTCAAATGCATAGAGGCACCACCTGTATCGAGGTTACGACCCGGGCCACTTGAGACTGCTGTGGGTTTGGAGAGACCGGAACATTCACTGAACGGATCCCAGTCCCTGAATAACTTCTGCAGTCGCTGCCCGACCCCACGACGTTGCCGTAATCGTCGTACAGCGTGACGGTCACCCCAATCCGCTGAAGAGCACCTGTTCTCTTGTAAAACGAGATGCTAACGCTGCTGACTGGGTCACCGCTCAGCTCCACTCTCCTGATCTCGGGAGGATTTATGCCCGATGCCTTCCCGAGCACGTACTCGACGTAGGACCTGCTGGCCAAAGGGTCCACTGCCGCGATGGACATCGAGACGGAGAAGGCTGTGAGCGTTATGAGGAATAGCGCGATGGAAAAAACGGCGACGTCTCTGCGGTTCAAGGCGCGGCCGTCACGACGTCGCCTCTACGATTACTATCTGAATCTTGTACACTTGCCCAGGATCGACGTCGCTGACGTCAACCCATGTGTCCGTTGGACTCCCCCCACTCACCGACACGGTTGTAGCACCTCCTGAAATCGCGCTGGAGTCGGAATCGAATAGGGTGACGTACACGTTGTAGTTGTTAGTAGTAGCCGGCGTCCACTGGACCCTGACCTGGTCGACTTGGTAGGGGTAGCTGCTGGTGATGACCCACCGGACCCTCGTCACCTGACATAGATTAGCGGGACAGAGAACGTCAACCTGGGGCGTCGCACCAATCCTATCCACATCGTTTGAGCTTAGGCTTATCTCGACAGCCAAGGCCGCCGATGCCACCGCGACGACCGCCGCCATTGCCAGCAACAGGAACGCTAGCCTCCGACTCCTGTTTTCCGCTCTCACGCTCTAATCCCTAAAACGTCCAAAACATAAACATAGCTTGGCATAGATTAGGACGGTGTTTTCTGGTATTTCTGGAATGCCATAATTTGCTCGACCATCCTTGGCAATTTTTGCAGTAACTTCAAATGACGATGGAAAGACGCTGCCGATACGCCAAGAGACGTACCCCTCTGGCCACGGTAGTCGTTACATGTCATCCAACGGACCTGATCCGTCGCGTGTCGCATTTAAATAAACGGAGTCGGGCCAATCGTTGAATGATCGAGCTGGGAGTGCCTTCTCTGCTGCTGACGGTCGCCCTCCCCGTGGGATTCGCGCCGCTCGCGTTCCTGTTCGGCCGGATCGCTGGCCACAGGGCCTCGGAGCTGATCTCCCACGCGGTGCTGGGAGTGGTCCTGGCGCTCACCGCGCTGAACGCCCTCCAGGTCGCCTCCGGTCGCGTCATCGAGGAGAGGTATCCTTGGCTGCCGCAGCTCGGCCTCTCCCTCGGCTTCCGGCTCGACGGCCTGAGCCTCCTCTTCCTGACGCTGATAGCACTGGTCGGCTTCCTCGCCAGCGTCTACTCCTCGAGGTACATGGAGAACGAGCTGGGCCTTGAAGCCTACTACGCCCTACTGCTGCTCTTCGTGGGAGGGATGCTCGGCGTCGTCCTCGTCACCAACCTCTTCCTGTTCTACATCTTCTGGGAGCTGATGCTGATCCCGAGCTACTTCCTGATCGCCTACTGGGGGACAGGGAACGCCCGCGTCATCGGCTTCAAGTACTTCGCCATGACCCACGCCGGCGCCCTCGCGCTCCTGACCGGCATCGTATGGCTCAACGTGCTCTACGGTAACGTCGAGTTCTCCACGCTCCTCAGCAGGGCACCGTTGGACACGAGGCCCGAGCTCCAGATCGTCTCGCTCCTGATCTTCGCAGGCGCAGCGGTGAAGATGGCCCTATTCCCCGTCCACACGTGGCTACCCGACGCCCACGCCGAGGCACCGACACCGATCAGCGTCCTCCTGAGCGGCGTGATGATCAAGACCGGCGTCTACGCATTCGCCAGGATAGTGATCGAGATGCTTGGGCCGCACTTCAAGCCCTTCGCCGGCGCCATCGCCCTGCTCTCCGTTATCACCATGATCTGGGGAGGAGCCATGGCCCTCGTCCAGACGGACATCAAGAGGGTCCTCGCCTACAGCTCCGTGAGCCAGATCGGGTACATCTCCTTCGGCCTCTCGCTCCTCGCACCCGTCGGCGTCATGGGAGGGCTCCTCCAGGTGGTGACGCACGGCCTCGCGAAGTCCCTGCTCTTCATGACCGCAGGCGTGATCATCCACTCCGTCGGGGAGCGTGACATCCGGAAGCTCGGCGGCCTCATGTCGAGCATGCCCTTCACCGCCGTCGCCTTCCTCGCCGGAGGTCTCTCCATCGCCGGGACTCCTCCCCTCGCGGGCTTCTTCAGCGAGCTGGTGATCTTCCTCGGAGGCTTCCAAGCCGGGCTCTGGCTGCTGACCTCGATAGCGATCCTCGCTACCGCCATCACGCTCGGCTACTACACTAGGACCTTCATGTACGTCTTCCAGGTGGGGGAGCACAGGCACGCCCACGACGCTCCCATCTCGATGATGGCTCCGATGGTTGTGCTGCTGGCGCTCCTCGTCACCTTCGGGATCTACGTCGGTGCTGTCCAGAACGTGCTGGTCGCCTGGGGCTTCCCAAAGTGACGTCAGGGCCCCTCCTTTTAGGTGAGATCTGAATCCGTCTCCCGAATCGCGCTGCGTCACCCTCACATCGCGAAAATGGCAATGACCGTGCGGCTCCGGGCTCCGCGCGTCAGAAGGCTGGCACGCCGTTCCTCGGATCGACCTTGTACCTATTGAACTCCTCGAGGATGCGCCTGAATACCGGCCCCGGCCTCCCGTCTCCTATCGGGACCTTGCCAACGAATCCTATCGGCACGAGCTCCGCGCCCGTCCCGGTCACGAAGGCCTCGTCCGCGGTCATGAACTCGACAGGCGTGATGTCCCGCTCCTGAACCGGTATGCCCAACTTCCCTGCGATCTCGATCACGACCGCCCTCGTTATCCCCGGCAGTATCCCCGTGGTGACCGGTGGCGTGATCAGGGTCCCGTTCCTGACGATGAAGACGTTGGCGCCCGTGGCCTCCGCAACGAAGCCCCTGCCGTCGAGCATTATCGCGTCGTCCGCACCCGCCTCGATCGCCTCTATCTTCGCGAGTATCGAGTTCAGGTAGTTGAGGGACTTGACCTCGTGGCTCGTCGACTGGACCGGGTCCCTCCTCGTCGAGCTGAAGATGACCGTGATCCCCTTCTCCCTGACACCAGAACCGAGGATCGGCTCGAGGTGCTCCACGATGATGATGACGTTCGGCCTTCCGCACTTCCTCGGGTCCAGTCCCAGGTCACCGACACCCCTCGTGACGATCAGCCTGATGTAGGCGTCCCTGAAGCCGTTGGCCCTCACCGTCCGCACGACCTCCTGCACCATCTGCTCCCTGTCCATCGGGATGCTCAGCCTCAGGACCTTCGCGGACCTGTACAGCCGGTCCACGTGCTCCCGGAGCTTGAAGATCACGCCGTTGTAGACCCTTATGCCCTCGAAGACACCGTCTCCGTAGAGGAGGCCGTGGTCGAAGACCGAGACCTTCGCCTCAGATTTGGGATACAGCTCGCCGTTGATGTAAACCAGGGGCTCCCTCCCCTCCTGCGGGCTCACGCTCCACCCAACTTCAGTAGAAATAAAAAATGTGCGTGCTCCGGGCTTGACGGTCGAGCCCTCCGCAGCGAGTTGCAGCAGCCCGTTCAGCGCTCAGCCCCGCAAGCTGAGAAGTGGGGTGCCTTCACGTCGTCCTCATGAGGTCCTTAATAGCCAACGAATTGGCATGGACCGTGTTCGCGCAACAGTCAAATATGGTATATTCACGCATATACTGGGACGGGGTTGGAGATCAGGAGGCTCCAGAAATTGGGTACGACGACGCTGGTGGTGTCGCTGCCGAGGAAGTGGGCGCTGGAGAAGGGCCTCAAGCCGGGCGACTCGGTGTACGTCGAGCAGCTGGACGAGGGCCTCTTCATACGGTTGGCCCCGAGGGAGACGAAGACGCTAAGGGCCGTCGTGAACGGGGACGCCATCGAGAGAGGAGAGGTCCTCGAGAGGATCGTCACGGCGTGCTACCTCCAGGGCTACGACGAGATCGTCATCGAGTCGAGGACCGGGCTCGCGGTTCAGAAGCTGGACTGGATACTCGGGACCATCGAGAGGCTGCCGGGTCTGGAGGTCGTGAGGCAGGACGACTACGAGGTGGTGATGAAGGTCCTCATCGACTCGAGGAGGTACACGGTGGTCGAGTTGTTGAGGAGGATGCAGGAGCTCATAGCATGGATGATCGAGTCCTCCGTCGACGCGCTGATCCACAATATGTCCGAGAAGGCAGCAGAGGTCTCCAGGGCTGAGCAGAAGATCGACTCCTACTACTTCTTGGCTTTGAGACAGCTCCTCACCACAGCACGCGAGAGGTCGCTGCTGAAGGAGGTCGGGCTCGACTCGCCGTTGGCGCTCACGGGTCTCAGGGTCGTGCTTGCCGCGGTCGAGGAGACGGCTGACCACGCGCTCCAGGTCTCGAGGGAGGTGGTGAAGCTGGGCCAGTCGAGGGGAAGGGAGGGGAGGCAGCTGGTAGAGCATCTGAAGGAGCTGGCCTCGGAGGTCTCGAACGTCTTCGGGATGTCCCTCAACGGCTACCTCGTCTCGGACATCAAGCTGCTGAATCAGGCCCTCGATAAGGTGCCGGAGCTGCTGGACCGCATAAACGCGCTAGAGTCAACCGTGCTGGAGTCGGTGAGGGACGTCCAGAAGTCGCTCTCGTACCGGCTGATGCTGACGAACCTCGTGGAGATTTTGGACAACTGCAGGCTGATCGCCCAGACGGGGATCAACAGGTTCGTCCGGGAGAGTTCGGACCTCATCAGGATAGAGCAGGGGTGACTGTTACGGGGGCATCAGGACCTGGCCAGCTCAATCGCCCTGCGGAAGACCCTCCTGAACATCGCCTCGGTGAGCCTCCCGGTGTTGGTGTTCTGCCTCGACGGGTGATAGGACGCCAGGAGGTGAATTCTCCTGCCCTCCCGGTTCCTGAACTCGTAGTGGGCCCCGTGAGAGAACTTGGGAGTCCTCTTTCCCACCGGCGAGAAACCTTCGTCTGCCAGCAGACGCCTCACAGCCGAGAACCCTATCGCTCCGAGCGCCACTATCACCCTCACGTTCCCCAGCAGCGCAAACTCCTCCCTCAGAAACGGGTAGCAGTTCTCGAGTTCCTCGCGCGTCGGCCTGTTCTCGGGAGGTACGCATCTCACCGGCGCGGTTAGGAAGACGTCCCAGAGCTGAAGGCCGTCGTCCCTGCTCACCGACCTCGGCATGCTGGCCAACCCCAGGGAGTGGAGCGTCCTCATCAGGAAGTCGGCCGACGAGTCGCCTGTGAACATCCTGCCGGTCCTGTTGCCTCCGTGGGCCGCCGGCGCAAGTCCCACCACGAGGATCCTCGCGTTCCTATCCCCGAAGCCCGGAAGTGGTCTGGCCCAGTACTGCTGGCCCCTGTACCTCTTCGGCGGGTTCTCGGCAACCCTCCTCCTGTGCTCTACGAGCCTCGGACACCTCTCACAGGAAACGATCCGCTCCACGAGATCGGCCCAAGCATCAGAGCTCATGGCCTGACAAACGGGTTGAACGCCTTCTCCGTCCCGACGGTCGTTATCGGTCCGTGACCTGGGTACACTATCGTGGCGTCGTCGAGCGTGTAGATCTTGGTTTTGATCGAAAGCTCCAGCTGCTCGAAGCTGCCGCCAACGAAGTCGGTCCTGCCCACCGATCCGTTGAAGAGCGTGTCACCGGAGAGCAACACGAGATCGTGGTGGAGGCATATGCTCCCCGGCGAGTGACCCGGCGTGTGCAGCACCCTGAGCTTCACATCACCCACCCGCAGCTCATCATCGTCCTCGACGAACCTGTCCGGCTTGGGCCTCCTGACCCTCAGTCCGAAACGAGAAGCGAACTCCTCCACGTAATCCAGCAGCGGAACGTCAGCCCTGTGCATGAGGAACTCAACGCCTAACCTCTCCTTGAGCTCCTCCACAGCTCCTACGTGGTCGAAGTGGGCGTGCGTCGCCACTATCCCGACGACCCTCAGCCCCGACAGCTCGGCCAGGATCTTCTCCACCTCCCATCCAGGATCGACGACGAGCGCCTCCCCCGCGGAGACGAGCACGTAGCAGTTGGTCATGAGCGGACCGACAGTCACCGTCCTGACGTCGAGGTCCATCGGCCATCAGCCCCAAAACCGAAACATAGGGTTGTTCGCGACGACCCAGGCAGCGACCCGTCTAATCCCTTACATCGACCCCCAGCTCCCGGAGGCTGACCAGCTCGTCGAGGTGAACGGTCCTCCCTCTTCTGATCGAGAGGAGGATTGCCTCGGCGATCGCCGTCGAGATCAGGCCGTCCCGGTAATCCGGTGAGGGAGGGCTCCCGGTAGCTATCGACCTGACGAAGTTCTCGAGCTCCACTTTCAGAGGCTCACGCTGCTCCACCACGGGAGAGTAGGAGCCATCGGCCTTCTCGAGCACCACCTCCCTCCTGAGGAACTCGATGCTCAGCACGCCCTCGGTCCCCGTCACGAACATCTCCCTTTTCTTCCTGGGGGTGAGCCAGTTGGCCTCGATCATCGCAGACCTTCCCCCTCCGAAGTCGAGCGTCGACTGGACGTGATCCTCCTTCGTGTGTATGACCGAGCCTCCGACGGCGAAGACCGACCTCGGAAGGCCGCCGAACAGGTGCACCGAGAGGTCGATGTCGTGGATGGCGGTGTCGTGGATCACCCCGACGTCTCCTATCCGTTCGGGCCACGGCCCTATCCTCCTGCCGTAGATCAGGATGGGGTCACCGATCCTCCGCTGGCGCAGCATCTCGACCGCCTTCTGCACCGCCGGGTTGAAGCGCTCGATGAACCCGACCATCACGGACCTTCCGGACGACCTGATCTCGTCGGCCATCCACAGCGCCTCCTCCAGGTTCGAGGCCATCGGCTTCTCCACCAGCACGTCCTTCCCCGACGAGACGAAGTCGACGGCCATCCTGGCGTGGGTGGTGGATGGGGTGCAGACGGTGACCGCGTCCACGGAGTCGTCCTCGCAGAGCTCCCTGTAGTCTGCGGTGTACCTCGGAACACCGAAAGCCTGTGCGACCCTTTTGGCCCTGTCGAGGTCGATGTCGCAGACCGCAACCACCTCACACCCATCGAGCTCGGTCAGCACCCTGACGTGGTTCCTCCCCCAGAACCCTGCGCCGATAACGGCGACCCTCACCCTCTCCAATCGATCACCCCCGGACCCATACGAACAGCTAACATATACATAGCTGCGATGTCGTGCCGGGAGAGGATGGAGTTCTGTCCGAAGTGCGGCGGCTTCATGACCTCGACACGGACCTCATCGGGCGTCGTGCTGGTCTGCAGGAAGTGCGGTTACAAGAAGGCTTCGGGATCGGTCACAGTCAACCTCGGAAGGGTCAGGGCCCAGAGGAGGAAGGCCATCGTGGTGGACGAGAGCGACGAGGCCTCGATCCATCCGAAGACGACCGACGTGGTCTGCCCACAGTGCGGCAACCGGGAAGCCTACTGGTGGACTGTCCAGACGAGGTCCGCAGACGAACCGATGACGCAGTTCTTCAGGTGCACCAAGTGCGGTCACACATGGCGCGAGTACACGTGAGGCTCACGAGAGGAGAAGGACCGCGTGCTTCTTGCACGCCACAGGGCCCCTCAGTTCGTTCCAGACCCTCCTCTTGGCCACCAGCGTGTATATCCCCGATACGCGGACCTTCCTCTCCTCTAACGCCTTAATGACCTCCGAGAGTGGGGCGTGGTGGGTGACGGCGAGCGTCATCAGAAGCATCCCATCACCGGCCTCGCTGACCGATGTGGGGCACCAGAGGCATTTCGGCGACGGTTCACCCTCATGCCGGTAAAATATGGGGAACGACCTTTCACGGCCCCACTGTGGCCCCTCCGAGAGCTGGAACAGCTTGGTGCCGGTGAGCAGCGCGAAGGCCGTCGCTATGGGCAGCGCCAGGTGGTCGATGCTCAGCACCCCAAGAATCCTCCTGCCGGTGAAGGCCTCGATCGCGCTCCCCGCCAGCATCCTGACCACAGATGGCTCCGTCACGATCCTCGCGAAACCGTCCAGGTCCTCTCCGTTCACGAACTCCCTAACTAGGTCTTCTGGTCTCAGGTACCTCTGTCCCCACTCCAGTATCCTACGCGCGTGGCTCAGCCTCGGAACCGTCTCGCCCCTGACGTAGCGCGTGAGCGTTGATTGCGGTATCTTCAACAGCGACGAGAGCTTCCTGTAGTTGTACCGCTCCTTGAGGTACCTGATCACGTCCACCGCGGCCGTCACCGTCTCGTAGGCCGTCGCGCGCCTCGCTGACATGGCTGACCGGATTTTGCTCCACCCATCCAACACATATCGTTTAGTTTTGCGGAGAACCATCGGCTGGAACGCGAGACCTCAGAGAGACCGTCCCATGAACGCATCACACCATGTAGAAGTAGCCGCATCTAACGTGGTCCGGCTGGGACTCATGAGGGCCCTCTTGACCGCCTGAAGCTCGGTTTGCGAGCGGTGCTCGACCGCGAACCGTCGGGCCGCCACACTCCACATCAGGTCATCCCGGAAAGCTTGTCGGTGAGGGACGCACAACTCGATGCGAGATGCCTCGCTACGAGTTCAGGTGCAAGGACGTCGGGATGGACTGCGGATTCGAGATCAGGGGCGCCGGAAGCAAGGAGGAGGCCCTTGAGATGATCGCGGTCCACGCGAGGCGTGCCCACAACCTCACCGAGATCCCATCCGAGATCAGGTCGAAGATAGAGGCGGCGATACGCAGAGTCTGAGCTGGCGTATCACCAAAAACCTTCTTCGTTTTATCCCTCCAATCGCTGGTGCATCGAAGACCGACGCTTCCCGATCACCTACCGCCTTTCCTCTCCTTGTCCTCGACGACCTTGACCAGGCCGGCCTCGATCAGCGCCAGAAGGAGCTCGTCGTAGACCTTCTCGATCTCGGTGATCGCGACGTCAGGGTCTGAGATGTCCACCATGATCCTGTGCTTCCAGATGTGGCCACCGTCTTTGAGGTTGAGGCGGCTGAAGGTCCCCACGAGCGCCATCGGTATCCTGGAAGACTTGATGGGGAGGAGGTACTCCACGAAGCAGTGCCTGTACGCTCTCTCGTAGACGTCGCCGTAGAAGGTGTTGAAGAAGAGGTGTAAAGGCTCCTCCCTCTTGTACGTCTCCCACGTCGTGTATTGGGTGTAGTAAGGAACCCACCCGTCCTCCCGGAGCTCCATGTCCTCCAACGATACGGGCCGCTTCCAGCTGGAGACCATGAAGCCGTCCGCCTCGAGCTTGGGGATTATCGCACCCCTGATGATGCCCTGCCTCATCAGCTCTAACCGCTCCCTCTGCGTCGCCAACCGGCCCACCTTCCCTCGCTCCGCACAGTCCTCCTCCTCGGGAGAACGACGTTGTATATATCGGATATGTCGATGCCGTACTGGCCGTGCCACCTGGAACTCCGGTCCCTTAGAAAGGGCCTTCCGACGCCCTTAGCGTTCGGCTCACGCCGAAGTTCTGCACGAAGAGGGAAAAGGATAACCTAAGGTGAACTTCTGCAGCTCCGATGGCAGACCTGATCAGGTTCGAGGGGGTAATCGCATCGACGATCACGCCTTCCAGAGGCCACGAGAACGCGATACCTTCCTACATGGAGTTCTTGAGGGGTAGAGGAGTCAGGGGCTACTACGTCCTAGGTACCTGGGGGGAGGGGCCGAGGCACGGAGTCGAGCACAGGAAGCGCGTCGCTGAGAAGTTCGTTGGCAACCTGGAGACGAGCGAGGTGGCGATCGTTCACGTCGGCGCATCGGATATGGAGACGGTGAAGGAGCTTCTCAGGCACGCGAACGACATAGGCGCTACCGCGGCTGCCGCGGTGGCCCCGTTTTACTACAGGCCCGACGAGGAGACGCTCTTCAGGTTCTACGCCGAGCTCTCGGAGAGGTCGTCGATCCCGGTGGTCCTGTACAACATCCCGTCGAGGCAGGGTTACAGCCTCGGCTTCAGGATCGTCTCGAGGGTTCTAGGAGAGCTGGGTAACGTGAAGGGCATCAAGGACAGCAGCGGAGATCCTGCTCTCGCGCTTGAGCTCGTTTCCGAGTTCAGGGACAAGCGTTTCATCGCGATCGGCAGCGACGAACTCATCGCTTACGGATTCCTGATCGGCGCCAACGCCACCGTCAGCGGCGTCGCGGGCGTCTTCCCGGAGGTCGTGGTGGGAGTGTACCGGTCGATCAGGGAGGGGAGGATCGAGGAGGGGTTCAGGTACCAACGGCTCGTGAACAGGGCCTCATCGCTATTGGAGGGATTGGGCGTTGAGTTCGAGACCCAGCGGTCCGCGCTCAGGATCAGGGGCATTGACCTCGGGCCGCCTCCGGAACCCGTCAGGCAGCTTACGGGGGACGAGCTGGATCGTCTGAAGAAGGGCATCGAGGAGGTCCTCGTGCAGATCAAAACCACCGACGGCTTAGAAATGAGGAGCTGACCAGCGCTATCACCAAATCTCTTAGCATTAACCACAGTAGAAATTGTAAGCGACACATAGGAGGCTACTGCGATTACACGATTAATTTCTGGACCGGGGGGGATTTGAACCCCCGACCTCCCGCACGCCAAGCGGGCGATCTACCACTGATCTACCGGCCCGACTGCCACTAATTGCACAACGGTGCGACATTTAACCATGATCCGCGGCACATCAGAACCGACCGACGGATGAGGCGGGTCCTGACCGTTGGTGCATCGAGCGGAACGGGCGGTAGCCCGAAGCCATGGGCCGCTCGAACTCCTCATCCGATGACCTGCAGCTCCGCGCTTTCCTTCACGTCGACCTTCCAAGGCAAATCCAGCACCAATCGCATCACGTGCCTAACGGGCTCGTGGTCGCCCAATACGAAGACTTCCCCGAACTCAGGGATCATGCCTCCGAAGAGGCCGGCGCGCACCCTGCACCCGATGGCGCTCAGGAACTTCTGGAACTTCCTCTGGTCTAAGGCGTCGTTGATCGTTGTGACGAGCAACACGGGATCCGCTGGCCCGTTCGCGGGAGACCAGGTGACCTTGGAGCTCTGACCTGGAAGCACCGTCACCAACCTCTCGACCGATTTCAGCTCGCTCAGGAATCCGAGGTTGAAGGAACCTGACCTCTCGAGCTCCAGTCGGGCAGACCTGACGCCCTCACCGCTGCACGTGACCGAGACCTCGAGTCCAGACCCGGATGGTTGGAGGTGCGCAATTGCGAAGGAACCGTCAGAGCCGGCGGTCAGCATCGACTTCTCCGCCTGCACCGTAGGTGCCGACGGCGCTGGAGCGAAGAGGCAGACGTGGACGTCGAAGGCTCCGGCGATGTCCGCCCTAGCGGCGGTGCAGTAAAGGAACCCCCGCAGGTCGTCCTTCACCACGAAGCCCGATGAGGGACGATCGCCGATCAGCCTCACCTCGACCTCCCTCGTTTTAGACTGGTCCCCCGCACGTCCGTGGACGCTGACCATGTCGAAGCTTACGTTCCACCGTTTGCCGTGCCGGCTGCTCGTGTAGCCGAAGCTCCACCGTCCGACTCCCGTCTCGATGCCGCGGACCCTGACCTCCCTCTTGGACCTGATGGTTACCGTGAAGGCACGATCACCTTCCTGCGAGACCTCCACATCGTATCCGGTGAGGTTGACCGCGATCAACGTCCTTTCACAGCAACAGTCCTCAATGAACTTTGTCGTCGGACGCGAGTCACCTCCTCGGCCTCAGCTGGACCGTTAGCCCCAGGGCGACCAGAGCTGCGACGATCATGACAACGATCCCTGGATCCATCTGATGCCAGGAGAGTCCCCTCTGAACCAGAAGAGCGCCCACAGTGACGGAAAGGACCGCGAGGGCTTGTTTGTGCCAGAGCAGTGCGACCGCGAGCGACACCAGCGAGGCCGCGAGGGCGTAGAACCAGTGCAGCCCCAGGCCCGAAGCGATCAGGTACGCGAGGACACCCGATGCGACGCCGACGCCGACCCGGAGCAGAAGGAGCCCCAGCAGCCCGAACCCCACGAAGCCGAGGACCAGGAGGGCCAGCGATGCGACCTCACCGAGCGATCTGCCGATGAGAAACCAGATCAGATAGGCCCCTAAAGAGCCGGCTGCGACGAAGGCGCCGAACCTGACCAGACCCCTCCCGACCAAAATCAGGAGAAGACCCACCAAAAGCTGCGCAAGGGGGAGGAGCTGATCCAGCTGAACCGTCAGCAAGCTCGCTACCATCTCCCCATTAGGTCACCGATGCCCCTCAGCAGCAGGAAGAGTCCGAGCGATGCCACCAGCAGGCCGATGAGCTCCACGAGGAGGCGCCAGCTCACCGCGATGCCCACCAGCAGCAGCACCGCACCGAGCAGGGCGTACGCGATGCCCCTCTCGGTCGTACGGGAGGACATGGTTCATCGGATCAGGCGTAGGTGTACAGCGTCCTGAACTGGAAGTCCTTCGGGATCTTGCCGACGCGCTTGTAGTACTTCACCAGCCTGTGGATCTTGGCCTCAAGTAGCTGGAGCCTGTGCCTGTTGTAACGGTCGGATCTGTGTCGCTGGAGGTGGACGTGCATCCTCCTCGCCCGCTCGATCAGGTGCATCAGGTCCTCAGGTATCTCCGGGAGGAGCCCCCTCTCCGCGAGGATCTGCGTGATCGACTTGCCCGTCACCGCCTTGACCAGAGGTATGCCGTGCTGGTCCCTGAGGACGACGCCTATCACGCTGGGCGTCATACCGGCCTTCGCGTAGCTGACCACGAGCTCCTCCACCTCCTGAGGCGTGACCGTCAGCCAGCTCGGCGGAGTCTTCGCCAGGGGCCTCTTGGACCCGGACTTACCCCGCTTCCTAGCGTGCATCCTCGCCATCTTCTCTCCCTCCGAGCCCTCGAGCCATTACTAAAAAATCTGATGCGGCCCTGAAGCAGAACGGCTCTACGGAAACTCCCACTTGTCTCGAGGAGGATTGGGACACGCGGATCGCGAGCGGTCCCCCTTCGCCGTGAGGGCGAGCTCGCCGGTGAAGGCGACGGGTGAGGTCGTGGCTCCGTTGACGTCGAAATCACCGCGGCACGCAACACCACTCCATGACAAGCCGGTTATATAGTCGGCGAGAGGAAAATGGGCCGATGGCCGAGGACGCCGAGGTCAAGGAGGTCTCGATCTGGGAGGCCGGCGAGGGCCTTGCCTTCTCCTATGGTCCCCAGCACCCAGGCACCGGGCACTTCAGGATGATCGTGCGCGTCCTAGGCGATACCGTGATCGACCTCGACCCTGATCCCGGGTACGTCCACAGGGGAGAGGAGAAGATGTGCGAGCAGAAGACCTGGATCACCAACATACCCCACCTCGAGCGCCCCGCGATCCTGGACTCGGCCGGCCTGATCTACCCGTACTGCCTCGCGGTGGAGAAGCTGATGGGCGTCGAGATCCCGGAGAGGGCCAAATACATCAGGCCGCTCGTCGCGGAGCTGAACAGGATCGGCAGCCACTTCTACTACTTCGCGCTGTACGGCGTCTTCCTAGGCCTGGCAACGCCCTTCCTCTGGTGCTTCGGCGACCGGGAGTTCGTGGTGGACCTCGTCCAGTTCATCGGAGGTCAGCGCATCACGCACTCCTACTTCGTCCCCGGAGGCGTGAGGAACGACGTCCCGAAGAAGGTCCCCGGCGAGCTGGTGAAGCGGTTCAGGGCCTGGTACAGGGACGCTACCGGCAGGTCACCGGCCGAGGGAGAGCTGACGGACGACTTCCCGAAGTATGTGCTGAGGGTGATGGACTTCCTCGAGGCCCGCCTCCAGAACTACAGGGACCTGATACTGGAGAACTCGATCTTCATCGACAGGACCAGGGGCGTGGGCGTGATGACGAGGGAGATGGCCGTTGAGCTCGGTGCGGTCGGCGTCAGCCTGAGGGCCTCCGGCTTCAAGCGGGACGTCAGGATCGACGAGCCCTACGACGCCTACGACAGGTTCAGGTTCGAGGTACCGGTGAGGACCGAGGGGGACGCCTACGCAAGGGCATGGATCGCGTACGAGGAGATGCTCCAGAGCGTCAACATAATCCGGCAGGCCATCGAGATGATGCCGGAGGGCCCGGTCAAGAACAAGCAGCACCCGATCAACCTGAGGGTCCCCGCTGGCGAGGCCTTCGCGAGGGTGGAGGCGGCCCACGGCGAGTGCGCCTACTACATCAGGTCCGATGCAGCGGACAGGCCCTATCGCGTGAGGATCCTGACGCCTTCCTTCAGGAACCTGATCCTGCTTCCTAACCTCGCACGCGGGAAGAGGCTGGCGGACATACCGGTGATCTACTGGAGCCACAACTTCTGGCCGGTGGAGTGGGACAGGTAGGGCAAGGCCGCGGAAGTGGTCGTGCGGGTCCATCTCTCCAGCATCGAGATCGAACGGCTCGCATCGGAGATCGCTCCCCAGGTCGTCGGCTCGAGGGTCCAGAACGCCTACCTCCTACCCGACGGTTCCTACACGATCAGGCTCAGGAGGGAGGGAGTCAGCTGGGAGCTCCAGCTTCTGCCCGAATCGTTGTTGGTGCTGGTCAAGGGGACGTTCGAGGAGAGGGCTGAACCGGACGGCTTCTGCAGGGCCCTCAGGGAGCACCTCAGGGGAAGGACCCTGACTAGCCTCGATCCCTTCAGGGGCGAGAGGGCGATCTCGATCGGGTTCGAGGGAGGCCTGAGGCTCTGCTGCGAGCTCTATCCCGGCGGCAGGATCCTGCTTCTCGGAGGTCCTGAGGGAGAGGTGCTCGCGGCGTACCCGCCTTTGAAGTCCGGAGAGGGCCTAACGGGCCCATGCGTTTCCAGGGCGGAGGTCAAGGGCATGCCGTCGCTGGAGGAGGTCAGGTCCGCCGGGCCGTCGAAGAAGTTGGGTTCGGTGCTGGTGAGGGAGCTGGGCATCGCGCCGAAGTACGCCAACGAGGCCCTCCACAGGTCCGGGCTGAGAGGCGACGTGAGGATCGGCGACCTGACGGAGGAGCAGCTCGAGGGACTGAGGGCCACGCTGGGGAGGCTCCTGGAGGAGGCCAGGTCCGGGAGGCC
>Ga0105163_1000192_pt1 | contig 37608 bp, 32 predicted proteins | sample JNZ110809AmetaG_FD_81531 | JGI IMG/M metagenome (GOLD analysis project Ga0105163, IMG submission 81531) | Hot spring microbial communities from Jinze hot spring, China to study Microbial Dark Matter (Phase II) - JNZ 110809A | ecosystem: Environmental > Aquatic > Thermal springs > Hot (42-90C) >... | reverse complement strand
TAGTCTTCTACCTTAACGAACTCTTCTGCTGGTCCTGGGGGGTTTAAGTACTTAGTGCAGTCAGGGATTCCGGCGTTTTTGAATGCTCTATGCCTGTTTACACAGCTTTCACACTTACCGCAGTGGTACTTTTCCGACTGGTAGCAACTCCAGGTTCTATAAACTAGGTCTCCAAGGATGGAGTAGCATTTAGCTAGGTTTTCATGCTTTTTCAGGTTCTCACGGCTAGGGCTCCATATCTCGAGCTTTCTACTATTTCGAAAGTGGCATATCCTAATAGAGGTTTCGAGAGACTCTATGCATTCGGGACTACAGTCCGGGTACTTAGGCTCCCAGCTATCGCCTCTCGGAGCTACGTCATCGTATTGGGCACCATACACAACGTATATTCTCTCCCCACCGTACTCCTTTAAAACAGTGTAAGCATAAGCCGATGCTATAGCTAGCATCACAACGTTTCTCACGGGGACTACTACTGACGGTGTATAGCTTTCTTCAACGAGTACTCGGTCATCTGTTAACTGCGTGCCTCTCCAGAGGTCCTTCATGAAGGATATGTCGACGACTCTATGCTCGACAACCTCTCCCCAACCTCTAGCTTTTGCTGTTTCCCCTAGGCTTGAGAGGACGGACTTGAGGGCGTCTACTTCAGCCAAACCTTTCTGCCCATAGACAAACGTTAAAGCATGAATTCGGCACCCTCTCGCTAGCCACTGAGCCATGTAGCACGTGCTATCTATGCCACCGGAGACTACAGCGACTACTCTACACACATCCATCTCCCCAAACAACCTGAACTAAGGTTAAAAAACAGAACCCTAGGCTCGAGTATCTAAGTGTTCCCATTAAACAAGCATGAATTAAGCCTACTGCTATCACTAACCAGCTTCCCTCACACTGAAGAAATGAGAGAAACTGAAGAAGACATAACGAGAGTTAGTCAGGTAGGTTAAGTGCTCCTCAGAGAGGTTCTTACCCGTTAATGACTTAGAGAGCCTTAACTTTGGTAGTAAATGGACTACTAGGACCTCTAGTAGGCACCATGTCGGCTCTCGAGGAATACGAAAAGGTAGGACCCGATAAGGTAGGGATAGTCTTAGAGCTCCCTAAAATAATTAACTTAGGGGCAAACGAATACGTATTGAAACTAAAGCTTTACGAAGTATATGGAAGCTGAGGTGCTTAACGGCTGAAGCACCTCCAGTTTAGAGAGTACCAGCTTAATAGCTAAAGCCCCTTATACTGGTAGGGAGATAATAATAGGGGAGCAGTATCACTCCCTCAAGGTAGATGAAGTAATTCGAAGGCTTAACACCAGTATAGAGCTTGGTTTACCGGACGAAGAAGCCAAGAAGAGGTTGCGTGAGTTTGGGAGGAACGTTATTGAGGTAAGAAGAGTAAGCCCCTTAAGAATGCTTTTGAGGCAGTTTTCAAACTTCCTCATAGGTATACTGCTAGTTGCAACAGCTATATCAGCAGTTCTCGGCGAAGTAGTAGATGCTATCGCCATAGGGATCATAGTAGTTGTAATGGGTGTTATGGGTTTTGCTCAAGAGTATAAGGCCGAGAGGATTATGGAGACCCTCAGGCAGTTTGCTATCCCTAAGAGCAAAGTTTTAAGAAGTGGGAGAATAGTTGAGGTAGACTCTGCCGAGGTCGTGCCGGGAGACGTAGTTATCTTGAGGGAAGGAGACCTAGTACCAGCAGACGGGAGGTTAGTAGAAGCAGAGGACCTCGAGGTAGATGAGTCTCCTCTGACCGGCGAGTCGACACCGGTGGAGAAGTCTCCTGATGTCGTGCTACCTCCTGAGACGCCGGTTAGCGATAGAGTAAACATGGTATTTCGCGGGACGATGGTTGTTCGCGGTAGAGGTAAGGCAGTTGTCACGGCTACCGGGATGAGTACTGAGTTAGGTAAAATAGCTAGGGCTGTATCTGAGGTTAAAGAGGAGAGGACTCCACTGGAGAGAGAGTTAGACAGATTTGGTAAGAGGATAGGAGTTGTGATACTCGTTATAGCTGGAATAGTATTCGCAACATCCGTGTTTGAAGGGTACTTAGATATTCTCGAGTCGTTTATGACCGCAGTAGCTCTAGCAGTAGCAGCCATACCGGAGGGACTGCCGGCAATAGCTACGGCAGTACTCGCTATTGGAGCCCATAGAATGGCCGAAAAGAACGCTCTAGTGAGAAGGCTTGCTGCTGTAGAAGCACTAGGTTCAGTAGACGTTATATGTAGCGATAAAACAGGTACGATAACTAAGGGCGAGATGGCTGTTAAAGTTGTTAAGCTACTCAATTCAACTTACGAAGTCCGCGAGCACCTGAAGGGCGGCAGAGTAGATCTAGTGCTAGTAGGTGGAGAGAAAGCCGATGACACGTTGAAAAAGCTTCTGAAGTTCTTGGTGGTACATACGGCTCCTGATGTTGAAGTAAAGCATCAGAACGAAAAGATTGCCGCTAGAGGTCCACCAACAGAGGTCGCAGCAGCTGTACTAGCCCACAGAATCTTAGGAAGGGAAGGAGTAGATACGGCTTTCAAGGAGCTGGAGTTAGTCGACATCAACCCGTTTGACAGGTTTAGAAAGAGAAAGTCCACGGTCCATAGTTACGGAAACAGCTACTTAGTCATAGTGTCTGGGGCACCTGAAGTACTCCTCAAGAACTCTACGAAGATGTCCCTGTGTGGCGGTGAGGTCCCCCTTACTGAGGAATTATACGCAAGAACTATGAGGGAAATTGACGAACTGGCTTCAGCTGGCTACAGGACTCTAGGAGTAGCCTACAGAGTCCTCACGGAGTACACAGAAGACTCAAACCCAGAGGATATCGAGAGAGACCTTACCTTCTTAGGTGTTCTGGGGATCATCGACCCACCGAGAGAGGGTGTTAGGGAGGCTATTGAAGCTGCTAGGAGAGCCGGCATAAAGGTAGTAATGGTAACAGGCGACCACAAGCTAACTGCTACTGCTGTAGCCAGAATGGTTGGGATCGATGTGGACAGAGGACTAGTCGTCGAGGGCCGCGAGCTCGACTCCATGAGTGACGAGGAGTTAGTGAAAATTGTTGACAGAGTTTCTGTGTTTGCTAGAGTGACTCCGGAGCACAAGGCCCGCATAGTGCGGGCGCTAAAGCGTAGAGGATATAGAGTTGCGATGACGGGTGATGGAGTTAATGACGCACCGGCCTTAAAAATGGCGGACGTAGGTGTTGCGATGGGCATTAAAGGAACAGATGTAGCTAAAGAAGTTTCGCAGCTAGTTCTACTAGACGACAACTTCGTGACGATAGTTGAGGCTATAAGAGAGGGGAGAACGATATTTGAGAACCTTAAGAAACCGATCAACTACTTACTGACATGCAACTTCGGTGAAGTTGCAGCTCTCTTCGGCTCTCAGCTTCTATTCTTACCACCTCCACTAAAGCCCATACACTTACTATGGGTAAACGTAACGACAGACGCTCTTCCAGCTATCGCACTAGGCCTAGAGCCTGCCGAGCCGGACATAATGAGTAGACCCCCGAGATCGCCGAATGAAGGCTTTATAACTAAGAGAAAGATGGCTTACTACTTAGTGATGGGCTCTATAGTTGGAGGACTAACTCTCGCCATCTACTGGAGGTTTCTAGGAGTCTCCTACGAGCTAGCGCAAACACTAGCTTTTACAGCCCTAGTAACCTCTGAGTTTGGAAGAGCTATTGTTTCGAGAAGTGAAAACACGCCAATATGGAGGATTCCATGGAACAAGTGGATAGTGCCAGCACTACTGGGTTCACTAGTGCTTCAACTAATAGTCCTCTATACGCCACTATCTTCTGTATTCAAGGTAGTACCTATACCTACCCATCTATGGCTTTACCTAGCTACCATACCGCCAATCATAGTGTTAGTAGATGAGACAAGAAAGCTACTTAGACTCAAGATATAGAATTGACCCTTCACTAAGTCGGTCTATAGCTATTCTCACCGGCTAATCTTTATGTAGCTTCAGAGCGGTTTAGAGTAGAACACACCTGTAAAGGACTCGCAACTGTTTTAGTGTATTAGGTCTAAAGGTTTTTGTAGTTTTTCGTGATAATGAGGAAAGATACTTCAAGCCACTTAAAGGTAGAGCTAGATGCGAGCTCCGCGCTGTTAGGCTCGAACAGTGCTCATGACCCCTGCGTAGAGTGGTTGGTAGCCTCAGTGAACCGCAGGGTAGGAGGCACAACCCACCCAAGGATAACCTACAAAAACCTAAAGCGGGAAACGGTATATCTGCTATAGCTAAGTATCTTACGGGCACAGAGTTGACTGAGAGTTGTAGATGGGATGAAGTTCTGGCTGAGGTGAGGAAGCTGTTCTCGGTCGAAGTTGCAGATGATGTTCTGATACCTTCAATCCGCGATATGAAAGTATCTGAGCTCATATCTAAGTTCAGAGAGTGCTTTATAATTGACGTATTAGGGCAGGAGTTAGCCGAAGCGGTAAAGTGGCTTGAGCACGTTAACGCCGAGCTCAACATTCTTTCCGCTAGGTATAGACTATCGGGATATAGTCTTCCCCGCGAGTTCAAGTCCTTTAGAGAGAACCCACTCGCCCACCTAAAGAAGAAGATCTTCATATACGTTTACGACTACGCCAGAGGGAAGATAGGGTTAAAAGAGCTCGTCAAGAAGTCTTCATCCGCAGCATATACTTCGCTCAGGACGAATATGAGGTCAGCGTACCAAGTCTGGGGGTTTTCCGCTATATTAAACTACCTATTTGAAGAGGGCTACGGTATGCACTTTCCAGAGCATAAGTACTTAACGATAGATAGAGCCGGAAAGCAGAAGCAAGGTAAGATACCTCCAAACACCGTTCTCTTTAACCCCAAGAAGGGGTTCATTAGCTTCTTTTACGAAGCCCCGCGACCTCTATCATGGGAAGATAGCGAGGATCTTCGGGCTGTGTGGTCTCTTTATACAACCCTCAGACCAGACATGATGGTGTACTCCGGTAAAGTAATGGACATTGTGGAGCTCGGCTCTAATCCACCTGTTAAGAGGCCTAACATGTTAGTAGAGTTCAAAGAGCTTACGGACTGGTACGAGAGGTCTAGGGATCTAAAGAGCTACTTCAAGAAAAACCCACTTACAGCTGAAGAGTGGAGGAGTAAGTGGTTGAGTGGTCTCTACACGGGTCTAGCAGATGCCCTAGGTGTAAAGAAGAGTGAGATAAGGAAGAGTGTTGAAGAAGGGAGGCCTTTGAGAATTAAGGAGTACAAGCTAGTCCAGGTCTATACTTCTCTCTATAAACCGATGAAAACTTTTCTAGTATCGAGGACAAAGGTGCCTCAGGCTATAAGATCTGAGCTGGAGAACAGCGGAATTGAAGTAGTCGACGGCGTAGGTTTCGACAGAAAGAAGTTGAAGCCGGTAGCAGAGACTATAGAGAGCTACAGCTCTTTTCTCGGTGCCGACTATGTGACTGTAGACCTCCCGGTTAGCACGGTCATTAAGCTAGTAGAGTACGCAGAAAGAGTAGGTCTAAAAGACCTCGCAAATGCTGTAGAGGAACTCTTAAAGAATGCGTAGTGCCCGCAATCAGCATGGTTCTAAAGGGTCTTTAAGACCCCTCTAGCCGCAAGTATCCCCGTTATAGCGGCTCCGTTAATACCTCTCGATAACCCAGCTCCATCTCCTGCTACAAACAATCCCTCGACTGTCGTCTGCATCCAGTCGTCTACAACCGCACGCACGCTGTAGAACTTAATTTCGGGCGCGTAAACCAGGTTCTGCGGTGAGGCTAGACCCGGTAACATATCGTCAAGCCTCTCAACTGCTTCGACGACATCTGTAACAACTCTATACGGTAAAGCCATGCCTATGTCGCCGGGGGTTACGTCCTTTAATGTAGGTTCGACAGAGCTTCTGTCGATTCTAGACCAAGTGCTTCTCCTCCCAGACACTAGGTCTCCTAACCTCTGTATTAGGGGTCTCCCACCACCTAGCTTAGTTGCTGTCATAGCTATCTGCCTCCCGTACTCTACCGTATCTTCGAGGGGGTCGGTCAGCTGGACTGTGACTAGTAGGGCTAGGTTCGTGTTTCTAGATCTAAGCTCCTTGTAGGACATGCCGTTAACGGCTACATAGCCGTTGTATCTTTCAGCTACTACGAACCCCCTAGGGTTAACGCAGAAGGTCCTAACTTTATCGTCGTAAGTCTTTGTGTACATGATCACCTTGGGGTCGTCTATGACGGATACGAGAGGCTCCATTACGTAGTCTGGCACCTCGAGCCTTACTCCTACATCTAGAGGTCCGGGCACTGTCTGCACTCCCAGCTTCTTAGATATTTCCGAAAACCACGCTGCTCCAGACCTACCGGGTGATAGTATTACTTTCATAGCCTCGATTACCCCGCGGTTGGTTACCAGCTTAAACCTCCCTCCGGCAGGCTCTATGTCCGTAACGACTGTTTCGGTTACCAACTTAACTCCTTCACTAACTAGGTAGTCAGTGAGCTTCTTAGTGAACTCTATGCTTGCTTCAGTTCCCAACCGCCTTTGAGCTGGAGCTATGAGTTTAGCACCTGCTTTAGCCGCCCTCCTCTCCCACTCCTTAACTAGCTCTAGGTTAGGAACTCTCAGAGTATCTTCTGATACTCCGAACTTTGTCAGTATGCTATCTAGATACCTTATCATTTCTTCGGCTCTGCTGAAGCTCTTGAGAAGGACAGCTAAGTCGCCTCCAACTTGTGGATGGAGGTTTATAGCACCACTACTGAATAATCCAGCACCACCTACTCCGTATAGCACGTTGCAAGGTCTGCATCCAGCACAAGTTATTCCTAGCTCTCTAGATGTGTGAGCAGCAATTAGAGGGCAGTACCTCTTCTCCACGCTTCTGCCGGCATCAACAATAATGACGTTCTTTAACCCGTGCCTCACGAGTTCGTAAGTAGCAAATAAACCCGCGGGTCCGGCACCTACTACCGCAACATCGAACTCTCTCAATCTTCGTCACCTAAGTATATAGCGTCTTCAACATCTTCTCCAGTACCGAGTAATTTAACAGGCACTTTTAATGTTGATTCAACCTTTTCGATCCACTCTCTAACGCTCCTAGGGAGCTTAAATCGGTCTCTTAGACCTCTTACTTCCGGGAAGAGCGCATCTATCTTCGTAATTGCTACGCCAGTCGCTGAGTTTAAGGTTACCGCCCTCTTAGCTAGCTCGAAGTCGAACGGAGCGACTCTCCTAGGTCTACCGGTTACTGTGCCGTACTCTATCCAGCCGAGTTTAGCCGCCTCTTCGAACGGTATCTCACCTCTTAGAGGTCCTGGACCTACTCTAGTTACATAGGACTTGAACACCACGATCACCTCACTTACCTTCTTAGGACCTACTCCAACTTCTGAAAGAAATGCTGATGCTGTTGTATCTCTACTAGTAACGTACGGATACGTACCGTGGTATAGGCTTAAGAAGGTTCCCTGCGTTCCTTCAATTAGTACTTCACTACCTCTGTCGATGTATTCATTGACTTTCCCTGCGAGATCGCAAGTGTAGTCCTTCAGCTCCGGAGAGTCTCTAGCTAACTTAAGAACCCTCCTGACTCTATCGACCATGGCTTCACCAACTCCCTGTAAGGTAGACCCTATAGTAGTTGCGAGGTGGTTCGACGACTTCTCACGTAGGGCGTGTTCCTCCTCGATAATTCCAGCGTTATAGTCTACGCAAAGCCTATCGCGGCAACCAGTCTCCTCGATTTCTTTAAAGAGTACATCTAATCTTATTAGGCTACCGGCGGCGATACCTAGTTGAGCACCTGGATAGATGAACGCCGACGGAACAGACCTCAGCTTCCAAGTTCTCCCTCTGTAAACGACCGTGTGTCCAGCGTTGATGGCCCCACATCTCACAGCTAGCTGAATTCTCCTCTTTATAGCTAAGTAAGCGACTACCTTACCCTTACCTTCATCACCGAAAAATCCGCCGACCACAACTATTGCTGACAGTATCCCACCTAACAAGTTAATTTGAGAAATATAAAAACGACTGGTTCACACCTCCAGAAATCACCACGTTTTTTCTTCAACTCCATAACCTAAGCTCCTTCGTATACCCGAATTCAAAAGAACTGTAATTAAGCTGTGGGAACTTACGGCAACTACTTAGGCCTCCTCCTTATAGAAACACCTATGAGGATCCTCTCGCTACCGAAGACTTTGACTACAGTCGTTAAGATAGTTGCTACAACTGCTATCGATAATAATAGAGCTAGTAAAGCTATCGTCTCATCCCCGGAAACGGAAGCTACCACTATAGCTAGAGGTAATCCATAAACGGTTGCTCCAAGTAAAGATGCTTCTATACCGAGCGGAACCCCGATAAACTGAGTCGCAATGAGTCCTACGTACAGTACCGCGCCTATAGGGCCAGCGAGAGCTCCAGCTACTCTAGTATCGCTCGAAAGTACACCTATTAAAAGCCCTAGAGCACCTGAAAAGAGCAGCATTAAACCAAGGGATACTACTAGTAGGGATACGCCACTGCTACCCAAGTACGTGACTAAGTCCCATAAGGACCAAGTAAAAGTTGTTGCTCCAGTAGTTTGGTCTACCTGAGGCATAGCTGACATCATATACGAGAAACCAGCAAAGTATATTACGACCATAAATACGGAGATCACAACGGCTCCGGCAATTTTTGCTAGAGCGATAGTTGACCTACTAACCGGTAAAGTCAGGAGCATTTCGAAGGCCTTTTCCTCCTTCTCACTGGCTACAGCCTGTGCACTGTACATCAAAGTCATCATTGCTAGTATTCCGATGAAGACTGCGAACATCATAGTTGAGCCAAAAAGAGACGATAAAGCCTCTAGATTAACGACTCTACCGCCTACCCTAGTCTCGACTCTAGCTACCACTACTTTGTTCAGCTCAGAAATGTTCACTCCTCTCTCTATCGCTACAAGTAGTTTTGCCGTCTCCCCGAGGGCTCTGGCAACCGCAGCCACCACTCCGGCTCTAGCTTGCTGAAACGCTGACGCTCTATCTATCGCTACGTAGCCGTTTACGAATGCCGTAGCGTTTGGGCCGAGAAGAGAAGCTCCAAAACCTCTAGGGATCGAGATAACTACTGAGAATTTTCGAACTCCCTCTTCTATGGTTCTAACAGCTATTAACCTACCCTTAAGAGATGCATTAACAGTATACACGACTCTAGCTGTGAAGTAGTCCTCGTCCTCAACGATTACACCTACTGGAGCCTCAACAGCTTCGCGAACAACTTGCTCTGTGGCCACACCCACCATTCTGCCAAGTGCTACAAAGTATATCGCCATAAAGACTAGCCCCATGATGAACGCAGGGCTCTTGAGTACCGCCATAACCTCTTTCTTAACCAGCTTAGCTAGAGACAATGCTTAGACCCCCCACAGTTTTCACAAATACTTCCTCAAGGTTTCTCGCAGAGTACTTAACCTTTAACTCACTAGGTGACCCCTCTGCTACGAGCTTCCCTCTATACAGTATGCCCACTCTATCGCATAAGTGTTCTACCTCGAGCATGTTGTGGCTACTAAGTATCACTGTAATACCTCTCTTCTTAGAGAACTCTGCCACCAGGTTCCGAATCCTTATACTGCGCTCAACGTCTAACCCAGCTGTAGGCTCGTCTAGAATCACTAGCTTAGACCCGGAAGCCAAAACTGTAGAAAGAGCCAGTAGCCTCTTCATACCCTTACTGTACCCTCTAATCGGTCTCTTAATGTCCGAACCTAGGTCGGCAATACTGATAGCTTCCTCGATAGCTTCATCCAGTTCCCTCCCCTCAAGCCTCACTCCCAACATGAACTTTATGAAGTCTAGACCCGTGAGGTCTCTATATGCTCCTGCTTCTTCCGGCAGATAAGACAGAAGCTTACGTACTTCAACAGCGTTTAAAACAGTGTCGTACCCAAATACCTTTACGGAGCCCCTCGTTGGTTTGAGAAGCGTCGCTATTATTCTCAGAGTAGTAGTCTTACCGCTACCATTGGGTCCTAGGAGTCCGTATATTTCACCGATAGATACCCGAAACGTAAGGCCATCAACTCCTCGGACACCCCCGGGGTAGACCTTAGTGAGGTCAGTAACATCAACAGCTACGGAAGTGCGCACACTTCTACCCAGTAGACAAGACCTCTGTAGATTTATGTGCGTAAATAGTTACTATCAAAATGGTCGTGTGCTGTTAATTCCTATTTAACCCGATTGGCTATATTATCTTACAAAAGAAGTGGTTTAAGGTAGTGTAGATGTCGTCCGGTAGTTCCTCAGTTATGGACTACTCAAAAAGAGTTAAGCAACGAGATGAGATCGTAAGGATCTCTACTGGAATCAAAGAGCTCGATGAAGCTATTGAGGGAGGAGTTCCTCGAGGGTCCTGGATTGCTATAACCGGAGAGCCCGGCACTGGTAAGTCCATTCTCTGCATGCACTACGCTTGGGCGGGTCTGAAAGCGGGAGACCCAGTTGTGTATGTGACTACTGAAGCAGAGTTTAGAGACGTTATTAGGCAAGCTAGACAGTTGGGTATGGACTTCGAGAGTTACTCGACTTACGATATATCTAGTTCTTGGGAACCTCAGGAACCTCCTCAGATTGTCGTAGTAGATATCTTCGGCTTGCTTAAGGTAGCCAGGCAGCTAAGTGAAGAGCATGGAGAAGAGGGAGCTAGAAGGTATGCTGTACTCGAAATACAGACTCTAGTTGCTGCTATTAGGGAAGCATACAAAATCCTCGGCATACTTAAAGAAGGAGGTAGAGGGGTAACTAAGCACGTGAGGCTAGTTGTGGACTCACTTAGTGCCTTTTGGGCGGATAAACCGGCAATGGCTAGAAAGTATAGCTACGACCTTAAGGTATCTACTCATAGAGAGAACGTGACGGCGTACCTAGTGTCTCAATACGCTATGACCACTAAGAGCACGTTCGGTTTCGGGTTGGAGCATATAGCCGACGGAGTTTTCCACCTATGGATGGAGGACGTCGAAAAAGCTAGGGAGATCAGGAGATACATGATCATAAAGAAGCTTAGGATGACTAACCACTATAGGAAGGCCTTTAGGCTGGATATAGAACCAGGGTACGGAGTGAGGCTTTACTACGAGAAAGACTAACTATTTAAGTAACTTCTATTAACTGCTCCTTTAATTTGAGAATGTCTAGAGTACTAGGTGACTGCATTGAGTGACTTAAGGCTCTTAGTCCACGCGTACTGTCCATCAAGTTATGCGTTAGTCAGGTACCTCTTCGATAAAGGTCTTCACGACAAGCTGGAGATAATCCCCCTAAATCCGGGCAATCCTGTGTCTCTACTTAGATTAGTTCCTTCAGTTCCAGCACTAGCTAGCGACGGAAGGATAGTCGCCGTAGATCCTCTTGAGCCAGAGTTTATTGAAGCTTTACTGTTAAACAAGAACATAAGGAACTACGTCCCGATATCAGAACACGAAGTTATCGAGAGGTTCACTAGATCAGCTAAGTCAAGCGGTTACATCATGCTCCACGTACTCCTAGGTGGGTTAAGCCTCGACGACCTAGTCTCTTCAGAGTTCACCGATATGGCAACAAGAACATACTTCTCAGGCTTAAGTAGAGACTATATTAGAAGCGTGTTACTATCTAGAGCAGAGGCTATCGAGAGAGAACTTCTCGAGTCGTCAGTTAAGTCTGTTGCTTACAGCTTTATTAGAGACGTCTTGGTTTCTACGGATGTCGATCTAGAGAAGCTTGTTGACTACAGAGTTCTGAAGCTTTGGTCAACAGCTAAGCTATCGCAGGGGATAGTATATACCCCGCTTCGCGAGCTTTTCCTGAATAGCAACATACGGAAGGTGTTAGAGTACATACAAGAGCACTACGATAGATTAGTTAAGTCGTTCGAGAATTTCATCGCAAAGCTCTCATCAGACACCGAAGTTTATAGACTGCTATCCGAGGGAAACGTGAGGCGTAGAGCACGTAGTTCCACTTTCTCTTAAAAACACTTATGAGTCTTCTTAAGCTCTGTAATCTGTTTTAGTTTCCTTGCTGCAGTATGAAGGAGATGGCTATAGTTAGGGACATTATCGGACTTCACACTTTAAGGCAAAAGTAAGGAGATTGGTATTTTAAACACTAATTTAGTTTGAAAGAACTAATAGGATGCAGAAAAAGGCTTGGCGGGAGTGTCAGTGTTTGAGATAGGGATTTCTTATAGGCTTAGGACTAGCGATATGGAGTACCTCGCTATGAAAATGCATGAGCTATTGAGGGAGATGGGGACATCAGAGCTCGATACTGTCTACTTCTCTGAGGTTGTGGGATCTGTCGGTAACGCTTCTGTGGCTCTCTACTTGTCGAAGTCTAACGTAGGTGTTTTAGTAGTTGCTTCAGCTTGCGACGATGAGGGTAAGTGCCTTATTGGTCCAGTAAGAGAGATAGCTAATGTATCGAGGAGAATACTCAAGAGATTAGGGGACTTGATAGAGTTACTCAAAGTGGATTACGTAGTTAAAGCTAAGCTAACGCTAGCGGCTACTCAACGCAATTTAGTAAAGTACTTGAAGATGGCTGGTATTGAGGTATCAGACGGAGGTAGCTACGATGCCGGCTGGTATACTGTTAAAATGTATAAGGGCAAGTATATAGTCTCTATGAAGAAGCTGGACGTAGTCATCACTCTAGTCCAAGAAAAAACCGGTGGCTTAGTTAGTGCTCAACTAACGGTCTCTAGATCGCGACAGGAAGCGAGTGAACCAGCAGAAGAGGAATTCGTTGACTGCTTTAAAGCCGTCTCTCAAATAATTGCTCACTTATCTAGTTAAAGAAAACCGAGTAACTTACTCGTAACTAGGACTGCTAGTGAGGATACGGTTATTAAGACGTTATCATCTAATAGAGGAGGTATCTCGTAGTGCTCTACGAGGCTAGCAATCAAGGCCGCAACCAGTCCAACGTATCCAGCGTAGTAGATACCTATAGGTAAAGTAACAACAAACATGCCTAGGTTACCCAGCCACGACTTAGTTCTCCTCTTATATATGGCGTTTCTTATTACTCCAGTAGCGGCATCCCCAAAGGACATGAAGGTTAGGGGTATGACTGCGTATATGGGGTTACCGAATATAACCCATAGTAAGAGGAGGGCTAGACTCCACGCAAAGCAGAAGTTTACTTCATACATATTGTCTTTCACTTGAAACCAGTAGAGAAGCTTGCCGGTTCTGTGCGGTATGTAAGTTATTACTGCTAGAATTAGAGCAAATACTGCTGGTACGAGAGGTGAGGTAAACAAGTATGGGACTACGAGCGCAACTACTCCACCGGCCATCACGTGGATTATTTTGCGGTTGTAGTAAACAACTACTCCATCACTTAGCCCCCTTCTTTTGAGGGCTAAGTAGACGTACTTAGTTAGAGCTAAAACCCCCAGAACGTATAAAAACAGAGGCACCGCAATCAAGATCTCGACTAGTAAATTATCTGTGATTATGGCACCGGGCGACAGAGTGGACATTCAAGACTACCATAAGCTTATTTAGGCGGGGTATATAAGTATATTTAAATAATCGGATATAAGTACCAAAGCTTCTTACTAGCGTTTCAGTATTCACACTAATTAGTGTGTACCTGAATCAAGAAAGTATAACCCAGCTTTCACGTCTCCCGCGTTTGTGAAAGGAATTCGAAGGCTGTGTAGTTCGCAGCAATTAAGTAATCACTTAAAACCTTACCCACTCACGTACACTTCGACTAGATGAAGTGTTATGTGAGAAGGATAATTACTGTAGTGGAAAGGTGAGTCCGCAGTCGCTAACCAAGGATCAACTCAGAGGTTCTTAAGCATGGTGTAAACAGTAGGTCTTTTTAGCTAGTAGACCGAGTATAGTTAGCTGCCTTATATTTCGCTAATGACGCTACCTGCAGTAACTTAGTAATCACGTAAAGATAGCATACGCATGCCAGCAGTACTACAGAGTACGCTAGAGCTCCCCGAACTACTTGCTCGAGTACGCCACCGATCATCAATAAGAAGATCCTCACATCTCTAGAAGCTATACTAAGTGAAGGCCTCAGTGCCATAGGGTGGATGCCTAAGTCGAACTGACTTCTAATGTGCAGGTAACTCACTAGTAGAGCTCCACTTATTGCTAAAGTCGGTACGACATTGTCAAATGGCTCCGGAAGGCATTCACTCGACGATATTGATGCTGATGCTACTATGAGTATGTCAGCGAGTCGATCTAGCATAGAGTCTAGAAATGACCCAAATTTCGACTCCATTTTCTTCGCTCTAGCCAGCTCACCATCAACTCCGTCTACAATAGAGGAGATTTCAGCTACCACACCACCAATAGCTGGCAAACCGATGGTAAAACTTATAGCTGAGAGTATTGATAATATAAACGATGCTACCGATACCTGGTTTGGTGTTATTGGAAGATTACTTTTTAGTATTAGCTTTGTTATTCTAGTTGATACTCTCCTGTTTACGTACTTAGATATTGGACCATCGGTAGATTTAATAAAAATCTCTACACTAATGGCGTCCCCTATAACAAAACTGAGTAGAGTTATTAAATAGCTTAAAACTAGAGATACATATACAATTGATCTCGATAATCAAAATGCTATTTCAAAGAAATCTATTCGATTAGTTACCGAACGTAAAGTTGATTTAAAGCTTTATAATGTGTCATGAGCTTACTCTCGATGACCTGTCTTGAGCACATATATACCCATGTCGCTAAACAACATGGTTAAAATGAGTGAAAACAAAGAGTTGCTTACTCAGGTTGAGATGGTAAATAAGTTCATCATGTGTATTTCTTCGCTTATTTATCATGGTCTTGGAAGCAATTACCCTGGTCTTAATGCCTTGTTCTTCTTGAGGCTTCGAATGCATGGGGTTGACTTACAGGTTGGATTAGTCGATGACACAGAGACATACTTAAAAACTCTAGTCTCACTGGTTGGAGATGAGAAACTGGCTCACCAGCTCCTCAGGTCTATACTACCCAAGAAGAAAGCCTTCGAAGAAGCAATCAAAGTACTTCTGTCATCGCAAAGCAAGGTAGAGCTTGAGATGTCTCTCTTAAACATCATGAGAAAGTATGAGAGAGATATAAGGTCTGTTTGCAGAGAGTTACGCTAGTCCGCTCTACCAGCTTCAAGAAGGTTTAAGAAGGTTGCCTAAGAGGTAACTTCTTCACCCCGATTTTAACTACGAATCCCTCGATATCCCAGGTCTTTACGTAGGAACCTTCCTCGGGGGGTTCTCTAGCAAGCTTTACGGCTCTAACTTCTCTAGATATGTAGTCACCGAGGGAGCTTAGTGCTGCTAGGATGTCTTCAGAGTCCGAATCTATAGTGACATCTATGAATTCTGAGACATCAAGACCCATCTCTTTTCTCATGACCTGTATTCTGCGCACGAGCTCCCGCGCTAACGCCTCCATATAGAGATCTTTATCTACACTCCTGGGTAGGCAGACCGTGATTCCTTCCTCATGGATCGACTCGAAGTCGCTCTCAGAGCATGCTAAAGCATCCACTGCCGTTTTAACAGTTTTAACGTTAGACAGCCTGGATATTACGTCCCTCAATGGCTCTATACTGCGCAGAACTTTATCATTCGATACTATAATGGCCTCCCGCATCGGCCACCTAATCTTTATTCCAAGCTTGTTTCTTAGTGAGGCCAGTAGCTCTACTGCCTTAAGAGCAGTTTTAAAGCTCTCCTCTAGTTCCGGTCTTACTCTGGCTTCATCTACCTCCTCGATCTTAGTTAAGTGAACACTCTCAGACTCCTTGGGTTCGAAGTACTTTATGAAGCGTATCCAGAGGGCTTCCGCTATATGCGGGACAGCTGGAGATAACAGCTTAACTAACCTTTTCAGCACGTAGTAGAGAGTAGCGTAGACTGCGAATCTGTCGTCACCTACCTCACTCCAAACTCTCGGTCTGACTAGCTTTAGGTACGTCCTGCTTAAGTCCTCGACGGTAAAGTCTATTAAGACCTGAACCGCCTTATGGATCTCGTATTTAGACATCAACTCAACAAACTCTTTAGTGGTCGTGTTTATCCTCGAGAGTATCCACTCGTCTTCGACGGACAGTTTACTGGAGTAGCTCGTGAGGTCATGTTTCTTAGGAGAGAACTTGTCTAAGTCCATATACATAGCAGCAAACCTAAAGACGTTCCACAGTATGTTCAGTATGCTAGTTGAAACCTTTCTGACTTCATCAGGGTCGAACATGAAGGACTCTCCGGGTGGATACCTAGAGAGTAGGTAGAGCCTCATCGGGTCAACTCCGAACCTCTTGACCGCTTCTTCAGCATATACTACGTTACCTAAGTGCTTAGACATCTTCCTCCCGAATTTATCGAGGACGTGACCTTGTATGAGGATCTGCTTGTACGGAGCCACGCCTTTATCTATAACCGATGTAGCTAGAAGCGAGTAGAACCACCCTCTGGTCTGGTCGACGGCCTCAGTTATGAAAGTGTACGGATATAGCTTATCGAAAAGATCCTTATTCCTCAACCCATCGACAGACGCTATCCATGCAACACCGCTGTCTATCCAGACGTCAACAACGAACGGCTCTCTAACCCATTTAGAGCAGTCCTGCGTTTTGAGTTCAACCATATCAATCCACGGTCTGTGAACAAGTCTATCGTCATCTACTTCAGGGAGAACTGAAGCGCGGCTCTTTAATTCCTCAATACTACCGATTACGAGTATCTTGCTAGGGTCTTCAGAACACCTCCAAATAGGTAGCGGTGTACCCCATATTCGAGACCTAGATATAGTCCAATCTTTAACGTTCGCTAGCCATGACTCAAACCGACTTCTGTGCACCTTAGGATAGATCTCGACTGAGCTGAGAGCTTCTAAGAGCTTCTCTCTGAGGTGACTCATGGCTATAAACCACTGTCTATCTGCTCTATACACTAGTGGAGTACCACACCTCCAGCAGTGTGGATATCTATGGACAACTTTTCCCGATTTAACTAAGAGGTTCTTCTTTCCGAGGACTTCGATAACGAGCCTAGATGCCCTGTCTACCGTTAAACCACTAAACACTCCAGCTCGGTCTTCAAATACCCCACTAGAGTTGACTGTACTAGTAATCGGTAGTCCGTACTTAACTCCAAGCTCGAAGTCCTCCGGACCGTGACCAGGAGCTATGTGTACGAGCCCGGTGCCCTCCTCAAGACTGACGAATTCTGCGTCTAGGACTATGTGGCTACTTGCGTGCTCTGCGTGGAGGGGCACCTCCTCTAGCAGTGGGTGCTCATAAGCTAAACCTCGTAGTTCGACCCCCTTTCTAGTATCAGAGCAGCTCCAATTATCAAGTCCAAGTTCTCTAGCTACTTTATCTGCTAACGCTTTAGCTACGTATAGCTTCTCACTTCTTATATCCAGCAGGCAGTACTCTGCATCAGGGTGGACGGCGACAGCCTCATTATCAACTAGAGTCCACGGGGTGGTTGTCCATATGAGTAGGTACTCCCCGTCTTTACCTTTAATCTTGAACTTAACGTACACTGAAGGAGATTCTTTCTCTTCGTAACCCATATCAACTTCTGCGTCGCTTAGAGCTGTCTCACACCTAGGACAGAAAGGAAGCACCCTATATCCTTCATAGAGTAGTCCCTTCTCCCAAGCTCTTTTTATTATGTACCACACGTACTCTATGTACCTACTTCTCCTAGTTTCATAAGCGTTGTCTAAGTCTAGCCATAGCCCAAGGAGCTCGGTTGCGTATAGTTTCCAGTATGTAAGGTAGTAGTCAACGAGCTTGTTGCACTCTCCAACGAACCTCTCGAGTCCCACCTTCTCGGAAATATCTCGCTTGGTCTTTACACCTAGCTTCTTCTCTACTTCTACCTCAACCGGCAGACCCTGCTCGTCCCACCCACCTTGAGCCCAGACATCGTAGCCTAAGACCTTGTGATACCTCAGCACGAAGTCCTTATACACTCTCCCCCTTAGGTGACCGACGTGTGGATATCCATTAGCAGTAGGAGGTCCCTCGAGGAAGCTAAATAGGTCTCTTCCGGAAAGAGCGCGCCACTTACTTGGTATATTCCTCTCCTTCCAGTACTTCCTTACCTCATCCTCTATCTTTCTTACGTCCAGCGGAGGTAAATCAATAGCAGACCCCTACAAAGCTAGATAGATTAACCTAATAAGCTCCTAGAAAGGGAGCTCGATTTCGTTAGCTATGTAACTGAGTTAAATTGAGCCCGATATATGGTAGTTCGGTGATGGATAGTGCTGGATTTAGCCTCCACCATACTATGCTCGGTTTCTGCCTTCATCATTCTCTCTAACTCTATCCTGATGTTGCTAGCTTCTTTAAGTAGAGCTAGGCCACTTGAGCTAAGCCGCAGTGGAGTTCAATCCAAGGTTGAGGTAGCAATAGTTGTACCAGCCTATAGAGAGGGACCTTTCATACACTACGTGATCCAGTCTCTCAAGGAAGTAGACTACCCAAAGAACCACTTGAAGCTAGTTATAGTTGGGGAAGAAGACGACGTAGAAACGTATAGGGAAATAGAGAAGCTGTGCGACGTCAGAAGCGATCATATAGACTGTGGTGGCATAAGGGGGATTTATATAGTTAATACGTCAGGAGAGCGCGGTAAGCCAGCTGCTCTTAATTTCGCTCTTAAGTATGTTGACGCAGACATCGTAGGGTTTTATGATGCCGAGGACTTAGTACACCCAAAGCACGTTTCAATAGCTGTTGAGCTACTCGAGGACAGCTCCGTAGCTGCCGTTCAGTTCGTCCGCGAGGTGGCGAAAATTCCGGGAGCGTTAGGGGAAGCTCAAGCCGCCGACTTCTACTTCTACTACATGGTTTTACAACCTTTCTTAATGCGGTATACGGGGTTGGCTGAGATATGCGGTTCAGCTTTCTTTATTAAGTCGTCACTCTTAAAAGAAACTGGTGGATTCAACACTAACTCTCCAGCTGAAGACCTAGACCTAACCTATAGATTAGGGGCTTTAGGACTAAAAGTTCTGCTGGCCCTACCTCCTTCAACAACTAGACCAATAGCCGGCACTTCTAGCTTGATAAAGCAGAGAGCTCGCTGGATACGGGGTGGGATATTGTCGATACCTACCGGATTCAGTGCCGCACCTAGGTCTATTCCCTTAATGCTAATAACAGGGTTCATGCCCATAACCACTGTAACTTCCTCACTAACTCTACTGCTAGGTGTAGTAGCACTACTCACAGGCTCTACCCTTACGTTGTCTAAGTATGCTATAGTTGCTTTGGTATTTGCTTGTGTGCTAGGTGCTTCATCGGTGCTTGCGTCTAACTTGGGTAAGACTCGTATGCTTAGGTATCTCGCCATCATGTCCTTCGTGTATTACTTAGCTAGCTGGAGGGCTCTTGTCGAGCTATTTACTTCCCCAAGGAGTTGGACAAAATCACAGTCTAAAGCTTGAAACGGATTTTTATCTGAACTTTGCTTTAAAACTTGGTGAGCAAGGTCCATGAGCTCTAGGATAGAAGAACTAAAGAAGCTCTACGAGCAGGCGATGCTGGGGGGAGGTAAGGAAGCTATCGAGGCTCAACACTCTAGGGGCAAGCTTACGGCTCGCGAGAGGGTCGAGCTGCTGGTAGACCCTGGCACCTTCCTCGAGTTAGACATGTTCGTTCGACACAGAGCAACAGAGTTCGGCATGGACAAGAGGTGGGTTTGGGGAGACGCTGTAGTAACTGGGCTAGCTAAGATAGATGGAAGGAGGACGGTAGTCATAGCTCAAGACTTCACATTCATGGGTGGGTCATTGGGGGAAATGCATGCTGCGAAGATAGTTAAGGCAATGCAGTTCGCGATCAGCCAGGGCATTCCCATAGTCTTTTTAAACGACTCAGGTGGAGCTAGAATACAGGAGGGAGTGGACTCCCTTAAGGGTTATGGGGACATATTCTATATGAACGTTATGGCGTCTGGTGTAGTACCGCAAATAGCGGCAATTATGGGTCCCTGTGCCGGGGGGGCGGTTTACTCACCCGCTCTCATGGACTTCGTAGTGATGGTGAAAAAGACATCATTCATGTTCATTACCGGCCCTAGAGTAGTTAAAGCAGCTATCGGTGAAGTAGTCGACGAACAACAGCTCGGAGGTCCGGAGGTTCATGCTTCTAAGTCTGGGCAGGCAGACTTCGTTGCCGATAACGACAAGGAGGCAATATCGATAATCAAGAGGCTTCTATCTTACTTACCGAGTAACAACATGGAGGATCCACCGGTAATTAAGGTTGGCGATCCTCCCGATAGAGACGTTCCTGAACTAGATGAGGTAGTTCCCGAAGACCCTAACGCTCCCTACGATATGTATAGAGTTATAAATGGAGTGCTGGATGCTGGGTCGTTTCTGGAAGTAAAGGCTCATTGGGCTAAGAACGCTATAACAGGCTTTGGCAGGATAGACGGAAGATCGGTTTGCGTTATAGCTAATCAACCTAACTACCTCGCTGGAGTCCTGGATATAGACTCTTCAGACAAGATAGCGGAGCACGTAAGGTTCTGCGATGCCTTCAATATACCCATAATTACTTTCGTAGATGTTCCAGGCTATATGCCGGGCACTAGGCAGGAGCACGGTGGGATAATAAGACATGGGGCGAAGGTTCTATACGCCTATAGTGAAGCGACGGTCCCGAAGATAACGGTAATAGTTAGGAAAGCTTACGGTGGTGCCTACATAGCTATGGGGTCTAAGCACCTAGGGGCCGACTTTGTAGCTGCCTGGCCGACTGCCGAGATAGCTGTCATGGGACCCGAAGGGGCTGCTGAAATAATCTGGAGGAGAGAGCTTGAGGCAGTTAAAGACCCGCAGGAGAGAGCTAAGCTACTAGCTAAGTTTACAGAAGAATACAGAAGCAAGTTCGCTAACCCATATGTAGCAGCCAGCCGAGGTTATATGGACTCAGTGATCCAGCCAAGAGACACTAGGCGCGTAATCGCAAGAGCTCTCGACATGCTGTCTACAAAGAGAGAAGTGAGAATATGGGTTCCACCTAAGAAGCACGGATTAACACCAGTTTAGCCAAAGTCCTCGCTTTTCAAAATAAGACAACTAAAGTTAATGAATGTTTTCGAGTAAACAAGAAGTTAAACCTGCCCAGTTTGATCTCTGGAGAGTTCAAGTAGCTTAGTTGACAGAATAATGTAGCTAGAGCGAGCCCGTTTGTCCCTGGATGCTCACTCTTATTAGTTTGTTTTCGTTCGTAGCTGTATCCAGGGGCTTCCACCTCACCCATACAGATATTGGTATCTGTATGGCTTCATGAGTGGCTGTTGAACCCAACGGCACGGAGCTCCCATCTAGCTTAAGCCTCGGGTGGCTTGGAGCATCGCTCCCATCACCACCCAGGCTTATCAATAAAATAAACAAAAACAACGCTTACAAGCATTTCCTAAAAATCATCAAGAAGAAAACAGCCCGCCTTAAGAGAGGCTCCTAAACCGAAAAACGTTATCTTACGCTATACTTAGTGCGAGAAGTCCTATTAGAGTTGACGCGTGGTTGCAGACACGATTTCGCAGCTAGTTGATCATACTAATGCTCGTTGAAGAGATCACACATACCTTCATAGAATGCCGTAACTTTCTATCGGTAGCTCGTTAAAGCTTTTATTTGCTGAATCGACAATAGAATAGTTGCTCTTTGGTGATATCTATGACAATACGTGTAGGCATAATTGGGCAGGGGTACGTAGCATCAACACTAGCGCTAGGATTAGCTAGAATTAAGGAGGGAGAGATAGGCCTTAACGGAATTCCGTTTCAGAACTTTATTAAAAGCTATAGAGTTGAGGATGTAGAGATAGTGTCGAGTATAGATGTCGACGCTAATAAGATAGGTTTGTCTCTTCTTGATGTCGTTAGAATGTACTTCCCTAGTTTAAGTAAAAAATACGAGTCTTTAGAGAGAGTTAGGGTGTCCCCGGGTATACACCTCGGGAGCACTAGAAACCTCCCCATAAAAGCCGTGGGAATAGAGAGCGAGGTGGGTCTAGAAAACGCTATTTACGAAATAGTGAATGAGTGGGACAAGAGTGGTGTAGACGTCTTAGTAAACCTTATTACGACTGAGTATTCAGAGCCCTTAGAGAGCTTTCACCACTTACATAAACTAATCAGATCTAATGAGTACGAAGGTCTTCCAGCGACTTACGCGTATGTATATGCGGCAGCAGTTTACGCCGAGACTGTGAAGCCGGTTGCGTTCATAAACGCTATTCCTGCTACAGTAGCTAGAAGTAGGTCGATCGTTAGAGCATTCGAGGAGAGAAACAGCATTGTTCTCGGGGACGATGGAGCTAGTGGTGCTACACCACTAACTAGCGACATCCTGGAGTATCTAGCTGAGAGAAACAGGGTTCCTAGGGGGGTCGTGCAGTTTAACATAGGTGGAAACCTTGACTTTCTAGCACTTCTGGACGAGACTAGAAACAAAGCGAAAGAAAAGACCAAGAGCACCGTAGTATCTGATGTTCTAGGCTTCGAGGTGCCAACCTTCATTAAGCCTACCGGCTACGTGGAGTACTTAGGAGATAAAAAGTTCGTGTCTATGCATATCGAGACCATAGGGTTCAACGAGTCAATCGACGAGATAGTTGTGAATGCGAGGATAAACGATAGCCCCGCACTAGCCGGTCTTTTAGTAGACCTCGTTAGGCTAGCTAAAATAGCTCTTAACGCAGGGTATAGGGGGACTTTATACGAAATCAACTCTTTCTATATGAAGAGTCCGGGACCTGAGGGATCAAAGTCTATATCTAGGATAGTAGCCTACCAGATTCTCGTGGACTGGCTCTTGAGAATGGGAGAACTAACGAGATTACCTAGGTACAGCGTACACAACTTCATTCCAGAGCTTAAGAAGATATACGACCTATAGTCACCATGATTCGAGAAGCAATAGTTCTCGCAGCTGGATGGGGGAAGAGATTTAAAAGCCGTGAGCACAAGCTACTCGCTAAAATACTCGGATATCACCTGATCGAGTATCCGATAAGAAGTATAGCGTCTGCGGGGTTACGGAGGATCCTAATAGTAACTAATGGCTTACTGCTCAAGAAGCTAGAGCGTATTGTGAGAGAAGTAGAGAAAGATGTTGGTGTAGAAGTAGACTTAGTATTAAACAATGAGGTCAGTAGAGGTAATGCTTACTCACTAGCTTTAGGGCTAAGCTTAATAAGGGAAGAGCTAGCCCTAGTTACAGTTGCTGACCATATCTATCCCTTAACTCTAGTAGAAAGGTTACTGAAGGGATACAGTGGAGTGTCCCTCGGGGTTGGTGGAGACAGAGAGCCGAAGCACGTTGAAATATCAGAAGCTACACTCGTGGAAGTAGGTGCCGATGGAGCTATAGAGGACATAGGTAAGAACCTAAAGTCGTGGAGCTATGTCGACACAGGTCTACACATAGCTTCGACAGATCTACTGAAGTATACAGGATGCTGTAGATACGAAGGTGAGCTAGCGTCACTATATAAGTGCTTTTCGAGAGCTACACGCCGTAGCGCAGTTATAGACGTCACAGGTAGCCCATGGAAAGATATCGACACGTGGGATGACTACATAAGCGTAGCTCAAGGAAAGGATAGAGTAGTTGCCGCATTCGCTATTGAGAGCTGGAGGAAGTAGGGTAGTAACATCTAGCGGTTTTTAGGGGTTCAGCTCTGATGCAGGTTTATATCGGTTGATTTCATCGCCTCATCCTCGTTCCCCCGCACTCCGCTCGGGTTTTCATCAGGCTTGGGGGCGTTCAGGGCGACCCCTAGCACCCCACATCTTAGATGTCTCGGGGAGAGCCGCCATCTACATTATCTAACGGCTCTCGATCCCTCATCGAGATGTATCTACATATATCACTGTATAAGGTGTTTATAAACGTTTCTATCAATACCAACCAATACGAACAGATATGAAAAACTAAACAGTTTCACGAGGCTCGGTTCTTACGGCTCCTCAACTCCCTCCATGGTCTGTAGCACAGTGAATACCAAAGCCTCTCGATCCTATCTTTGTTGTGCCTGTAACTGAAAGCCTCTATGAGCTCAGCGAAACTTATCCTAATGCTCTTGACTAGAGCCACATCGTCTTCGTAGCTACAAGTTAGTTTCGTAAATAGATCACCGTAGTTTTCCTCGATAGAGTGAAGTGGCACTTCTTCGTACCCTAAGCTACTGAACAACCTTCTTGATCTATAGTTATCAGCTCTAGTCGTAGCTACCACAATATCTGAACCCTCGGCTTCGAGCACGTGTTCCGCAGAAGATACAAGGACCAAACCTATTCCTCTACCTCTGTGCTCCCTCTTAACTACGACGTAGTATATTACACCCATTTTGTACCGGGGTTCCAAACTTAGGGAGTAAAAGAGAGAGGCTCCAAGCGGAGCGTCGGATAACACCACAAGACCACGGCAGTAGCCTTGCTTAAAGCAGGCCATAGCGTAGTGTGTCTGCCAGCTCCCCATTCCTTCCTCTATGAGCTCGGCTATGCTTGAAGCCACGGTAGGTTCTGATGAATCTACTTCAACTACCAGTAGTGAGCTCTCGCTCACCACCGGTTCCTCCTCTATATGTAAAGCCTACCTTATATGACCTCGGCTTTAGGACAGCTTTAACCCTCTCAAATATTCTAGCTGGATCGTGATCCCCCGTTACGAGGACGTCTAGAGTAGCGTATCTGTACTCTACCCACGTATGTATTACTACGTGAGCTCCTTCAAGGACGGCGATTACTGAGACACCCCCTTTTTTGCCACCGAAACTCCACGACTTTACATCGACTACATTTATTCCTTCTTGCTTTAGTGCTTCCAATACAGAGTCGACTAGGATGCGCTCATCTCCCAGTAGGCTCGGGTCAGCATCGTATAGGTTTGCGTAAAGGTGCCTACCAACGGGTAAGTAAGCTGATGAACCCCCCATAACGTAGACCTCGAATCAGCTAGCACTAGCTGACTTAACTCTATACATCTTCTTTAGTATGGTATATAAGGTTACTGCTATTGTCGCCTGAGGTGGAGAATCACTCGGTAGCTCCGGGATGGAAAGTGTCTCCGCCGGGATTTCGCTTCTCCCATGCTCGTCACCGGTAAAAACGAGTGCGTAATTGGACTCTTCAAGCTCGACGTCTTCTAACCTTCGGAGGTCGCTCTGCCCCGGGACAACTAAGTATATCTTATCAAAGCTGAAGTACTCGAACACCTCCTTGATACCTGATAGTACTACTAAAGGTTTACCATACCTTAGTGCGACCTTGTACGCCTCCGGTACTCCAACTTGAGATGCGAGGCCAGTGGACCTAACGACTACGAACATGCCGACGTTAACTCCCTTAAATCCATATGCTACCCTAACTGACTCCACTAACCTGTGAGGTGACGTTACTCCAGAGAGCACGATCGTTAGTGGCAGAGTGCTCCCCCTATATGCTTATCCGCTGATTAAACTGGTCTTTTCTACTTGTATGCCTCCCGGATAGGTACTTCTCTATAGCCATGAGGAAGTCGTTCATGTTAACAGCTTCAGCCCCGCGCCTAATGGCATTGTAGCCTGCTTCAGTACAGATAGTCTTTATATCTGCTCCACATAGTCCTTCAGATAGCTTTGCCAACCTCCATAGGTCTACGTCACTAGCTAAAGCCATTTTAGATGTGTGAATCTTGAATATTTCATACCTTCCGGTAACGTCAGGAGGAGGTACTTCTATTAGTCTATCGAATCTCCCAGGTCTTAGGAGGGCTGGGTCAATGATATCAACTCTATTAGTGGCTGCCATGATCTTCACTTTATCGAGGGGGTCGAAGCCGTCGATTTCTACGAGGAGTTGAGAAAGTGTTCTATGTATTTCCCTCTCTCCGGAAGTTCCTACGTCAACTCTTTTTGCTCCAATAGCGTCTAACTCGTCAATGAACACTATCGCCGGTGCCTTGCGTTTCGCTAGCTTAAACACTTCTCTCACTATCCGAGCTCCCTCGCCCACGAATTTCTGCGCGAGTTCTGATGCCGCTAGCCTAATAAAAGTGGCTCTAACTTCACCCGCTACCGCCTTAGCTAAAAGGGTTTTACCACAACCAGGGGGTCCGTACAGTAACACACCCTTAGGAGGCTCGATACCTAATCTAGAGAAAAGCTCGGGTGACTTGAGTGGAAGCTCAACAACTTCTCTGAGCTCTCTAACCTGTTCGTGAAGACCACCAACGTCTTTGAAAGTGGTCTTAGGTCTCTCATCCACCTCCATGGCCTTCACGTAGTAGTCTTCGACTATTGGAAGAACTTCGACTATTGCTGACCCTCGCTGGTTGAGTGCTACATGAACGCCCGGCTTAAGCTTCGAAGTGTCGACGAAGCCGCTGACGTTAACGACTAGAGTAGGTCCGGTACTGCTCCTCACGACAGCTCTTCCGTCTTCTAGAAGCTCAAGTAGGACTGCTTCTACGAGAGGGGATGCCATGAGCTTATCTATTTCTCCCTTATAGTAGTTGAGCTCCCTCCTCAAGAACTCGACCTCGGCCTCAAGCTGGTGGACTCTTTCTTCTAAGTATTTAGCGTATTCGAAGATGTTGGTCTTCTTATCGCTGCTTATATAGCTCAAGTACTTTACACCACGTGAGTACTAGCTACAGAACTTATTTATAAAGATGGAGTTGCTAAATGTAGTATAGCTAATCCCATTTAAAGCCTTAGTAAGAACTCGGAGAGGCTGTGGGAAACTATCTCCCACCGTACATCTCGAGGCATAAGTCACTCTTTAAATCCTTAGACTGAGGCCACCTAGCGTAAAGAGAGTGGTCTTTCACTCCTGCGGCGTCCAGTATCTTACCGACTATGAAGTCTATAACGTCACGTAGCGTACTAGGCTTAGTGTAAAAGCCTACTACTGCCGGAACTATCACTACACCCGCTTTTGCAGCCATGTAGAGTGACTTGAGTTCTATCACTCCTAAAGGCGTTTCTCTTACGACAGCTATGACTTTCTTACCGAGCCTTAGGGCGTTTGTTGCCGCTCTAATAACTAAGTTATCCGCAAAGCCGTAAGCTATAGCGGAGATAGTCTTGATAGTTGCTGGAACGATAGCAACCCAATCTACGTAGACTGCGTAGCTAGAGCTCGACAGAGGGGCGTCGAGCTCGTCCTCCCAGTAAACCTCTTTAGCACCTAGTTCACGGACTTTAGAAGTAAAGAAATCAGGCGAGACGCACTCGCCTTCAGCTACCTTCATAGAGGCTCTCGATATTACTACGTCGACGCGGTAGTTCATCGAGCTCAGTACTTCGACTAACCTAAGAGACAGGATTAAGCCACTGCTCCCGGTAACTCCGACCACTACATACATTAGTTAGCACCCCAAGTTTTTCCCTACAACAAGCTCAGAGCACTTATTAAGTTCGGTAACCCAGTGTCCAATAGATCCTAGGTCCTTAGAGCGAACGAGGAAGTTCTTAAAGAGGTATAACTATATACGAGAGTGAGACTAGAATTGCTGGTACTAATATGGCTAGGTCTTTACTGGTCACTAGCTTTGGTCTAAGAGGTGGGGGGATGCCGTGTATGTATAGAGCTTCAGCCATGTGTCTGCTGTTAATGATCGAGTCTATCATAAGAGGCTTAATTAATGAAGCTATGTTCTTTTTACCTAGCTTGAGTCTCGCTACTACGTAAGCCTCCGAAAAGTTTATGAAAGTTATAGGAAGTAGTGCCATAGATACTGCGAACACTTCTGAATAACGCTTTAAGCCCATCTTCAGGAGTAAGTACTTGATCTCACCTACAGTTAGAAGCTGAAAAAGGAGCGTGAGGGCTAGAACTATCGTGGCCACTCGAAGAGCTCTTAAGCCCATAGTAACAGGTTCTGCGGGATCCGACCCTAGCAGTATTGAGACTAAATTTAACGCGAAGCCTAAAGCTATAATCATACCTACGAGCTTGAGAATGCCTACTAGCTTTCTACTACCCGCTAGGTATGTCGCAACCACGGTCTCGTAAGTTAGTGCTAATAGAGTCTGTACCGTCGAGATCTCGAGCCCAGGTGCTACATACGGTAGCGATAGAAAAGAGATAAGCAGTACTGGAGTAAGTACTCTAGCTAACAACCCGAATTCTTCCGCCTTCTTAGACACTACGAACGCATATGCGAAGTCTCTCAATAGCGACATTAGAGTACACCAGAAATGCCTAGTTCTCTACACTTTTCGGCGGCCTCGAAGACCTCAGGGTATACTTCCTGTTTAATAGCTACTAGACGACCGTCCCTTAGTTCGTAAATTCGGGCCCTCGGCATTAGGGAAACAGCCTCTTTATTACTTAATGCTATAACTTTCGGAGTCTCTATTTTCGCTAGAACCTTAGCTAGAGCGAGCCTATCTGCGTAAGTCAATCCAGTGAACGGCTCGTCCATGAGAAGTACCTGCTTATCTCCAGGGGATAGGGCTATGGATATGGCAGTTCTGATAGCCTGACCCCAAGACAAGTTAAAGGGCGATGTAGAGAGATCTAAGTCGACTCCCAAGCTCCTCATAATCCTGGTCCCTCTCTCTACACACTTGCTTCCACCTCTACGCTGAAAGCAGATGACTCGCAGCTCCTTGCCTAGACTATCTTCCGTAAAGAACAGGTATATGTTTTGCGGTAGATAAACAGCTCTGAACTCTGAAGACTTCTCAATTCTTCCTCTCATAGGAGCTAAGTAGCCAGCCAAGATCTTGAGTAGAGTGGATTTACCGCTTCCGTTGCGACCGTATACGACTATGTTGTCGCCTGAGCTAGCTACATCAAGCTGTACCTCCTTGAGGATCCAGTCGCTGCTTCTTTCGTATTTAAACCATATGTCTATAGCTCTAAACACCTTTTCTTTGTGTAAAGCGTTTTCACCATTCTCTTTATCGCTACTTAGACCTGCGTCTGATATAGTAGCTAAAGAAGTCTTCCTAGGGTACTTCAGTTGCTCGTGTTCTATGGGAAATAAAGTTCCGTTCTTTAGAAGGTATACCCTATTAGCAAGGTCTAGCAAACTCAGAAACCTGTGTTCAAACACTACGACCGCCTTTCCCAAAGACTTTAGCGTGATTATTACCTCTCTAACTTCTTCAAGACCTTCATCATCTAACCACATTAACGGTTCATCTAGTACTATCACAAGAGGATCCCAGAGCATAGCCTTAGCTATAGCGGCTCTCCTTAGCTGCCCACCGGATAGCTCAAAAAAACATCTCTCTAGTAAGTCACCCAGCTTAAAAATACTTACGACCTTCCTAAACCATCTCTCACCTTTTGTCAGCCCGTGTATAGCTATAGAACTGTAGTAAAGGTCGGTATGCACAGAGTGTTCTATGAAGTGAGTGTATGCGTTTTGGTTAACTATCTGTATTAGTCTCCTAAGCTCGTCTATACTAAGTTCGTTAAGACTTCTTTCACCGATTACTACCGTACCTTTCCTCTCACCTCCATAAACTAGTTCACCTATCCCAGTAATTGAGCGAAGAAGAGTCGTTTTACCTGAGCCGCTCGCGCCTATTACGAGAACAACTTCACTTTGATTAGCGGTAAGATTAACTTCACGTAAAACCCAATCCGGTGAAGTTGGATAGCGGAACCAGAGGTCTCTTACCACGAGCACGTTCTTCCTTGTAGACTTATCTTCTGTTAGACGCAACTTAGAGCCCTTAGCGCTGGGACGGTACCGTCCACCGCTTCTCTACACCTAAAGCTTTAGACACAACTCTAAAGACCTCTAGAGCTAGAGCTCCTACGTAACTAGCAGCTATTAGATTAAAGACAGCAATATGCGGAAGTATAGCGATAGTCGTTCTATACGCTTTCTCGAATGTAAACCCGTACGCCATAACCATCCAGTGAGGTGCTATTAAGTAGTTTAATATAGACATTATGGTAACACGCCCCAGTATCCCGAAAGCTATGATTAGTGGGTACGACTTTATACACTTTTCCCTTGAGCAGAAGCGTCTGTAGCCGATGACTAAAGGAATTAGTGTCGATAGTTCAGCAGCCACCTTCATCCCCGCACCAATGAAGTCTGCTCCCAAGAGCTGTAGTCCAATATAGATAATGGGTGTAACGGATAGTAGAGCCCTTAGTGAGTAAAGCGCTAAAACCGCAAGTGGAATTCCCATTGCGTCAAACTTAAGGAATGGTGCCGGCGGATATGGAAACTTAAAGAGGAATAGCACGAGTGAGAGAGCCGTTAGAGCAGCACTAATAGTGAGACCTAGGAGACTTCTGGGACCCACTAGCGTTTTAGAGCTCTCTGTGCTCATGGCTTTCCCTCACCAAGGTATTAAAAGCGAAAATTAAGCAAAACTAATGTTCGCTTCCCCACCTCTTGGGGGGCTTATAAGCTGTTCTACATCGAGACGGTTAAGCGAAGGATCTCAGTGGGTAACTAGGGAGACTAATTTTTGAAAGTTTCTCGATACCTGCTCGGAAACCTTTTCTAGCTCCATAGACTTAACCTCTGAGATACGTTTCAGTAGTGCTTCGAGTAACTCGGGACCCAAAGTTAAGCCTCTATAGTTGTAAGGCCCATCTGATTCAGTTAAAATGAACTCTATGGGAGTTCTCTCCAGTACCAACACATGCTTTTTCTGAATCAAGAGAGCCGGGTTTATTCCTATAAAGTAACCTTCACTAACGATTTCATTGACTAACTCTAGGGGACCTGTATACCAGTGGAAAACTGCCGCACGCACTTTGTATTCCTTTAGTAAGTTTAGGGTATCTCTCCATGCTCCAGCAGCGTGAACACTTAGACCCAGACCGTAGTCTCGAGCTAACTTCAGAAACCCCTCGAATACCTTGATTTGCAACTCGAAAGTCTCCGGGTGAAAAGCTTTATCGAGTCCTACTTCACCTAAGAACAGGACGTCACGCTTTATCACAAGCTCTTCTATAGAGTCGAGCATGCTATTTATATCGATTTGCCCAACGTTCCAGGGGTGGACTCCTACAGCAGCGATAACGAACTCGCACTTCTTGCTTAGCTCTACCGTCTTCACACTAGAGGAAGTATCGTCTGAAACAGCAAGTAAGATATAATCCCCACTACAATACCTCGTCCAGCCTTCACCATACTCATGAAGGTGTACATGGGAGTCTACTAGTGTGCGCACTTCATATCACCAGTATACCAAGACCTTCTTAAACATAATAGCTATATGACACTTTAGACGACACTTTAATTTGAACTGTTTACTTATTGTTTAGGAGCTGGAATGCTAGGATATGCGGCAATCACTGTAGCATCGATAATGTGGAGTTTGAATCCTGCTGTAGTCTCGAGGTTTAGGGCTTTCATAAAACCGTTTACCTATACTGCTTTGCGTGCGGTAGCAGCGATACTGTTTCTAACACCTGTAGTAACTCTGGGTGGTATCGGTATACAAGACGGTTCTCTGAGTGCTTTAATAGTGATTGTGTTGTCTGCTATAATAGGACCCGGCTTAGGTGATGCACTATATACTAAGTCTATACAGCTTATCGGCGGCTCTCTCGCAGTTTTGATCAGTTATACTTACATCTTCGTAGCCCAAGTCGTAGCAGCGGTGGCGATAGGGGAGCCACTAAGGTATACACTAATCGCAGGCTCCACGACAGCGTTTGCTGGGATAGCTGTAGCATTACTAAGGAGTGAAGAGACTAACAAGCTCGACCTCAAGGGTCTAGCTTGTGCCATAGGTGCAGCAATACTGTGGGGGGCGGCGACAGTTATGATAAAGATTGCTCTAGCGTACGCCGACACTCTATCTCTAACGTTCGTTCGGCTATTAGTGATAGCAATAACGTTCTTTCCGTTGGGGCTAGCGCTAGAGGGTCTACCTCCTAGGACACACATGCGACCTCTATTAATAGCTTCAACGATAACTGGAGTCCTGGGGTGGGGCATTGGAATGTACCTCTTTGTTTACTCGATTTTTGCCATCGGAGTTTCGGCTACAGCTATCGCAACAGCACTCACTCCGGTTCTCTCGCAGATGTCGACTAAGCTCATAGCTGGTGAGAAGCCAAGGTTAAGGCAAGTACTGGGAGCACTCCTTATCTCTATAGGAATATTTCTCTCAATGTTTTAGTAGCATGCCTATAGAGCAGTTGTTCTCGACTTAGTGCGTATAATGGCTTCTGAGTCCTTGAGGACATCAAGTAGTGCGCACTTAAGTCCGTCGAGGTTTATTCCCTTTAGCGCTGAGATCTCGACTATTCTGTAAGGCCATAACTCGCGACTTAATTCTGGTTCAACGAGAGACTTCAGTTTGGTTACGCTATGGACATCAGCGAGGTCTAACTTATTTAAAGCCACAATAAGTGGTCTACCAACGTATCCTATATTTACGAGTATCTTTAGCGATTCCTTAAGTTTGACTCTGAAGATGTCCTCTTTATCTGAGACATCCATAACTAAAACAACAGCTGACGACGTCGAGATCTCCTTTAAAGTCGCGTAAAAAGCTTCGACTATTTCGGGAGGAATGTCTTTTATGAAACCAACTGTGTCTATGAAGACAACCTTCAACTCTCCGAGGGACACCATCTTGGCTTTTGTTGAAGTTGTTGTTAGCAGCTCTGGACCTGTAGCCCTGTTTTCACCGGTAAGGGCATTGAATAGCGTAGTTTTTCCAGCGTTGGTGTATCCTACTATTGCGACGTGAACTAACCCCCTCTCTTCTCTCTTTCCTCTCTCGTAGTCCTTGATCTTACGAAGTTTCTCGAGCTCTTTACGCAACTTACTCACTCTTTTTCTTACGTGCGTATAGTAAGCGTCAACTGCGTATCCTCCTGGACCTAGAAAGCCAGGTAGCTCACCTAGTTTAGCCCTATTTATCCAGTCCCTCAGTAGTGGTATCTGGTGCCTAAGCCTAGCCATCTCAATCTGTATCTTAGCTTCCTTGGAACCTGCGTGTTCGGCTAAAACGCTGAGTATAAGCATAACTCTGTCTTCAACTAGAATCTTCAACTCCTTAATTAAGTAGCTCACGTGCCTAGGACTAAGGACGTCGTAAATATAGGCTCTATCGAAGCGACCCTCTCTCAACTTGTCTTTAACTAGCTTTAGCCATTTAGGTGTGAGATAGGTAGAGGTAGAGACCCTATACTTATTCGGGAGCTTTACAACTTCAACTCTACTGTAGAGTACTCTAGCTAGCTCTAAAGCTTCAGCTACATCTTCTTCTCTTGCTATGATCAGCGCAGAGCTCAACTACTTCTCCCGCTTTTTTAAGGAGACAATATCACCTAGAGTTAGTTCCTTCATTTTCGCCGGATTCGGCAACTGAGCTTGTGCGGAGTCTACTACTGGCTCAAGCAACTTTACCGAGAGAACACTCTCCAGCTTTCTAGCTAGTGCTATAGTGGGGACCAGTCTCCCAGACTCTATTCTCTTTATGGTGTTTTCGCTTTCCTTAACCATGTCTGCCAAAGCTTTCTGAGTCAACCCTAGCTTTTCTCTAGCCTGCCTTACTCTATCAGCGTAATCTGGGACAACCTCGTATTCGTCTAAGACCCTCTCCTCGGGTTTCTTGTCACTAGATACCCTAGGTCTGCGCGTTTGAGTCTTTGTTGCCTCCTCTATTTCCCTTGCTACATCACCTCTAGCAAGCCTACTATAGCACGATTGACACACTGAGAGCTTTACGTTTTCGACATAAATCACCTTCATCTCCCTCCTCAACACCAGTCTACCACACATTTCGCAGTACCCGTGGCTCAACTGAAACCCCTAACGTACAGTATACCTTCAAGATTATTATTTACATGTTTAACCGGTATAAGCCTCTGCTACAGCTTCGATTGAATACATCACACCCGGCTTCTCCTAGTCTACGCTAATGCTAAACCCTTATTAAGGTTAGATCATTGCTAACATAAGGTAGTCTACTGAATGAGGAAAGCGGTAGCAAAACTAGTTAAAATAGTGGGAGTACTTGCGGCATGTTTTCTGCTCTCTTCAGTTATTGTAGTGTTCTTGAACGTACCTCATGACGGGATCGGTGGTGAACTAAGAAAAACGTGGGAAGATATTAGAGGAGGTTTACAAATAGATTCTCCGATAGCAGTCTTTGAAGGTGTAGTATCTCTAGGGTTGTTTCTCTTCACGATCGCTGTTATCGCTTTAGACATGAGGTACAGGTATTTTCTCGCTTTACTAGCGGTTTCAATAATAGTCTTTCTTGGGGTAACACCACCCCAGAGGTTGGTAGAAAGCGTTGATTGGGCTCTTATAGTCTTCTTAGTGGGATCTATGAGTTTTGCTACAATACTAAGAAAACTCGGAGTGTTTACATACCTAGCAGCATATATAGTTAAGTACAGTAAGGGAAACGCACTCATGCTCACTGCTCTCTTGTCCACACTAGCATGGTTTACAGCGATGGTTGTAGATGAGGTTACGAGCATAGTGTACATAGTAATGATCGTGCTAGAGCTCGGGCGGCTCTTGAAGATCGAAACCGAGGACCTAGTTATCCTATCAGTTCTCGCAACTAATACCGGTAGCCTCGCTCTTCCCGTAGGTAACCCTATAGGAGTTTACGTAGCGTTTACGTCCGGCTTTACAGCGAGGGAGTTCGTAAGGTACGCCCTACCTCTCTCATTTCTCTGCTTTATATCTACGCTACTCATATTCTCTATGCTTAAGGTAAGATACCTTAAGGACCTCGAGAAAGCTATTGCTTCACGGTCTGACATGCTCGAGGCATTCATTACGGCTAGAGTAGTTGACGTATCACCAAGAGAGAAGATGGCGAGAACCTACGGTGTTGTGTTACTCATCATGTTCTTAGTTACTGTTTCACTAAGCCCAGTTCTGGCTGAAGGACTATCTGCCTTCGCAGGTTACCACATAGACCCCAACTCTCTACTAGCTCTCACACCATGCCTCTACATAGTACTCACGCTCCCCGTCGTTGGAGCTCCAGAGCTTGGGGAAGTGCTAGCTAAGGGTGTCGAGTGGCCGTCGCTCACGTTCTTCATGTTCTTGTTCATGCTAGGTTACAGCTTGACATGGAGTGGAGCTATGGTGAAGGTTGCGTACGCTACGATAACTCTTTCTCAGTCGATATATCCTGGTCCGTACACTGTTCTCGTTATCCTGCTAACAATTTCAGCTATTCTTAGTGCGTTTCTCGACAACCTATCCCTAGTAGTAGCTCTAATACCTGCTGTTAAGCTAGTGGCTCAAGTTATGGCGTTTAAAGAGATATATTGGTCAGTACTGTTCGGTGGAGTCCTCGGGGGCAATCTCACCCCAGTTGGCTCAACAGCCAACATAGTCGCAGTATCTATAATCGAAAGAAGGCGTAAAACGAGAATCAACTGGAGTAATTGGTTAAAGATATCTTTACCAGTATTTGCCGCACACATAGTTATTGCTTCAACCTGGAGTTTCCTAGCGCTCTAAGCGAGCATCTCAATTATGCTTGCGAAGAGCAAGTAAAGTCTCTCAACTCCACGCTCAGAGTAGGAGAGGCAGGAATGAAAGAACGAATTTACCACGGCTAAAACCTTTAAGATCTCTTCTCCGTATTTTAGCCTTGTGTAACTGTTTCGGTTTTCATTTCTGCTTGTATCTGTTGATGTGATCGAAACATAGTGATGTACATGGATGTATCTAGATGGGAGTTGAGAGCCGCTCGATGCCCTAGTTGACGGCTCTCCCGAGGTACACCAAGATTTGGGGGTTAGGGATACCCTGGACGCCCCCGAGCCCGATGAGAACTTGAGCGGAATGCAGGGAAAGAGGGTGAGGCGATAGCATTACCTACATAAACCTATGCAGGAGCTGAACCCCTCCATATGTAACTTGCCGCAACTATTGTAAGACGTTTTTAGGTACATTATAATACCATTCGTGGAACGGTGTGAGATGTTCGAAGGGGTTAATAGAGAGGAGCTAAGGTATAGGATGTGGAAACTAATGGAGGAATCGGGTGTAGCTTCTTTTCCTAGACCTGTCTATGGCAGAATACCGAACTTCGTTGGTTCGGATTCTGCCGCAATGAGGTTAGCTGAAACCGAGCTATTTAAGAAGGCTGAAGTCGTGAAGGTGAATCCAGATTCTCCTCAAAGAAAAGTTAGAGAGCTTGTTCTTAAAGCCGGCAAGCTTTTGGTTATGCCTACTCCTAGGATCTCTGAGGGGTTCCTCCTTCTTGACCCAAGAAGAATACCTAGTCGGCTGTATAGTGAGGCCTCCACCATATCTGGCTCCTTTAGGTATGGCACTAAGGTCGAGCCAAGCCGGTTGCCAGAAGTGGACCTAGTTGTCGCAGGCTCAGTCGTTGTGAACAAGTACGGGGAAAGACTGGGTAAGGGTGAGGGTTATTCGGAGATAGAGTATGGAATACTGACTGAGTACGGTAAGCTGTCGGAGGGTGTTCCAATAGTTACAACAGTTCATGACGTGCAGGTCGTAGACTTCAGAATCCCTCTAGCTCCTTGGGACATAACTGTCGACTACATATTCACTCCAACGAGGACGATAAGGTGCGAAGGCGAGAGAAGGAGACCAAGAGGGATTTTATGGGACTACTTAAACTACGACAAGATTAACGCCATCCCTATATTGAGGGAGCTAGCTAGAAAGAGACTTCCTAACTCTAAGTAACATGATGTTAAGTCAGTTCGAGACTAGCAACTCGTGAAGGGTTTATTATTAGTTCTTATAGCGTCTTCGGAAAAGCTCTGCTGGCAGCAGTAGATCAAGAGTTTTCATTACTCCATTGCTGGGTCTCTTTGAGGGACCCACGCTCCCAGCATAAGTATGGAGACACCTGATCTACATGTTCGTAGCTCTAACGTCGTCTCTATATCTACATATTTCACATGCCAGACGAACGACTAAAACTACGACTAGTGCTTTAGAGTAAGCCTGAGGACTGTGGGCGCAAGCCCAAAAACGGCCGTAATTGCTATGAGTATGCCGATCGAGGCAGGGTCTATCTGGGGGTTAGCTATTAAGGGTAGTACTCCTAAACCCCCTATAGCACTAAAGGCTAGTCCGGCACTTAGTGCGCGAGTTCTAGCGTCTCCCGACGAGCTCTTGGCGAGTAGCACGTTTACTGAGGTATCTACTACTGGGTATAGAGGTAGTTGCCACACGATTATGGAAGCTATTCCCTCCAGGAGTATGAACGCCCAGTAGCTTACCGTGTATAGAACAAATGAGGTAGCTATGAGAATTCTGGGGTCGTACCTATCGACTACGTATCCTACTGCCAGCCTCACCGGAATCGAGAGAAAAGCAGTTAGACCACCGTAAAGGATGCCGAAGGCTATGTACTGCGACTCCTCTGCAGCTCCACTCATTATTTTCGAGATCTCAGCACTCAGCTTGATGGGGGCAACAGCGTAGTAAAGCTCTCGACAGAAAACCAGGAGAGTATAAGCAGCAATCACGTATCCAAGGTTGCGTATCCAGGAAGCTCTCGGCTCTAATTCTCCAGTATCTCCGGTATCTTCGCTTTTAGGGTAGAATGCGTAGAATATAGCGTAGGTTGCTGCGTACAGAACTGAGCAGAAGGCGAACACTAGTGTAGGTCCACCTGCGTAGTGC
>Ga0105163_1000186_pt1 | contig 39385 bp, 43 predicted proteins | sample JNZ110809AmetaG_FD_81531 | JGI IMG/M metagenome (GOLD analysis project Ga0105163, IMG submission 81531) | Hot spring microbial communities from Jinze hot spring, China to study Microbial Dark Matter (Phase II) - JNZ 110809A | ecosystem: Environmental > Aquatic > Thermal springs > Hot (42-90C) >... | reverse complement strand
GGCAGGTGGAGCTGAGGGTGATTTGTGGGGGGACGGGTTTTGTTTTGGAGTTGGGAAAGAGGGGGGAAGTGGACCTTTTAGCGGTCCATGATCCAAGGAGGGAAGAGGAGTTTGTGAGGTCTGGTTATGGTTTTAGGCGTGTCCCTTTTGCCTTCAATTACTTTGTAATCCTTGGCCCTCAAGGAGATCCAGGGGGGATAAAGGGGTTGGGGCCTGTGGAGGCTATGCGGCGTATAGCCTCAAAGGGTTTAACTTTTGTCTCTCGGGGCGATGGGTCGGGTACGCACAGTCGAGAACTAGCCCTCTGGAAGGAGGCAGGTCTTGACCCCAGGTGGCTTAGGCAGCAGAAGTGGTATGTAGAGGCGGGCCTTGGGATGGGGCAGACGCTGATCTTGGCCGATCAAAAAGGGGGGTACGTCCTTTCGGACCGTGCCACCTATTTGACCTTCAGGGACAAAATAAGGCTTGTACCCCTTGTTGATAGAGGGGAAGGGCTTTTAAACGTCTATAGCCTAATACTTATCAACCCCAAAAGGCATGAAGGGGTAAACAGTGTTGGGGCAGAGGCATTGGTGAGGTTTCTGACATCAGTCGAAGGGAAAAGGTTCATCAAAGGGTTCAAGCTAAAAGAAGGGGGGGAGCCGTTGCTTATGCCTTATGAGGGAAAGTGATGGAACTCGCTTCAGGGATAAAGGGCGCCTTTGAGCTCATAATAGGGCTTGACCGCGAGGTAGTGGAGATAAGCCTCAGGTCCCTCTGGGTGTCTTCCCTTTCATGCCTGCTTTCGGCCCTGATCGCCTTGCCTTTGGCCTTCTTTTCCTTTTTCTTCAGCTTCCCGGGGCGTAGGTTCCTCATAGGCCTGTGCGAGACGCTTTACGCCTTGCCGACAGTCCTGGTAGGGCTTTTGCTCTTGGTCTTACTTTCGAGGTCAGGGCCTTTTGGGGGGTTGGGGCTCCTTTTCACCCCTTGGGCCATGGTCCTAGGGCAGGTGTTGTTCGTTAGCCCTTTGATCCTTGGTTTGAGCTACTCAGTGCTTTCAGCCCAGGGCAAATCCCCGTATTTTACGGCCTTATCGTTGGGGGCCGGAAGGTTTGAGGCCATGTGGGTGGTATTCAGGGAGGCTAAAGGTTCCTTTCTCTCGGTCTTGCTCATGGGCCTTGGTCGTGCCCTTTCAGAGGTGGGCTGTGCGATAATGGTAGGAGGAAATATACGCGGCCACACCAGGGTACTCACCACGGCCCTGGCCTTAGAAGCTGGTAAAGGTGACTTTGCCATGGCTTTTGCGCTGGGGCTTGTCTTGCTCTTTTTTTCTGCGTCCATCATCCTAGCTACCAAGGTTTTGGGGAGAAGCGATAGGAAATGGGTGGAGAACTGGTAAGACTTGAGGGGATACATCACCGTTATGGTAAGAGGGAGGCCCTTTTAGGGGTTGATTTCCTTTTGCGAGAAGGGGAGTTCGTAGTCCTTATGGGGCCAAATGGTGCAGGCAAAAGCACCCTTCTAAAGGTCTTAGGGATGCTGCTTAAGCCCTCCTCAGGGAAGGTCTTCTTTGAAGGGATGGAGGTCACAGACGAAGGCAAAAGGAAAAGGGCCAGGGGACAAGTGGTTTATGTGTCACAGGACCCCTATCTGTTCAAGGGGACGGTGTTGGACAACCTCCTTTTGCCCCTGAAGTGGAGGGGCATCAAAGGCAAAGAGGCCTTTAGGCGCGCTGAGGAGGTACTGGCCCTTTTAGACCTTAAAGGTTTTGAGACAAGGGATTCGAAGGGTCTTTCAGCAGGGGAAAGGCGAAGGGTGGCCTTAGCTCGGGCTTTGGTCCTCATCCCCAAGGTCCTTTTGTTAGATGAACCTTATGCAAATCTCGACCTGTCCTCCATCATGAGGTTAGAGGAGGCTTTAGGTTCCTTAATCCGAAAGGGGATAGGCGTAGTCATTGCCACCCATCGCCATGATGGTGCTTCTTGCCTACAAAAGAGGCTGGTCCATCTAGAGGGCGGTAGGATCGTAAAAGAGGAAGGCCCAAATAAGGCCTTGTCCTAGACGGTCCCCTTCAGGTAGGATCAGACCAAAGGATGGCGGAAGGGCCAAGGCTTTTATGCGTTAAGGCCTCTGCGGGAACGGGCAAGACCTTTGAGCTCACTCGCAGGTTCTTGGAGTTGCTCTTGGATTCCCCAATCCCTCCCCAAAGGGAGTATCTCCGTCAGATAGTAGCATTGACCTTTACCAACAAGGCAGCAGAAGAGATGAAAGAGCGGGTGATCCGGAGCCTAAAAGAAAGGGCCTTAAGGCAAAAGGGGGAGGTCTCCCAGAGGGCTACACAATGGCTTGAGCTCATATTGGAGAACTATGATTCCTTTCAGGTCAGGACCATCGATAGCTTTATCTTCGGGTTACTGAAGGCCCTGATCTTCGAATTAGGGCAAAGGCCGGAATTGGAGGTAGTGCTTGACAGGGATGTGATGGTGGAGAAGGCCTTCGACCGGTTGTTACAGCAGGTAGATTGGAGTGACCAGGGCGATCCCTTAAGGAAGCTCTTTGAAGACGTGACCAAATGCTACCTTGAGCTTGAAAAGGGCGGAAGCCTCAAGGTGGAAAGGAGGATAAGGGAAAGGATCAAGGACCTGTTTGAGTTCTCAAGTCCTCTGGTCAAGCATGAGGAGGTGGACTTAGAGGCTTTAGAAAATAAGGGCCGGGAAGTACTCCTGAGGTTTAAGACCTCTTTGGGCGTTTTGAGTACCAGGTTCCTAAGTAAGGAAGAGTGGGAAAAGGAGTTCAAGTACCCCTTTTCCCTGTATGGGAAGATCGCGAAAATAAAAAACCCCCTCCCTCCAAAGGCAGAAAGGTACCGCCAGGAGTATTTGCGCATAGGGGATGCGTATCTCAAGGCCAAGGCCAAGGAGAGGCTTAAGCCTTACCTTGTGCTATTGGACAGGATAAGGGAAGAAGTGCACAGGATCTGCTTGGAGGAAGGGCTCTTCCTGGTAGGGGATTGGCATAGGTTCTTACGAGAGCACATGGAGCGAGAAGGAGTAGAGTACGTCCTGTTTAAAGTAGGAGGACCGATTAGGCACTTTTTGCTCGATGAGTTTCAGGATACCAACCGGGAGCAATGGGAGGTTTTGAGACCGTTGGTGGAAAACGCCCTTTCTGAAGGTGGAAGCCTATTTTATGTGGGCGATCCCAAACAGGCCATATATGGGTGGAGGGGAGGCGATTGGAGGTTGTTAGAGGAGGTCTTCGAGAAGGAGTTCCCTTCTGTACCGGCCAGCAACAGGCAAAAACGAGTCCTTGACGTGAACTACAGGTCCCATGAGGAGGTAGTTTCCTTTAACAACAAACTCTTTTGTTTATTTTCCGAACAAGAAGGGGTTGAGAGGTTCCTTGGGGCCCTGTTTAGTGATGAAGATGCAAAGGAGGCCCCTCCTGAGGTCCTTGAGGAATTCAAGGAAGCCCTTATCAAGAACTTCTCCGATGTAGTTCAAAGGTCCAGAGGTGTAACGGGTGGTAAGGTAGAAGTAGTGGTCATCTCGGGTAACAAAGAAGAGCTCAAGGCTAAGGTAAGGGAGAAATTCCTTACATCCCTTGTGCGCTGTTGGACGGAACGGGGCGGGGGAATAGCGGTCCTTGTCCGTACTAACCAGGAAGCAGAGGAGGTGTCGGCTTGGATCGCTGAAGTAGGAATACCGGTGGTTAGCGAGAACTCCTTAAGGCTGAAGAATTCAAAACTCGTCAAAGGGCTTATCTGCCTTTTGAGGTTCATAGATCAACCTTGGGATTGGACATCTCTTTGGGGGGCTTTTAAAGCAGGCCTTTTCGAAGGACTCGAGGGGTTTCCCGATGAGGGCATTGAAACCTTTCTCGAAACTCCCAAGGGGAAAGATCCCTGTGAGGTCCTTAAGGCCCTCTTCCCCAAGGGGTTCAAAGAGTGCCTCGAACCCCTGATGGAAGGCGTGGTCATAACCCCTTACAGGCTCCTTTGGGAACTCATGAGACGGTTGAAGCTCTTTTACCGCTTTCAGGAAGAGGTCCCTTTGTTGAGGAGGCTTCTAGAAGTGGTGTTCAAGGCCGAGATGTCTGGGGTGAACAGCGTTTCCTCTTTTCTCGAATTCTGGAACCAGAAAGGTGCTGAGGAAAGGGTAGGGATGCCAGAGGAGATCCGCGCTGTAAGGGTAATGACTGTGCATAAGGCCAAAGGGCTTGAGTTCCCTGTGGTATATGTGCCCTTTACGGATTGGACGGCCAAAAAGGGGTCCTACATAGAAGACGGCCAGGGGGGTATTTACTATGTGACTAACCCTACAGCCTATGACCTCCGCGTCCTAAGGTTAAAGAAATGGATGGAGGAAGTCCTTGAGAATTTGAACCTACTTTACGTAGCGACTACTAGGGCAAAAGAAGAACTTTACCTCTATTTGACCTGTCCAGTCAGGAAAAGCCCAGGTTGTCTTTCCTTTGCCCTTAAGGAGTTGGGGTTCCATGGGGCTTCAGAAGAGGATAAAGATCCTTCAAACAGAGCTTGAGCCCCCAGAAAGGCTACGTTCCAAAAGGAGGGGTGAAATTATCCATAAGGCCCTTTCCCTGTACGAACCAGGCCGTGGTCTCAGATGGGCAGTTGAGGCGGCCTTTTCCGCCTTGGAAGGGCCTTGGGACCAAAGTTCAGTTGAGGAGGTTTTAGGGCTTTTAGAGAGGTTGATGCTCATCCCCAAGGTGAAGGATTGGTTGTGCAAAAAGGGGTTCACGGAACTTGAGGTGGTCGATGGGAATGGGAGGCTTCACAGGCTTGATAAGGTAATAGTGAACGAAGAAGAAATCGAAGTGCTCGAATACAAAACCGGTGATCCCGAAATATCCCATAGGGAACAGCTAAAGGGATACCTAATACTACTGAAGGAGATCTTCCCCAATAAGGCCTTAAAGGGCTTTCTCCTTTATTTGGACAGCGGCCTTGTTGAGGAAGTTTCCCTAGAGGATGCGGATCAATAAGGCCTTAAAATAGTCCCCTTCTGGGTGAGAAAAGAGGACAGGGTGGTCAAGAGGGGCCCGTGAGGAGGAAAGTAATTGTATGGCCCTTCCTAAGCGCAGGGAGGCCTTATAGATAGCCTGACTGAGGTCCTCAAGGGAAACCCTCTGTGTACAACAACAACTGAGCAAAAGCCCCCCTTTCTTTAATAAGCGCATAGCCAGGTAATTTATCTCTTCATAGCCCCTTAAGGCCTGTGGGACCTCGTCACGAGAGCGGGCAAAAGGTGGGGGATCAAGTATCACGAGGTCGTAGCGCTCGCGTTCTTCCCTTAGGAACTCAAAGGCATCTGCCCTATGGAAGTCGCACCGCGACAGGTCCAACCCGTTCAGGAGCACGTTCTCCTTGGCCAGTGAAAGGGCGCTGGCCGAGGAGTCTACTGCCCTAACGAACTTTGCTCCTCCCTTTAGGGCCGCTACGGTGAACCCTCCGGTGTAACAGAAACAATCCAGGACCTTTTTGCCCTCTGCCAAGTGCAGTATGAGTTGACGGTTGTCCCTTTGATCGAGGTAAAAACCGGTTTTTTGCCCCCCCTGGATGTCTATTAGGAATCTAAAAGGGAACTCCTCGACTTCCTGAAGGCCCTCATGGTTCCCCTTAAGCAGTCCCTCCTGGGGCTTCAAGCCCTCCCGTTGTCTTGCTTGAGGATCGCTTTTCTCATAAATGGCCTTAGGGGCAACGAGGGCTTCAAGGCAACTCAGGATCTCCTCTTTTACCCGTTCCATACCCCAGGTGTGGACCTGTATGGCCAAAAGTGGACCATATCGGTCCACGATGAGACCCGGCAAGAGGTCGCCCTCAGCGTTGACAAGCCTTACGGCATTGGTCCTTTGGCCCAAAGGTTTGCGGAGCTCAAGGGCCCTTTTAAGCCTCCTTTCAAAAAAGGCCCTGTCTACCTTTTCCCTATTCCAAGTTAAAACCCTTATGGCTATTGGAGAATGGGGACTCCAATGCCCTTGCGCTATGAAACGCCCTCGGTAGTCGAGTACTTGCACCACGTCGCCTGCTTCGGCTTGGGTCCTTTCCACTGCGCCCAAGTACACCCAAGGGTGGAACTCCCTTATGGGTGTTTCTTTCCCCTTTTTCAGGATGCAGAAGGGCATTCCCTTAAAAGTGATGATATAGGTACGGTGCCTTCTGTTGCAAGTTCAGGCCATAGGGATTATCTTGTCTAAAACCCTCCTTTTAGGAGGGATTTTTTTAAGGGTTATGAAGAAGGGCACAGTAAAAGGGAAGCTGCAAGAGGCCGAAAGGAAGCTCCTTGAGGGGGTGGGCGAACCGGAAGAGGAGGGGTTTGTCCCCTCGCCCTTTCAAGTGAAGGCCGTTGAAGAACTCAAAAAGGGTTCGGATGTCATAGTCGTCGCCCCCACCGGAAGTGGTAAGACCTGGATAGCCCTTAAGGCCATCGAGCAATACCTTTCCGAAGGTAAGGTCACCTGGTATACGACCCCCCTTAAGGCCCTTTCCAACCAAAAATACGACAACTTCAGGGAACTTTTTGGGGAACGCCATGTGGGCCTGCTGACTGGGGAGAGGCGAGAGAATCCATCAGCACCTGTAATAGTGGCTACCACTGAAGTCCTCCGGAATGCCCTTTACGGCTCAAATTCCCCCCCTGATTTCGTGGTTCTGGACGAAGCCCATTATCTAGGTGATGAGGAGAGAGGTACCACTTGGGAGGAAGTAGTCATACTTTCTCCCAAGGAGACGCAATTGCTCTTGCTTTCAGCCACCATATCCAACGTAAGGGAACTTTCAGGGTGGATGGGGGAGGTGAGGGGGAGAACACCCAAGGTGATAAAGGCCCAGGGTAGGCCTGTGCCTTTGCGCTATGCCTTCTTGGGGGACAAGGGAGTGCTTTTGCCTTTGGAGGTGGAGTACCTTAAGGCAGTGGGCCCCTATCGTAAAAAGGGAGGGCCTGAAAGGGTCCTCGAACTCCTTGAGGGGAAAGGGCTTTTGCCTGCCATATGGTTTCTGCCCAAAAGGAGACAGTGTGATCTCATGGCAAAAAGGTTTTCCCGTATCCCCTGGCCCAAAGAAGGGGAAAGGGTGGAAGTCTATCGAGAGGTTGTAGGTGATGACCCCCATTTGTGGTCCCATCCCCTCTTGGATGCCCTCCTCATAGGGGGTGTGGCCTCGCACCATGCAGGCCACCTCACCAAGTGGAAGGTAGCTGTCGAGAAGATGCTGGCCAAAGGCCTCCTTAGGGCTGTCTTTGCCACCACTACCCTTGCCGCTGGGCTCGATGTGCCGGCAAGAACCGTCCTGATGAGCTCGTTGTCCACAGGCGATGGCCGTAAGCTAACCGCCCTCGAATTCCACCAGATGGCAGGGAGGGCTGGCAGGCGTGGTAAGGACAAGGTGGGGTTTGTGGTGATGGTGGGTATGGGGCCCAGGGATTGCCTATATGCCCTGAGGCTTTCCCTGGAGGAACCAGAGCCCTTGAACTCCTCCTTCAGGCTCCATTACCACCAGATCCTCAACCTCCTTGACAAATATAGCCCCAAAGAGGTCGAGTCCTTCCTTGACAAGAGCTTTCTCCTTTACCAAATGCGCGGCAGGAGGAAGAAGAAAATAAGGGGGCTACTGCTGAAGGGTTTGAGGAAGAGGCTTTCGCTACTCCAAGAATTGGGATATCTCGGAAAAGACTACAAGTTGGTGGATGAGCTGAGATGGGTCCTCATGTTAAGACATGAGCATTCCCTTGTCCTTTCAGAACTCATCAGACGTGGGTACTGTAAGGGGGTAGGACCTTCCACGTTCGCTGCCTGGGTAGGATCCCTAGCAGGGGAAAGGGTGCCGAGGAAGGCCATCGATAAAGTGGACCTCGGGGTTATGAGGAAAGTGATATGGGAATTGGAAGCCCTGGAGCATAAGTGGGGCATAGTGCCTTTGGGCCTCAGGGCTTCATACCAAGGTCGAAGGGGTACAGCTGAGGCCGAAAGGAGGGCTTCGGTATTAAAGGCGTGGGCGGAAGGGATGGAATGGGGAGAAGTTGTGGAATTGGCCCAGATGGAAGAAGGCGACCTACAGAGGTTGATCCTACAGACGGCCGAGCTCTTAAGGGAGATAGAAGATCTGGGACTTGAGGTAAGCGAGTTAGCAGCCGAGGCAAGGTCCCTTTTGCTCAGACCGCCTGTTTGGGATTGGTTTTGAGCTTGCCTAAGGCCTTGGGGTTGTGTTAAAGGATGAGACCGATGTAAAAAGCACACCTCTGGATCCCTTGGGCGGTGCCCCTTCAAAGGGGTTCCCTAGGGAGGCGAAGGGGGTGGAAGTATAAAACCAAAGGAGGTGAACATATGCCAGTGGTCAGTATGAAGGAGCTACTAGAAGCAGGGGTCCATTTCGGCCATCAGGTCCACAGGTGGAACCCGAAGATGAAGCCTTACATCTTCGGGGAAAGGAACGGCATTCACATAATAGACCTGCAGAAGACCTTACAGATGGTCGATGTGGCTTATGACTTCATAAAGAATACGGTAGCGGAAGGGAAAAAGGTCCTCTTTGTGGGTACGAAGAAACAAGCCCAGGAGGCGGTAAGGGAGGAGGCCACAAGGTGTGGGATGTTTTATGTGGTCCACAGGTGGTTAGGTGGAACGCTTACCAACTTTCAGACCATCCGTCAAAGCATAGAGAAGTTCAAGCGATTGGAGAAACTCGAAGAGAGGGAGGAGTTCCGGCGGTTGCCCAAAAAGGAGATAATGCGGCTTATAAAGAAACGGGAGAAGATGCGGCGCAACTTCGAGGGTATAAAGGACATGGAAGAACTACCAGGTGCCTTGTTTGTGGTAGACCCCAAGAGGGAGGAGATTGCAGTAAAGGAGGCAAATAAACTGGGCATCCCTGTGGTTGCAATAGTGGACACCAATTGTGATCCAGACCTAATAGATTACGTAATCCCAGGCAATGACGATGCCATAAGGGCTATAAAGCTTTTGGCCTCAAAGATGGCCGATGCGGTAATGGAGGGCAAGGAGATTTATAGGGAAAAGCTCCAGGCCCGTTATGAAGGAGTGGAGGTAGAAGAAATCTCCTCAAAGAGGCCCGGGCCTCCTGAGGTAGAGGTGGTTTCCTTGGGGGAAGAGGCCTCTTACGAGGATTATGAATACGAAGACTTCGAAGAGGAGGAATAAAGGCCATGGCTGAGATAAGTGCACAGCTTGTGAAGGAACTTCGTGAGAGGACTGGTGCTGGCTTTATGGACTGCAAAAAGGCCCTTGAAGAGTGCAAGGGCGATATAGAGGAAGCCATTGTCCTTTTGAGGAAAAAGGGGCTGGCAAAGGCCGAGAAGAAGGCTGGCCGCGAGACAGCCGATGGGCTCATAGGTTCTTACATCCACGCAGGAGGCAAGATCGGAGTGCTTGTGGAGGTCAACTGTGAGACGGACTTCGTGGCCCGTACTGCGGACTTCCAGAACCTGGTGAAGGAAATAGCCATGCAAATAGCCGCCATGAACCCCAAATACGTCTCAATAGAGGATGTTCCCCCTGAGGTGTTGGAAAGGGAGAAGGAGATACTGAGGGAACAGGCCAAGGCCTCCGGGAAACCCGACCATGTGGTGGAGAAAGTGGTAGAGGGTAGGCTTAAGAAGTTCTTTGAGGAGAACTGCCTTCTTGAGCAGCCTTATATCCGCGACCAAAGTATGACTGTTAAAGAGCTCATAGCCCAGGCCATAGCAAAGCTGGGGGAGAACATAAGGGTAAGGCGATTTGTGCGTTTCCAGCTGAACGAACCCCTATGAAGTACAGGAGGATCCTGTTAAAGGTAAGCGGGGAGATCTTGGCCAAGGAGCCCCAAAGGGTAGCCGAGGAGATCTGTTGGGCAAAGGGGGAGGGGATCGAGGTCGCGGTGGTGATGGGAGGAGGGAACCTCATCAGGGGGGTGGAGGCCCAAGGGATTGAGAGGGAGACAGCGGATTATATGGGGATGATGGCCACAGTGATAAATGCCCTCCTTTTAAGGTCCTATTTGCAGAGGCAGGGGCAGAGGGTCTTATTGGTTTCTTCCCTGCCGGTTCTGGGCCTTGTACCGCCTTACGAGAGGGAGGAAGCCCTTCATGCTTTAGGGGAAGGCTACGTGGTGCTTTTGGCGGGTGGAACCGGCAACCCTCGGTTTAGCACCGATACGGCGGCTGCCCTGAGGGCTTTGGACCTGCGGTGCGAGGTGTTGATGAAAGGGACGAAGGTGGATGGGGTGTACGAAGCTGACCCTGTGAAGTTTCCCCATTGTAAGAGGTTCGACAGGTTGACCCATAAGGAGTACCTCTCGCTGAACTTGGGGGTCATGGACGAAATGGCCGTTTTCCTTTCTTGGCGATACGGGTTGCCGATCTTGGTATTTGACTTCCTTCGCCCTGGTGGTTTAAAAAGGGCCTTGACCGAGGAAGGCTTTGGGACCCTTATATCGAGCCCGGAGGTGTGAGGATGGTGGAGGACCTGATCAAGGAATGCGAGGAGAAGATGAAAAAGACCCTTTCGGTCTTGGAGAAGGATCTAGGAAAGGTCAGGGCAGGAAGGGCTTCTCCGGCATTGCTTGAAGGCATAAGGGTAGACTATTACGGGAACCCTACGCCCTTACAACAATTGGCAAGCATTTCTATCCCTGAAAGCCGTACCATCGTGATCCAACCCTGGGATAAGTCCATCCTAGGGGAAATAGAAAAGGCCATACTTAAATCGGACTTGGGTTTGACACCTCAAAACGACGGTAAGGTTATAAGGCTTGTGTTGCCGAGGCTGAGCGAAGAGAGGCGTAGAGAGCTTGTCAAACTCGTGAAGAAGATGGGAGAAGAAAGCAAAGTGGCCTTGAGGAACATCAGGAGGGATACGATCGAGGAACTGAGACGTATGGAGAAGGATAAGCAACTTTCTAAGGACGATCTCAAGCGCTACGAGGGGGAAGTCCAGAAATTGACCGACAGGTATGTGGAAAAGGTTGACAAGATGGTAGCTCAAAAGGAAAAAGAAATAATGGAAGTATAGGGGGGTTAGCCCTAAAAAAACAAAGGAGGTGTGGAGATGGCATATGTGATCACAGATGATTGTGTGGCCTGTGGGACCTGTGCGGAGGAATGCCCTGCAGGGGCGATCGAAGAGGGAGAGGACAAATACGTGATAAACCAGGACCTTTGCACTGAGTGCGGGACCTGTGTTGAAGTGTGTCCCAACGACGCTATAATAGAAACTGAGTAAAGGATCCTTTAGCCCGAAGGCCACATCTAGACTCCAAAGAAAGGAGGTGAAAGGATGGGCAAAGGGGTGAAAGTAGCAGCAGGATTGCTAGGTTTGATGTTGCTTGCTGCATATGGATGTTGTCCTACGTGTCCCACAAAGGCTGAGATACCGGAAGCTACCCTCAAGGCAGTACAAGATGCTGCTGCTCGTGCTGAAGCGGCGGCCAAGAGGGCTGAAGACGCAGCGGCACGAGCTGAGTCTGCGGCTTCTCGGGCCCAAAACGCCCAAGTAGCGGCTGAAGAGGCTGCCAAGAAGGCCCAGGAGGCTCAGGCCAAGGCTGAGGCTGCAGCGGCCAAGGCTGAGGCTGCAGCGGCCAAGGCTGAGGCTGCAGCTGAAAAGTGCACCAAGGCTTTTGAGAAGTCCCTCCAGAAAGGGAAGTGATCAGGGAGTGAGAAGTTCTGGTATGCCCTTCCTCTCCTTTACGGCTTTGTAAAGGAGAGGAAGGGAAATTTTTTCGGATATGCCTTTGGACCTAGCAAGGGAAAGGGCATAAGAAAAAAGGTCTCCTATGCGTCCATATAAATCGGGGTGCACCTCTATGTAGATCTTTTCGGCGTCGCATCCGAACTTTACGGGTTGGTAGACGATATCAACCCTCATACCTATGGTGACCAAGGGGAATAAGGTCTCGATATCTTCAGGGTACATCCTTATGCATCCACGGCTGACGAGCCGTCCTACCCCCCAAGGTTTATTGGTACCGTGTATGCCATATAAACTTGCTGTTAAGCCTATCCAGTACCTGCCCAAAGGGTTGTCAGGACCGGGCGGGACTGCGGTTATGCCCTTATATTGATCTTTAAGGGAAGGTGGGACATACCAAACGGGGTCTACCTTTTTTTCCTTGACGCGGAAGCTCCCGAGGGGTGTAGGGTATTCCTCAATTCCAATGCCAATAGGGTGAGTTTTGACAAGCCCATGTCTAGGCATGAAAAGGTAAAGCCTCATCTCAGGTACGTTTACCACAATCCCTTCTTGGTGAAACTCGGGTAGGACCCACTTAGTGGGTATTTTCAGGATCATCCCTTCCGGAGGCAGCCAAGGGTCCAAATCTGGGTAAAGGATTTGTAGTTCGTTGTAACCTAAGTCGAACTTACGGGCGATGTCAAGCAAGGTGTCCTTCTTTTGCACCTGATACTCCCTTATGACCCCTATTACCATCCTTGCTGAAGGGCAGGGACATGGGCAGCCAGGAGGAGGCATCTTATAAGGGTAAGCATGGCCGTAAAGGTCTTCGGCAGCCAGCAAAAGCCCTAAAAGAAGGCTTACAACAAGCTTAAAGGATCCACTTCTACCTCTATCCTTACCCCCCGTGGTCTTGGCAGGTGGGATAAGGCTTCCTTTAAGGGACCGTACCCTTTCGCCTTTAGAAGTATTTGCCATCTCCACTTCCCAAACAACCGCTCCAAAGGAGCAGGAGCAGGCCCAAGGACCTTTATGTTATCGGAATGGATTTTTTTTACAAGTTCCTCTGAGGCCCTATACGCCTTATCCCTGTCCGTACTTATCACCCTTATCGAGGCCATCCTGCAAAATGGTGGGTAATCGAGCAGATGCCTTTCACGGATCTCCTGTCGGTAAAAGGCAAGGTAATTATGGGAAGAGGCCGCTTGGACCGTGTAGTGCTCAGGGACAAAGGTCTGTATCACCACCTTACCAGGACCTTCTCCCCTTCCAGCCCTTCCTGCTGCTTGGCTTAAAAGCTGGAAGGTCCTTTCGGCTGCTCGGAAATCGGGCAGGTTCAAAGTGATATCTGCTAGGACCACCCCTACGAGCTCTATCCGGGGGAAGTCATGCCCCTTTACGACCATTTGTGTTCCCACCAGCACATCTACTTCACCCCGTTCCAGGGCCATTAGGGCCTTCTCGTAGTCCCTTTGGCTTGAGACTACGTCGCTGTCCATCCTCGCTATGCGTTTAGTGGGAAAAAGCTCTTCGAGCGCCTCTGCTACCCTTTCTGTACCAAAGCCCATTTGTGTCATGCGCCTCCCAGAGCAGTTAGGACATACCTGAGGGGCCTTTAGGCTGAAGCCGCAATAATGACACAAAAGGACCCCTTGGTCGGCATGGTAGGTAAGGGATACACTGCAGTATTTGCACTTCAGCGAGGTGCCACACTCCTTGCATAGGAGGAAAGGGGCATACCCCCTGCGGTTGACAAACAAAATGGCCTGTTTTCCCCTGGACAGGCATTCCTTTAGGGATTGAAGGAGTTCCTGGGAGAATATCCCCCTTTTGCCCCGCATGTCTACAACCTGGACCTCCGGCATAGTGTTACGGTTGACCCTTTTGGGCAAGGTCAAAAGGGTGAGTTTACCGCGTTTTGCGTTGAAGAAGGTCTCTACAGATGGTGTGGCTGAGCCTAGGATAACGGTTGCCCCTTCTATCTTCGCCCTTACCAACGCGAGGTCCCTTGCATGGTAACGGAACCCCCCTTCATGTTGCTTGTAGGAAGGATCGTGCTCCTCGTCCACGACTATTAGGCCCAGGTTCCTAACGGGGGCAAAAAGGGCTGAACGTGCCCCAAGTACAAGCCTGGCCTCCCCTTCTGCAACCCTATGCCATTGATGCCACCTTTCGGACTCGGTCATCCCACTGTGTAACACCGCTATGCCTTCCCCTAGCCTCTTGAAACGGCTGTAAAGTTGAGGCGTTAGGGATATCTCAGGGACCAAGACCAAAACCCCCTCGCCTCTATTCAAAACCTCCTCCGCTGCCCTTATGTAGACTTCTGTCTTGCCACTACCTGTCACACCGAAAAGCAAAAAGGCCCCACCTTTGTGGGAACTTATCTCCTTTAAGGCCCTTTTCTGCCAATAGCTGAGTTCCCGGGGGATCACTCCTTTTGCCACCTCGCCCAAGGCCATAAACGCCCTTGCCGCCTTACGGAAAGTGGGAGAAAGTAACCCTTCCCTTAAGGCCTCCTTTATCCCCTCTCCGCCTAGGTACTTTTCCCAAACCTTTAGGCCCAAGGACCTTCCATGGAGCCCTGGGGGCAACTTCGGCAGCCTTCCTTCCCGTAGGGCCCTTTCTCCCTCTTGCGTTAGCTTTAAGTTTACCTTCCGACTTGAAGGGGGCAGGGCCCACTTCAAAGCCGAACCAAAGGGACAAAGGTAATGGGAAGATGCCCACTTCAAGAGTTCGAGGAGCTTTTCCGAAAGCAGATGCGGTCCTTCCGAGATACCTAAGACCTCCTTCACGTCCGGGATAGACACAAGCTCTGCTGGCCTTCCCTCCTTTAGGGCTATGACTACCCCTATCTTTTCCTTGCCCCTTAAGGGACATATGACCGGTGTCCCTATTCCTATACGTCCGTAAAGGTGAGGGGGGACCTTATACCACAAGGGTTCAATAGGCAAGGGAAAGGCGACAAGGGCAAAGTTTTCGTCCATCTCCTTTTTCGTCTTCCAGTCCTTTATAATAAGGTCTTTGTGGGCCCCTTGGAAAGGATAAGGGTTGTATTGGTTGAGCCTGAGGGTCCCCTCAATGTGGGGATGGTGGCCAGGGTTATGAAGAACATGGGTTTAAAGGAACTGGTCCTTGTAAAACCAAAGGCGCCGCCTCTTCACCCCTATTGTCTCGTCATGGCAACTGGGGCAAAGGAGGTGTTATGGGAAGCGAGGGTATTGGACAGCCTTGAAGAGGCCCTTAAGGGGAGTGCCCTTGTAGTGGGGACTACTCGAAGGAGACGTAAAAAAAGGGAACTCATCCCCTTAAGAGAAGCAGCCCCTCGGGTATTAGAGGTGGCCAAAAGCCAAAGGGTTTCAGTGCTCTTTGGACGTGAAGACAGCGGATTGACAAACGAAGAGCTTTCCCTCTGTCATCTCCTTGTGACCATCCCAGCGGACCCCGTGCACGGTTCCCTTAACCTTTCGCATGCTGTGGCGGTGTTCCTTTACGAATTGAGGAGTCAATTGAAGGGTGTTACCGCTCCCAAGAGGAAACTAGCCCCATGGGAGGAACTACAAGGCCTGTTCGCCCATATGGAAGAGGCCCTGAGCAGGATAGGGTTTATGGATCCCCAAAACCCGAAAAGGGGGGTCGAGGACCTAAAGGAGATCCTGTTGAGGGCAGGCCTTGACTCCAAAGAGGTCAGGCTTCTGCGAGGCCTTTTCAGAAGGATTATTTGGGCAACCGAAAAAGCTACAAAAGGAGGTAAAGGATGAGGGAGCTTTCCAAGAGGGTAAAAGCGGTAAAGCCTTCCCCCACTTTGGCCATCACGGCAAAGGCAAAGGCCCTTAAGGCACAAGGGGTAGACCTTATAGACTTTGCCGCAGGAGAGCCCGATTGGGACACCCCTCTCTTTGTCAAAGAGGCAACGGTAAAGGCCCTCGAGGAGGGATTCACCAAGTACACCCCCTCTGCCGGTATCCCCGAGCTGAGGGAGGCCATCTGCGAAAAACTGAGGAGGGAAAACGGTCTAAACTACACTCCAGATGAGGTCATCGTTACAGCCGGAGGCAAACAGGCCCTCTACAACCTCTTCATGGCCCTCTTTGAAGAAGGTGACGAGGTAATAATACCTTCCCCTTACTGGGTATCCTACATAGCTATGGCCCTGCTCTCAGGCGCAAGGCCAGTACCAGTGGATACCGAAAACAACGGCTTCAAACTGGCCCCCGAAGATTTCAAAAAGGCCATAACCCCAAAGACAAAAGCCGTGGTCATAAATTCCCCTTGCAACCCTACGGGGGTTGTCTATGACGAAGAGGAATTGTCATCCTTGGCAGAGGTTGCCTTGGAAAAGGACCTTTGGATCATCTCAGACGAAGTCTATGAGCACCTTACTTACGATGGGATTAAACACTGTTCTATAGCTTCCCTAGCCCCTGAAGTGAAGCAGAGGACTGTTGTCGTTAATGCCCTTTCGAAGACCTATTGTATGACAGGTTGGAGGGTAGGTTTTGCTGCTGGGCCAAGGGAGGTGATATCGGCCATGGAGGTCATTCAGAGTCAAAGTACCTCAAATGTGACTTCTTTTGTGCAAAAAGGGGCCCTTTCAGCCCTTCGTAACCCTCAGGATTTCGTCAAGGCCTTAAGGGACGAGTTTCAAAGGAGGAGGGACGTGATATATACACTTGTAGTTTCCCGTTTGGGCCTAAGGTGTGTGAAGCCAAGTGGTGCTTTTTACCTTTTCCCTGACTTCAGACCCTTTTTAGGCAAGGTCCTCAAGGATGACCAGGAGCTATGTAAATACCTTTTGGAAAGGGCCAAAGTGGCCACCATTCCGGGTTCGGAGTTCGGTAAGGAAGGATTTCTTAGGTTTTCCTTCTGCACCCCCGAACCGGCCCTAAGGGAAGGGGTAGAGAGGATTAGGCAGGCCTTGGAGGAATTGGCTTAGGCCTTCTTCCGGTTTCCTTCCAGCGGATAAAATCCTCGAGGATCCTTTTGTGGTCGAAGGCCAATTCGGGAGGAAGTTCCTCCAAGGGGAAAAACCTGGCTTCCTCAGCATCGTCCCCTGCCTTAAGGTTTCCGCCCTTTGGCCGTGCGATAAATACCGTAGTGATGTTGTGTTGTCTTGGATCCCTCCAAGGCTCCGAATAGGTATAGAACTGTTCCACTAGTTCTACCACAAGGCCCGTTTCCTCCTTGGCCTCCCTTAAGGCCGCTTCCTCTAGGCTTTCGCCGTATTCGCAAAAGCCACCTGGAAGGGCCCACATCTTCGGTTCCTTTAGGCGTTTGATCAATAGAACCTCACCTTGCCTTTCGATGATGAGGTCCACAGTGGGGAATGGGTTTTGGTACACATAAACGCGTTTCCCACAATTGGGGCAATTGACCTCTTTCATTTCCCTCCACTCCCAAAGGGGCTTTTGATCTTAGTTATTTGATGGTATGATCCAGCAAGGAGGGTGGTCAAGGCGTTCAAAGACGGGAAGGAAAAGGCCCTTTTTTGTGCGAAGGCGGCAAAGGAGAAAAAGGCCCAGAGGTTGGTCCTGTTAAACCTAAAAGGGCTCACCACTATTACGGACTATTTCCTCATCTGCAGTGGTGTCTCCGACCGTCAGGTCCAAACCATAGCCTCTTACATCGAGGAGAAGATGGCCGAAGAAGGTGAACGTCCTTTGGGAGTAGAAGGGTTGCCTGAGGGCAGGTGGGTCTTGTTGGATTTTGACGACGTGGTGGTTCATATCTTCCAGGACCCAGTGAGGGAATACTACGACCTGGAAGGGCTTTGGATAGAGGCAGAAAGGATCCCCTTGGGGGATTTAGAAGAAGAGGACTTAGACCGAGGGTGAGATAGATGCGTATAAGGTCATCGGTTTTCTTTGGGGCCCTTTTGTTCGGCCTTTACCTTTACCTTTTGCTCCTGAACCCAGAGGGGTTGAAGGTTCAGATCTACCCAAGTAAATATTGGGAGACCTCCTTGGGTTTGGTGGTCCTTCTGGCCTTTCTCGCTGGTGGCCTGATCGTAGGCCTTACCGATGCCATGAAGGACTTGAAGCGGACCCTAGAGGTCAAGGCCTTCAAAAGGCGTCAGAAGGCTTTGTGGGAGTATCTGGAGGAAGCCGAAGAAAGCCTCTGTGAAGGGGACTTCGAGGAGGCCGAGGAGAGGTTGAAGAAGGCTGTGAAACTCTTACCGGAAAGGCCCTTTGTTTACCTGAAGCTCGGTGAGTTGTACCTATCGACTGGGGACTGGCAGAAGGCAGAGGAGGCTTTAAAGAGGGCGCGGATCTTTGAAGGAGCGGAGACTAGAAAACTCATGCTTGAGGCAAGGGTTGCACTTCTGAAAGGCGACCAACAAAGGGCTGAAAAGGCGCTCTTAGAACTGTTGAGGCAAAACCCCTTAAACCGTGAGGCCTTAAAGGCCTTAAGGGACCTAAAGGTTAAACAAGGGCTTTGGGATGAAGCCTATGAGTTTCAAGAGAGGCTCTCTAAGCTTGGCTTTGAAAAGGAGGAGATGCTCTTGGGCCTCCGCTACGAAAGGGTAAAGGCCCTATATGAAAAGGACAGGAAGGAGGCCTTGAAGGAACTGAAAAGTATGAGTAAGGACTACCCGCGTTTTGTACCTTGTTGGGTCCTTTGGGGCGATTTGCTTATGAAAAGGGGGAAGGAGAGGGCTAGCCTCGAGGTTTGGAGAAGGGGTTGGGAGGAGACTCAAAACCCGGTGTTCCTCGAGAGGTTGGAGGAGTACTTCATCTCCAAAGGAGATCCCCGCGGGGCAATAAGGCTTTATTTGGAGTCGATGGCCAAGAGGCCAGACGATGTGCTTTTACGTTTCCTCTACGCAAGGCTGCTTTACAGGCTGGGGCTGACAGAAGAGGCCCTGGGAAGGCTTGAAGAGGATGGAGAACTGCTTCAAGGGTTTGCCCCTTACCATTACCTAAGGGCACGGGCCTTTGCCAAAACCGGGGACTGGCAAAAGGCCTTTTTGGAGTTCGAACAGGGACTTAAGTTGGAGGGTAGAGGCCTGTTCTTCTACAGGTGTTCAAATTGCGGACAAAAAGCGCCACAATGGAGTGACCGCTGCCCAAATTGTGGTCTATGGGGGACTTTCCAAGCTTCTTTGGAGTCTTAAGGTCCTTTTTGGACTTCTTCAGCAATTTCCTTTTCCCATGGGTTTGTCCCTTATGCGGAAAGGCAAGCGAGGGCATCTGCGGAGAATGCCTCAAAGCCATGCCCGTCTGTCAGGAACCCCTTTGTCCACGCTGCGGCTTGCCCTATCCTTCTGGGTCTCCAAGTCACCTCTGTGGTCCGTGTTCAGAAGGGGAGTACCCCTTTTCCAAACATAGGTCTTATGGGCTCTATCAAGGGACCCTCGAAGAACTTATCCGTCGCTTCAAATACGGAGGACAGACCTTTCTGAAGGAGGCCCTGGCCGACTTGCTCTTTTGCGCTTACATGGGCCTAGGGGAGGAGGTGGACCTCGTGGTTTCGGTTCCTTTGTCCCGAGGTAGGCTTAAGGAGAGGGGGTTTGACCAGAGTTTGCTTTTAGCCAAGGGATTTGCCCGTAGGTCTGCCCTGAAGTTGGGCGAAGGGGTCCTGGAGAAGGTAAAGGAGACACCGCCACAGGTGGGCCTAAGTGGGAAGGAGCGCAGGCAGAACCTCAGGGGTGCGTTTGCGGTAAAGGAGCCTGAGACAGTAAAGGGGAAGAAGGTCCTAGTAGTGGACGATGTCTTCACCACTGGTGCTACCTTGTCTGAAGTATCCAAGGTGTTGCTTAAAGCAGGGGCCAAGGAGGTTTTTGCGATAACGGTAGCAAGGAGCATATGAATTGGACTGTACTCACCTTGAGGCGGTAAGGGAAGAGGTTTCCAAGTGTGTAAAATGTGGGCTATGCCTTTCGGTATGTCCCCTTTACGAAGAGGTCCCACGGGAACTTTTGTTTGCCCGTGGTAGGAACATCGTGTGTGAAGAGATCTTATCCGGAAGGTCCTTTCAATGGCAAGTTTTGGCCGAACGCCTTTCATGGTGCCTCGGATGCAATAGGTGCGGTCGGAGCTGTCCTGCAGGCCTTAAAGCAGCAGAAGTGACCTTCGCCTTAAGGGCAGAGGCAATAAGGCAAAAAGGGCTTCCCCTTTTTAAAGCCCTCTTGCCCCATCTTATAACCCACAGGGGAAGTTTTGGCCTTTTGCTCTCCTTGGTCTCCCTTTTTCAAGGATTTTGGATAAGAAATAGGCCCTTTCTTCGGCATCTGCCTGGCTTTTTAAAGGGCCTTAGGCTTCCTCCTGTACGTTTTCCCCCTTTGAGGTACAGGGTAGCAGAGAGGCTTGTACCGAGGGGCAAGAGGATACTCAAGGTGGCCTTTTTCCTCGGCTGTGCCACGGAGTACGTCTTCCAGAAGGCGGCCCTTAACTTCCTCAGGTTCCTCTTGAACAGAGGGGTTGAGGTTGTTTTACCCCGCGGACAGGTTTGCTGCGGTATGCCCTTTTACGGGTGGGGCGACAGGAAGGGTTTCCAACTCATGGTTTCGAAAAACCTCAAGGCCTTCTCTGCCGTTGACTTCGACTACCTTTTGACCCTTTGTCCAAGTTGCGGTCAGGTTTTAAAGGGATTTTACCCAGATCTTATGGCAGGGAAAACGCTTGACTTCACCGAACTAGTGGTCGGTCTCCTCCATAAGGGTGAAGGGCTCAGGGGCAGCCTTGCGGGCAAAAGGGTGACCTATCACCATCCGTGTCATCTGGCTGCCCAAAAAGGTATAGAGGGACAACCGGAGAAGATCATAAAGACCATGGAAGGTCTCGAGTTCCTTGAGTCTCCTAATGGTTGCTGTGGTATGGGAGGGAGCTTTGCCATGGAACATCCCGAGTTGTCCCAAAAGATGGCCTCAAAGAGGTTGAAAGAACTCCTAAAAACCGGGGCTGATGTTGTCCTCACCACTTGTCCTGGTTGCATCCTTCAACTTTCCCATACGGCAAAAAGGGAAGGCGCCTCCCTTGAGGTCATCCACTTGGCAGAAGTCCTCCTTTGAACTTGACGCACTCCAGGATCGGCACAATAATGTCGTTTTAGGGGGATTGGGATAAAGATGGAGAGACGCCAACGGGCTATAGGGGTAGGACATCTATTGGTAAAAGCGGGCTTGGTCTCCGAACAAGAGCTTTCCCGGGCTCTAGAAGAACAGAAAAGGACGGGCAAAAGCCTAGTTTCCATCCTTATAGAACTCGGTTTGATAAGTGAGGAAAAGCTCATTGAATTCCTCCACTCAAGGTATGGGGTTCCTTCTGTGAACCTCGAAGGGGTGGAGTTAGATCCGAAGTTGGTAGAGCTTGTGGGTCCGGATGTGGTGAGGACGAGGCTTGTGGTCCCGGTTAACAAGCGCGGTTCTACTTTATACGTGGCTATGGCCGATCCCTTCGACGTGGCCTTGATAGACGACCTAAAGTTCAGGACAGGGCTTCACGTAGAGCCTCTGGTGGCCCCTGAGTCGCAGATAAAACAGATAGTAGAGGGCTTTTTCAGCCCTGTAAGTGATCTGGCCGAGACCTTGAAGAAGGGCGAAGTCCTTGAGGTGGAGGTGACAAGGCCTCAGGAAACCTTTGACCTCACCGAGGCCGAGAGGGTAGTGGATGAGGCCCCTGTGGTGAAGTTGGTGAATAGGATCCTTACTGATGCCATAATGAAGGACGCAAGTGACATCCACATAGAGCCCTATGAGAAGTCCGTAAGGGTGAGGTACAGGATCGATGGGGTGTTGTATGAGATCATGCAATTGCCCCTTAAGATCAGGAATGCGGTGGTTTCACGCATAAAGATCATGTCGCAGCTTGACATCGCTGAAAGGCGCCTTCCCCAGGACGGTCGCTTCATGGTGAGGTTTGGCAACAGGGAGATAGACTTCCGGGTTTCGGTGATACCGGTTCAGTATGGGGAGAAGGTGGTGTTAAGGCTTTTGGACAAGGGGAGGGTGAGATATGAACTTGAAAGCTTGGGGCTTGAGGAGGACCAGATAGAGGTCCTTGAGAGGGCGATAAACAAGCCCTATGGGATGATCTTAGTGACCGGGCCTACAGGTTCGGGTAAGTCCACTACCCTTTACAGCATCCTCTCAGAGCTCAACAAGCCCACGGTGAATATCTGTACGGCCGAAGACCCCATAGAGATCAGCCTCCCTGGGGTAAACCAGGTCCAAGTCCACGAGGAGATAGGCTTGACCTTCGCCTCGTGTCTGAGGGCCTTTTTGAGGCAGGATCCGGACATCATAATGGTAGGGGAGATCCGTGATGTGGAGACGGCTGAGATAGCCATAAGGGCTGCCCTGACGGGCCATTTGGTCCTTTCCACTTTACATACCAACGACGCTCCGAGTTCCATGACAAGGCTTTTGGATATGGGCATTGAACCCTTTTTGGTTTCCTCTTCTGTTATCCTAGTGGTGGCACAGAGGCTGGTGAGGACCCTATGCCCCCATTGTAAAGAACCCATGGAGGTACAGCCTGAGGTGATGTTAGAGCTTGGCCTCAAGGAGGAAGACCTTAAGGATGGCTTTAGGTTTTACAGGGCAAAGGGATGTCCTAAGTGCGATAACAGGGGTTACAGGGGGAGGACGGCTATTTTTGAGATCATGGAGGTGGACGATCAGATAAGGGAGTTGGTGCTTAGGCGTGCCCCATCCACCGAAATAAAAAGGGTTGCGCTCCTCAAGGGGATGAGGACCCTTAGGGAGAGCGGACTCCTTAAAGCTAAAAAGGGTTTGACGACCGTGGAGGAAGTCCTTAGGGTTACCTTTGAGTAAGGAGGCGTTGATGGGCGGTGAAAGGCCCGAGATGGAAAAGCTTTTGCGGACCATGGTTGAACAAAAGGCCACAGATCTACACATCACCGCAGGTGCTCCGCCCCATTTAAGGATAAACAAGAGACTTGTGCCTTTGGATTATCCCCCTTTGAGCCCTGCTGATACCCAGAGGCTTTGTTACAGTGTGCTGACTGAGGCCCAAAAGAAGCGCTTCGAAGAACAACACGAGCTTGATTTCTCCTTCGGCATAGCGGGTCTAAGCCGCTTCAGGGGTAACCTTTTCGTGCAGAGGGGAGCTGTAGCAGGTGCCTTCAGGACCATTCCACATAGGATACCGAGTTTCCAAGAACTTGGGCTCCCACCTATAGTGGAGGAGCTGATAAGGCGTCCCAAAGGTCTGGTTTTGGTCACAGGGCCTACCGGTTCAGGGAAATCCACCACCCTTGCCGCCATGATAGACCGGATAAACGAAGAAAGGGCCTGTCATATAGTGACCATCGAGGATCCTATAGAGTACTTACACCCTCATAAGAGGTCTTTGGTAAACCAAAGGGAGGTAGGGGCTGATACCCTTGGTTTTAAGGAGGCCTTAAAACACGTCCTAAGGCAGGATCCAGATGTGATCCTCATAGGTGAGATGAGGGACGTAGAGACCATAGAAACCGCCTTGACCTTAGCTGAGACAGGTCATCTGACCTTTGCTACCTTACATACCAACAGCTGTATAGAGACCATAAACAGGATCGTAGACGTTTTCCCTCCCCATCAACAGCAACAAATAAGGACTATGTTGTCCTTTGTACTTGAAGGTATCCTTTGTCAAAGGCTTCTGCCGCGGGCCGACGGAAGTGGACTTGTCCTTGCCCTTGAGATATTGATACCCAATTCCGCCATAAGGAACTTGATCAGGGAGAACAAGGTCCATCAAATATACTCCCACATGCAGATGGGGCAACTTGAAAGCGGGATGCAGACCATGAACCAAGCCTTAGTTGCCCTTTACAAGCAAGGTCTGATAACCCTTGAAGATGCCTTCTCTGCTACCACCAATATAGAGGAATTGAGGAAGATGTTAGGTACTACGGGTCCTTTAAGCGTAGAATCCTTGGCGAGGTTTTAAGGGATGCCTGTTTACCTTTGGGAAGGTCGGACGCTTTCAGGAGCAATACAAAGGGGGGAGATCGAGGTCCCCGATGAGAGGGCCTTGCAGGTCCTTTTGCGTCAGAAGGGGATCGTTTTGCTTAAGGCCAAAAAGAAGCCTTTGGAGTTACGGCTCCCCTTTTTTGGCAGGAGGATAAAAAAGAGGGATGTCCTTATATTCACCCAGCAGCTTTCAGCCATGATAAACGCAGGCTTACCGCTTCTTCAAAGCCTTGAAATATTGGTCCAACAAACGGAAAACAAGGCCTTGAAGGAAGTCATCCAAAAAGTCAAGCAGGACGTCGAAGGCGGCATGAGCTTTGCTGGGGCCTTGAAGAAACATCCCCGGGCCTTCGACAGGCTTTATGTGGACATGGTGGTGGCCGGCGAACAATCTGGAAACCTGGACCTCATGCTAAAAAGGGTGGCAAACCATATGGAGAAAATGGAGAACCTCAAGCGTAAAGTCCGGTCGGCTATGGTATACCCCTCGATAATAGTGATTGTGGCGATCTTGGTGACGATAGTGCTGCTTGTCTTTGTGATACCCACCTTTGAGAAGCTCTTCAGAGATGTAGGGATGGGGCTCCCCCTCCCCACTCAAATGGTGATAAACCTAAGTAAGTTTACCAAGGCCAACTTCCCTTATGCCTTGTTGGCGCTTATAGGAGCTGCCCTGGGACTCAGGTACTACTATAGGACCGAAAAGGGGAAGTTTGTGATAGACTCCCTCTTGTTGAGGCTTCCAGTCTTTGGGATCCTTTTTAAGAAAGTGGCCATAGCCCGTTTTGCCCGTACCTTGGCCACCCTGGTGACAAGCGGTGTCCCCATACTTGAGGCCCTTGAGATAGTTTCTGCCACTTCAGGCAACCGCAAGGTCGAAAAGGCGGTTCTCGAGGCTCGAAGCCAGTTACAGGAAGGGCAGAGCCTTGCCCTTCCCCTAAGCAAAAGCGGGGTTTTTCCACCCATGGTCACCTATATGATTTCTGTAGGTGAATCCACAGGTAACCTCGAAGGTATGTTGGAGAAGGTGGCCGATTTCTACGAGGCAGATGTAGACCAAGCTATGGCCAACCTCAGCTCCCTCATAGAACCCGTACTTATAGTCTTCCTTGGGGTCCTCATAGGGGGGCTTGTGGTATCCATGTACCTTCCTATCTTCAAGATGGCTGCAGCCATCTAAAGGCCCAATTGGAGCATGAAGGCCGTAAAGAGGGGTATGGAGAGGTTGTCGTCTACCTTGAAAGAAAAGGCCTCTACGAGGCTTGTGGCCGCTGCTACGGCTATGGACCAATACCAAGGTCCATGGTAAAGGACGAGCAATAGGAAAAGGGCTGAGCCAAAAAAGGCAAGGGAGCCCTCAAGGCTCCTTGAGCCTCTGAAGCGTCTTTTCCCCCATCTGGAGCCAACCACAGAGGCTAAGATGTCCGAAACCGAGGCCACGAACAAAGCGGGGATAACGGCCTCTTTTTCAAACAACAAGACGCTCACAAGGGTCCCTATGAGGAAATAGCTTGAACCGATGAGGTTACGTTCTTCCCTTGGCTTTATGAGTTCACCCACAAGCCTGTAGAAGAAGACCCTGAAACCCTTATGGAAGAGCCTCAGTAGATCGCTACCTACATAAAACACCATTGCCAGGGCTATTCCCCAAAGCACCACCCCCTTAGGTAACAACAGATACCCTATAGGGATGACCAGACCTAGACAATGGAAGAGGTCCCTTTTTAGCTCTAGACGGGCAGTTTGACCCATTTTTTCAGCTCCTTGATCTCAGCTTCGGTCAAGGGCCTGAGTTGACCGGGTCTGAGGCCTTCAAGGGTAAGGGGACCATAGGCTACCCTCCTTAACTTCCTTACGGGATGTCCTATAAGCTCAAAGGTCCTCCTTATCACCCGGTTCCTCCCTTCCCTAAGGGTCAAATGGAGCCAAGTGGAGCGGGCAGTTCTGCCTACCACCTTTACCTCCATTTTAGGGCTTGGACCGTCCTGCAAAGGGAGACCCCCTTCGGAGACCTTCTTCAGGACCTTCGGGTCAGGGTGTCCCTTTACCTTCACCAAATAACTTCTAGGCACCTGGAACTTCGGATGGGTGAGCCTGTAGGCCAATTCCCCGTCATTTGTAAGCAGTACCAGGCCTTCAGAGTCCCAGTCGAGCCTTCCTACGGGGAATAACCTCTGCTTTATCCCTCTGAAGAAGTCCATAACAGTAGGCCTTCCCTGTGGGTCCTTCACAGAGGTTATGACCCCATAGGGTTTGTAGAGGAGGAAATAAAGGGGCTCTGGTGGAGGAGGGAGGGGTTTACCGTCAAGGAGGATTTCGTCCCTTAAAGGATCGGCCTTCTGGCCGATCCTGGCTACCTTGCCGTTTACAGTTACCCGGCCTGCCTTGATCAATTCCTCGGCCTTTCTCCGTGAGGCTACCCCATGGTGCGCTAATATCTTTTGGAGGCGTTCTTGGGCCATTTATTTCCCCTCAAGGGCCTCTATCTCCCTTAGTGAGGGAAGGTCTTTTAAGGACTTCAAGCCAAAGACCTCGAGGAACTTCTTCGTAGTACCGTAGAGCAAAGGCCTCCCCGGCGTTTCCTTCCGGCCAAGGGGTTTTATGAGCCCTTTTTCCAAAAGGGAACTTATGACCCCCCCCGAATCCACCCCCCTTATGGTTTCTACCTCAGCACGGGTTATAGGTTGCCTATAGGCTATTATGGCCAAGACCTCGAGAGCGGCCTTCGATAGCTTGAGGGGCGTTACCTTTTTTACCCTTCTGACCCACTGGGCGTACTCGGGCAGGGTCCGGAACTGGTAACCACCGGCCACTTCTTGGAGTTTGAAGGAAAGCCCCAACAGTTCGTAATCCCTTATAAGCTCCTTCAAAGCCCCTTCGAGGTCCTCCTTCTTCCATTCGGGCAAAAGCCTCTGTAGGTCCTTTAAACCTAGAGGCTCGGGGTGGCTGAAGAAGATGGCCTCAAGGACCCTCTTGAGTTCCACTTATACTTCACCTCCAGGTTGGGGGGAAATGGAGGCTATAGCGTGTTTATAAACTAAATGTTCCTCGTCACCATACCCCTTTATGAGGACACAGTAAAGGTCAAAGGCCACAACATATCCGTAAAGCCTTTCACCGTTAAGCAAGGTCAAAGATACCCATACCCTTTCCTTCCTCAACTTGTTGAGGAAGGCCTCCTGTAGCTTAGGTGCCTTTTCCCCTGACATCCCTGTCCCCCAGAAACCCCTTTACCAGTTCAAAAATCCGATCGACTTCGTCCGGATACCTTACCCACTGGACCTCTGGGTCCTTTTTAAACCAAGTCATCTGCCTTTTTGCGAAGTGCCTTGTGTGGAGTTTGATAAGCCTTATCGCCCCTTCAAGGCCTATTTCCCCCATGAGGTATCTTATTATCTCCCTGTAACCTATGGCCTTCATGGAATTCAACTCAGGACCGTACCCCTTTTCGAGGAGTCCCTTCACCTCATCTACTAAACCCTGCTTGATCATCTCGTCAACCCGCTCTTCTATCCTTCGGTAGAGCTCTTCCCTCGGCTTAAAGAGGCCGATTTTGAGGGTTTCATAAGGGCGTTCCCTAAAGCCATGGGCTTGCCGTAACTGAGAGGGAGGGATGCGAGTACTTTCGTATATCTCCAGGGCCCTTACTATGCGGTAGAGGTCATGGGGGTGTATTCTGCGGGCTGCCTCAGGGTCTATTTCTGCCAACCGTTTCCAGAGACCGAGGTTTCCGATCTTCTTCGCCTCTTCGTACAGGGCCTTCCTTATGCCCTCATTCCCTTTTAAGCCTTCTATAAGCCCCTCGAGCAATGCCCTTATATAAAGGCCAGTCCCACCTACTACCAGGGGTACATGTCCCCTGGATAAGATCTCCTCTATAGCCTTCCGACCGAGGGTTTTATATTGGCCTGCGCTGAAGGGTTCGTCTGGGAAGACGAGGTCTATCATGTGGTGAGGTACTTCTTTCCTTACATGGGGTGGGGGTTTGGCAGTGCCTATATCCATTAGCTTATAGACCTGCATGGAATCGGCATTTACGATCTCCCCTCCGAACGCCTTGGCCAAGAGGAGGCCGAGTTCGCTTTTACCAGTGGCAGTAGGTCCAAGGACGACGATCACCTTAGGCCTCACGCCTGTCTATTTATCACTTCGCCTTGTGGGAGATAAAGGGGCCGTGCTAATCTTTGAGCTGTGGAAAGGGTAGGAATTGTCGTTAAGAAAAACCGCCCAGAAGCCTTGGCAGCCCTTACGGAGCTTGCCCTATGGTTGACCTCACAAGGGGTTGAAGTCTTTGTAGAGGAGGAAGTGGCCCAAGAAGTGGGCTTCAGGGGCTTGGGCAGGGAGGAGTTCGGAAGGTCGGTGGACCTAGTGGTGGTCCTAGGAGGGGACGGGACCATGCTTGCGGCAGCCCGGATGCTCGCAGGTTCACCTACGCCCATAGTGGGGGTGAACATAGGGGGGTTGGGTTTCCTTACGGCCATATCGCGAGAAGAGCTCTTCCCCGCCATGGAGGTCATCCTCAAAGGGCAGTTTGAGACCGAAAGGAGGATGTTACTCGAGGTCAAAGTAGAAGGTCAGGAGGGCAGTTTCAAGGTCTTAAACGACGTAGTGGTAAACAAAGGGGCCCTTGCGCGCATAGTCCCTATCACCCTTTATGTGGACGGTACTTATCTTACCACCTTCAGGGGCGATGGCCTCATAGTCAGTACCCCTACCGGATCCACCGCCTATTGTCTGGCAGCAGGTGGACCCATCGTCCATCCCCTCTTATCGGCCATAGTGATAGTACCTATATGTCCCCATACGCTTACCAACAGGCCTCTCATAGTGCCAGACAGCTCCACCATAACCCTATACCATTCCTCAAGGGACGAAGAGGTCTATTTGACACTTGACGGACAAGAGGGATTTCCCCTACCCAAAGACCTTAAGGTAGAGATACGCAAGGCCGAAGGAGAGGTCCTCCTTGTTAAATGCCCTTTTAGGGGTTATTTCGAACTTTTGCGGGAGAAACTCAAGTGGGGAGGGGACCTCTTAGAGGTTAAGGGGAGGGGGGAGCCTTGTTGGTCTCCCTTAAGATAAAGAACCTAGCGGTGATAGAAGAGGTCTCCATAGGCTTTCACAAGGGCTTTAACGTCCTCACAGGAGAAACAGGGGTGGGTAAATCCATGGTCGTAACGGCCTTGGGGTTACTCCTTGGAGCCAAAGCCGCCCCCCTGCTTCTACGAACTGGACAGGACGAAGGTCTAGTAGAGGCGGTCCTGAGGCTTCAGGACGGAAAGGAGGTCACCCTAACGCGGGTCATCTCAAGGGTTGGAAGAAGCAGGGCTTATGTGGATGGGAAAGCCGTGGGCCTTAGTGAGTTATTAGAGCTCTCAAGGCCCCTGATAGATATTTACGGGCAAGGCCAACACTACCTCCTCAAGGATCCCCATACCCACTTGGACTTCTTGGACCAATGGGGTGGAAGCCTGGGGTTGAGAAGGGTCTATCAAGAGGCCTTTGAGCGATACAGGGCCTTGGAGAGGGAGATAGAGGCGCTTGAGAAAAAGAGGGCAGAGGCTTGGCGGAAGAAGGAGTTTTTAACTTACCAAATACAAGAACTCGAAAGGGTGGATCTAAAGACAGGGGAAGAAGAGGCCTTGAAACGAAAGAGGCAGGAGCTTATAGGCCTCCAAAGGACAATGGAAATCCTGCAGAAGGCCGCGCAGAACGTGGAGACCAGCCTGAAGGAGCTCCGTTCGGCATCAAAGGAACTTTCGAAGCTCGAAGGCGTTTTGCCCTTTGGGGAAAGGCTTAAAGAGGTCCAAGTGCTCCTTGAGGACCTCTCCTTCGAGATAGTCAGACAAATTGAAAGGTTTCGTTTTGACCCTGTGGAGTTGGAAAAGGTGGAAGCAAGGCTTTACGAACTGGAAAAACTAAAGAAAAAATACGGGGTAAAGGAGGCAGAGGAACTCAAGGAGGCCCTTGAGGCCCTAAGGGAAGAGCTTAGGGCCTATGAAGGCCTCGATGAGCAAATTGAAAAGCTCTTTAGGGAAAAGGCCGGACTTGCTAAGGAACTTCTTGAGCTTGCGCGGAGCCTTTCGCTTGCCCGTAAGGAAGCGGCTGTACGGCTTTCACATGAGATGAGACAAAGCCTTAAAGAGTTGGGCATGGGCTTTATTGAGTTTGCCTTTGCCTTTTCGCCTCCTGAAAGCGATTTCGTGGAAGTAGAGGGTGTGAAACTCGGGCCTTTGGGTGCAGAAGAAGGCGAGTTCGTGTTTTCTGCCAATCCTGGTGAACTTCCAAAGCCTTTGTCCTTGATAGCTTCGGGTGGTGAGCTCTCCCGTACCATGCTGGCCTTAAAAGGGCTTTTCCTCAAGGAAGGGGGTAAAGTCCTGGTCTTTGACGAGGTGGACACTGGCATAGGAGGGGAAACAGCGCAGGTGGTGGGCAGAAAGCTGAAGGAGCTTTCTAAAAGGCACCAATTGCTCTGTGTGACCCATTTGCCCCAAATAGCTGTCTTTGCCGATTGGCACCTAAGGGTGAGGAAGGAGATAAGGGGGGAGAGGACCACGGTGGTCGTGGAGCCTGTAGAAGGCGAAGAAAGGAAAAAGGAGATAGCTAGGATGTTGGCAGGCGGGATGGTAACTGAGGTCACCTTGAGACAGGCCGAAGAGCTCCTTAAGGCAGGATGGGCTTAAGGAAAGCAAGGGTAGAGGACGTTCCGGCCATTCAGAGGTTGATAAACGCCTATGCGGCCAAGGGGTTACTTTTGCCTAGGTCACTTGGGGAATTGTACGACAATGTCCGGGATTTCTTCGTCTTTGAACAGGACGGTTCCATAAGGGGGGTATGTGCCCTACATGTGTGTTGGGATGACCTGGCAGAGGTGAGGTCACTAGCCGTCGAGGAGTCCTCTAGGAAACGGGGCATAGGGGCCGAGCTCGTCAGGGCATGCCTCCAGGAGGCAAGGCTTCTAGGTGTAAAGAGGGTGTTCCTACTTACCTACATACCGGCCTTTTTCGAAAGGTTCGGCTTTAAAGAGGTCCCTAAGGAACTTTTGCCCCAAAAGATATGGGGGGATTGCCTCAGGTGTGTTAAGTTCCCAAACTGTGATGAGGTGGCCATGCTGCTGGAGCTAGGCCATGGGGATGTTATTGAAGAAGTGGAGCCTAGAGAACGGCCTTGAGGTAGAGGTTTGGGACGAAAGCGAGAATTACTGGGCGGATTTCTGGAACTTGAAAGTGGTGATCCTGGCAAAGGGTAAAGTAGACCCAGAATGGAAAAGGGGGTTGAAAGATCCTCTGGAGGAGGAGGTGCTTTTGGATATAGGGGATGAGCTTTGCTATAAGCGTGAGATCGTGAAGGTAGGGGTACGGGAGACAGAACTTAGCAGGGAAAGGGAGGCTGTCTTAAGGTCCTTTGAGGGCAATGCCCTCCCTTATTTACGGCATCCTGATTTCCCCAGGCGTTTTTTCTTGCGGAGACTAGAAGAAGCCTTAAAGAAACATAGAATACAAAAGGCCATGGAGGTGACAGATGAGGTTCAACCCTAGGATCTTCCGTGAATACGACATAAGGGGAATAGTGGGAGAAGACTTAGACCCGGAAAACGTGAAGGTCCTGGGGAGGGCCATCGGGACCTATTATCGGGAAAAGGGGATTAGGGAGATAAGCCTTGGGCGGGACTGTAGACTTAGTTCTCCTGAGCTAAGGGATGCCTTAGTTGAAGGGCTTTTGGACACCGGTATGAGGATAACGGACCTTGGGGTAGTCCCTACGCCACTTCTTTACTTTTCGATAGTATGGCTCAAGCAAGGAGGTGGGGTGATGATTACCGCCAGTCATAACCCACCTCAGTTCAACGGTTTCAAGGTCTGTGTAGGTAAGGACGCCATATATGGCGAGGAAATAAAGAAGCTCCACCTCATGGCAGAAAGCGGACGCTTTATAAAAGGCACAGGTGAGATCCGATTTTACGACATAAAGACCGACTACATGGACTTTGTGGCCTCACAGATCAAGGTAGGGGAACCCTTTAAGGTGGTCTTGGATGCAGGTAACGGCACAGCCGGTGTTGTGGCCGTGCCCTTATTTGAACGTTTGGGGTTTGAGGTCTATGGTCTTTATTGCGAGATGGACGGTACTTTTCCCAATCACCATCCTGATCCTACAGTGGAAGATAACCTGAAGGATTTAAAGGAAAAGGTCAAAGAAGTGGGGGCTCTTGTAGGTTTTGGCTACGATGGGGACGGAGACAGGTTGGGCGTAGTGGATGAGAAAGGGGAGATCGTTTGGGGCGATAGGCTTATGGTCATCTTTGCCCGTGACATCTTGAAGGAGAGGGAAGGAGGAGTGTTCATAGCAGAGGTTAAATGTTCACAGGTGCTCTTTGACGAGATAGAACGGTTGGGTGGGAAGGCCATAATGTGGAAGACAGGGCATTCCTTGATAAAGGACAAGATGAGGAAAGAAGGGGCCCTTTTGGCGGGCGAAATGTCTGGGCATATGTTCTTTGCCGACCGTTATTTCGGTTTTGACGACGCCATTTATGCCTCTGCAAGGCTTTTGGAGATCATGTCAAAGACCAAGAAAAGGGTCTCCGAACTCCTAGAAGGACTTCCCTCTACCTTCGCTACCCCTGAGATAAGGAGGGAATGTCCTGACGAGTTGAAGTTCAAGGTGGTGGAGAGGTTTAAAGAGATGGTAAAGGGGAAATACCCCTATGTGGACATAGACGGGGTGAGGGTGAACTTTGGGGATGGATGGGGGTTAGTAAGGGCTTCAAACACTCAGCCGGCACTCGTTTTACGTTTTGAGGCCCAAAGCCCCGAAAGACTTGAAGAGATCCAAGGTGTGATAGGGGAATTGTTGAAGGAGGCCATGGAGGAGCTCTGTTGAGGAGGGTAGGGGCTCACATGTCTATTTCCGGAGGACTTCACCTGGCCTTGGAAAGGGCTTTGGCCTTGGGATGTGAGTCAGTACAGCTCTTCCTCAAGAACGCCAGGTCGTGGGCTCCAAGGACTCCAAAAGAAGGAGAAGTGGAAGCCTTCAAGCGCCTGAGCCAGGGCCTTTGGCCCCTTGTTGCCCATAGTACCTATTTGATAAACCTCGCAAGTCCAGACGATTACCTTTATGAGAAGAGCCTAAAGGCCTTCCTCGAAGAGATGAAGTTAGCTGAGTTGTTAGGGGTCACCTATTATGTGCTACATCCTGGATCCCACATGGGAATTGGCGAAAGGGAAGGTTTCTACAGGGTTGCTAGGGCCTTGAACCTCGCCCTATACGAAGTTCCCAGGGTGGAGATACTCCTGGAGACCGCTTCAGGTGGTAAACACACATTGGGCTCCAAGTTCGAACACCTTGCAGCCATCTTGGAGATGATCGAGGAAGAGGACAGGTTAGGTGTATGTCTGGATACCTGTCACCTTTGGGCTTCTGGATACGACATACATACCCCACGAGGGTATGAAAGGACCTTTGAGGAGTTAGAGGCGTTAATCGGGTTTGAAAAGGTCAAGTTGATCCACGCCAACGATTCGAAAACCCCTCTGGGGAAAGGCGCCGACAGACATGAACATATCGGTCTTGGCCATATAGGGCTTGATGGGTTCAGGCTGTTGCTTGGAGACGAAAGGCTTAAAGGCCTCCCCCTTATCATAGAGACCCCAAAGGGTAGGACCCCTGAAGGGGAGGATTGGGACATGGTGAACATTTCCACATTACGCCGTTTGGAGATGGAGGATGAAGGTCAAGGTCACCTTTGGAGACTTGATCCTTTACGGGGATTTCTTTGATACACCTTGTGCCCAGGCCATTTACAAAATATTGCCCATAGAGGCCGAGGTGGCCTTTTGGGGTGATGAGATCTATTTCCCCATCGACCTTTACTGGCCTTTGGACCATACAGCGACAAATAAGGTAAGGGTCGGGGACATAGGTTATTGGCCCCCAGGCCGTGCTTTGGCCATCTTCTTTGGCCCTACACCTTTGAGCACGGGTGAGGAACCAGTACCAGCAAGCGAGGTGAACCTAGTGGGGAGGCTCGAAGGGGCCCAAGCCCTGAAGGGACAAAGGGGACAAAAGCGTATAAGGATAGAGCCCGCATAGATGGTGGAGGAGGTGATACAAAGGGAAATAGCCCAAAAGGGCAGAATACCCTTTTGGCGATATATGGAGATCTGCCTCTATCACCCTCAAGGTGGCTACTACATGTTGAAGGAAAGTCCGAGGGGGAAAAGCGGTGATTACTATACTGCTCCCACGGTGGGACCTGTATTTGGGTGGCTTTTGGCTGAAGCCATAGCGGAGTTGTCCAGTTTCTATCAGGGGGATTTCAACTTGGTAGAAGTGGGCAGTGGGGAGGGTTATCTCCTAAGCGACATCCTTTCTTACCTTGAGGCCTATTGTGCTGACGTCTTTGAAAGGGTAAAGGTGATTTCAGTGGAGCTTAACCCCTATATGGTCCAAAGGCAGAAGGAAGCCCTTAAGCGCTTCTCAGGCAAGGTCCAATGGACCTCTTGGGATGATCTCGAAGGAATACGCGGCTGTGTCATAGCCAACGAGCTTTTAGATTCTTTCCCCTTTCACCGGGTCAAATTCGAAGCAGGGGAGCTCTTTGAGGTATACGTGGACTATCGAGGCGGTAGGTTCTGCGAGGTCCTAGAAGAGGCCAAAGAGGAGCTCAAGCGATACTTCGAATGGTTGGGGATATGGCCAGAGGAGGGGGCGTATGCAGAGGTTGGGCTTTTTGCCTTGGCTTTTCTCGAAGAGGCATATCGAAAACTCGAAAACGGCCATCTCCTTTTGATAGATTATGGAGATGAAGCCGAGGTATTGCTCTCGGACCTTTTCCCCAAAGGGACCTTGAGGACTTACAAGAGGCACCTTTTGGGAGGTAGCCCTTATGAGCACCCCGGTCAAATGGACATAACAGCCCATGTCGATTTCACCGCTTTAAGGAAAAGGGCCCAAGAGCTTGGTTTCCGGGTTAAGGGTTACATGACGCAGTCGGCCTTCCTTCTGGAGATGTTAAAACGCTTAAAGGTGTCCTTGGGGGAGAAGGAGAATTTGGAGCTCAAGAGGCTCCTTTTGCCCAGTGAAATGGGGTCGATATATAAAGTGCTCTTGCTCGAAAAGGAGGGGATAGATGACAGAGCCTATCCATTTTGTACACCAAAGCCTATGGGATCGTCTGAGGGGCCTTGATCCAAATGAGGTTTCAAAGAGGGCCAAAGTCGAATGGAAGGAGAGGGGTTACCTCGTCCCCTTCCTTGACGAGCTTTATTTGGTGGACCTTAAAGGGGAGTTCATCGCGGTAAAGGGCAAGGGAGTTTCGCCGGAGTTACAGGTGGCAGTACTGGAGTACCTGGTTGGGGCAAAAGAGTTGGAGCCTTCTGGAAGGTGGGTCTCCCTTAAAGACCTAAAAGGAGGAAGGGGGTTTGCCCAAAGCCACCCCTTGCCGCTGGAGCTCGTCTTGAGGAGGTACGGTAACGATCCAGATGGTTTCAGGGACAAGGGGCTCGCCTTAGGGGGGGAGCCTGCATCCTATGGGGATTTAAGCTTCATATTGCGGGCCTTGCCGAGGATCCCGGTGCTTTTGATCTTTTGGAGAGGCGATGAGGAATTCCCCCCGCGCTTGAACTTCCTTTTTGACCTCACGGCCTCACAACACATGCGGCTTGATGCCCTCTATGGGCTAGCCATAGAGGTCATCAAGCGTTACTCCTCATAAGGGAAGGCCTTTGCCTTTTGGAGGAGTTTCTCCCATTCTTCGGTTACGCGCTTTTGGATATACCCCTTTATCTCGGGGCTTAGATGCCTGAAACGTCCTTGGAGGTTCAGATATTCCTCAACGGGTTTGAGTTCTTTCTTGGGCATATTGATCCGATATCGTCCCTCTATCACCTCGTAAAGGGGGAAGACCCCGGTTTCTACTGCAAGCCTCCCCACCTCCACCGCCAGATGCGGAGCACACCTCCATCCGGTAGGACAAGGTGAGAGGATGTGTACATATGCTGGTCCTTTCACCTCCGCCCCCCTTCTCACTTTGGTCATAAGGTCATAGGGGAAACTGGGACAAGCCGTGGCAACATACGGTATCCCATGGGCGACTGCGATCTCAGGTACGTTCTTCTTCCATGTGACTTGCCCCGGGGACCTTTTGCCTGCAGGGGAGGTGGTGGTGACAGCTCCAAAGGGAGTGGCTGAGGAACGCTGGATGCCAGTGTTCATGTAAGCCTCGTTGTCAAAACATAAAAATAGGATGTCGTGTCCCCTCTCCAAGGCACCAGAAAGGGCCTGTAGGCCTATATCCGCGGTTCCGCCGTCTCCTGCCATTCCTACACAGAAAACCCTCTTTTGGGGGAACCTGCCCTTCCTGGTCATGGCCTTAAGGCCTGCCTCTACCCCACTTATGACCGCGGCCGTATTCTCAAAGGCCACGTGGATCCAAGGGACAAGCCATGCCGTTTCTGGAAAACGCGAGGAGATGATCTCTATACAACCCGTGGCACAGGCTACGATGGTGTCCTTCCCTAAAGCCTTTAAAGCCAATCTCACGGCAAGCGCTTCCCCACACCCCTGACAGGCCGTGTGTCCTGACACAAAGAACTCTTCCTTGGGTAGGTTCTTCCTGGTGAACCTCACTTCACCTATTGTCTTCATTCCTTCACCCCATAAAAGACGTAATTTTCCGAACCACCCCCAGCGACCTCGGGGGTCATTTCCGCCATCTTGAGGTAATCCTCAGGAGTTACATCCCTCCCAGCAATACCTACGATGAAGTCCACAACCTTCGGCCCTTCCATCCCGTACAAGGCTGACCTTACTTCCAAGGCCACAGGTCCTCCTACTCCGCCTGGACAGACAGCCCTATCTATTACCGCTAAGTATTTAACCCCTTTTAGGGCCTTCCTGAGGTCTTCAAAGGGAAAGGGCCTCCAAAGCCTAAGCTTTGCTATCCCCACTGGCATCCCTTTCTGCCTTAACTCCTCCACTGCCATATGGGCTACTTCACCGTAACTGCCTACGGTCAAAAAGACCACCTCTGCATCTTCAAGGTAGAAGCCCTCTATAGGTAGGTAATGACGCCCGGTCAATTCCCCCCAAGCCTTCCAGGCCTCAAGAAGGGGCCCATAAGAGGCCTTAAGGGCTTCGTCCTGGGCCTTTTTTACCTCCGCATATTGATCGGGCATGACAAAGGCCCCCATGGTCAAAGGGGATGCAGGGTCAAGACGATAAGGAAAGTCGGGTGGAGGGAGGTATTTGTCTACAACCGATTGTTCGACCAACTCCACAGGTTCCACCGCGTGGGTGAGGAAGAAGCCATCCATGTGTATCATAAAAGGCAAAAGTACCCTTTTGTCCTCAGCGGTGCGGAAACCTATAAAGACGTGATCGTAGGCCTCTTGAGCGCTGTTGACAAACACTTGTATCCACCCTGAATCCCTTACCATCATGGCATCCGAGTGGTCGTTCCATATGCTCAAGGGGGCCGAGAGGCTTCTATTGGCAAGGACCATCAAGATGGGCAAACGCATGGAGGAAGCTATGAACACGATCTCAGCCATTAGGGCAAGGCCTGGGCCGCTTGTACATGTAAAGGTCCTTGCACCTACAGCAGATGCCCCGATACACACGCTCAAGGCCGAGTGTTCCGATTCCACTGGGATGAACTCTGCATCAAGCTCCCCCTCTGCCACCATCTCCGCAAGCCTTTCTACGATATGGGTCTGAGGGGTAATGGGATAAGCCGCAATTACGTCTACATTTGCCTGCCTTACGGCCTCCGAAACCGCATGCGATCCTTCAAGGGCAACCCTCATAGTCCTATCCCTCCGGTTCCATGGTTATGGCCTTTTGGGGGCACTCATGGGCACATATACCACAGCCCTTACAATAGTAAAGGTCAGAGACAAAGTACCCTTCTTCATCTTCCCTTATGGTCCCTTCAGGGCAAAAGAGGTAACAAAGGCCACATTTGTTACACTTATCCCTGTCAAGAACCGGCCGTTCCGTCCGCCAATCCCCTGTCTTCAAGGAACGGCTTGAACCTACCTCAAGGATGACAAAGCCCGGCTTTATATCCTTCCATCCCAAGATCATCCTTCTACCCTCGTTTCTTGGTATGCCCTTCGGAGGGCCTGGAGGTTCTTATCAGCGACCTTTCCGAACCTTGCCCTCAAGGGCTCGACCAGCGATTCAAGGTCTACTACCCCCGTGGCCTTTACCAAGGCCCCCAACATGGTGGTATTGGTTATAGGGAGCCCAATCTCTTCACGGGCTATAAGCGAGGCGTCTACCCATGCCACCTTTACGCCTTGGGGGATACCTTCAGGCTTCCTGGGGCTGTTTAGCACGAGGATGCCTCCCGGTTTGAGACCACTTGTCACATCCACTGTCTCTCTGAGCTTGGGGTCAAGGACGACCACCACGTCCGGTTTGTAAATGCCACTTCTGGTCCTTATAGGCCTTTGGTCTATCCTCAAAAAGGCAACTACCGGGGCACCTCGCCTCTCCGGACCAAAGCTAGGAAGCGCCACAGCGAACTTGCCTTCCCTTACGGCAGCCTGGGCCAAAAGTTCCGCTGATGTCACGGCCCCTTGGCCTCCCCTTCCGTGGAACCTAACCTCCAACATAGCCCCTCCTTTCCTCCCCAAAAGGAAATCCTTTATTCCACAATAAGTACATCCATGTCAACTCGTTTTTGTCTTGATGCAGATACAGGCCACGTGTTAAATTTAGCACGTCCTTCTGAGGAGGGAAGGGCATGAAGGGTGCGCTGATATTTAGTGGACTTAGTATTAGTGTCCACCACTATCTGAAGTACGGTCGGTGGTACGACAAAGGCAAAAAGGTCTGGGCTTGCCACGGTAAGTTCGGTTTCTTATTGGCCTTCATAGGAAGTCTGCTTGAGATCGCCTTCTTGGTGTTCTAACTTTTCCCTAGGAAGACAAGGCCTCTTGTCTGAGTCCTTACAGGTAGGTCATATTTATGGGTTTTAGAAGCGGTTTCGTACCTATTGTGGGCCGACCAAACGTCGGTAAATCTACCTTGTTGAACCGTATAATAGGTCAAAAGGTGGCCATCACCTCTCCTAAACCCCAGACCACTTGGGGAAGGATCTTAGGGATAAAGACACGTCCAGATGCACAGTTGATATTCGTTGACACCCCTGGGATACATGAGGCAAAAGAGAACTTTAACCTTCACATGGTGCGCCAGGCTAAGGAATCCATAAAGGAAGGAGACGTGATATTGCATGTGCTGGATGTTACCTCCTTTTCGCCAGAGGCAGAAGAACCTATTTGGAAGGAGATCAGGAAGAAAGCCACCCCGGTCCTCCTTGCCTTAAACAAGATAGACCTCCTTGGGGACCCTTCGGATTTGGAGAGGATATCCGAACTTTGTAAGTCTAAATGCCGTTATGAGGGTTTGATCCCTATATCTGCCCTCACAGGGCAAGGGGTCCAAGAACTTGAGGAGGCCCTTGTATCCTTTTTACCAGAGGGCCCCCCTTATTTCCCTGAGGGCATGGTTACGGATCAAAACGACAGGGTCTTTGCCCGCGAAATTATAAGGGAGAAGATTTTTCACTTCTGCCACCAAGAGGTTCCTTATTGTTGTGCAGTGGTGGTAGAAGAACTCCGTTACCAACCGCAGAAAGACCTCATTGTGGTCAAAGCAACCATAAACGTGGAGCGGGAATCCCAAAAAGGGATCCTAATAGGGAAAGGCGGGAGGATGTTGAAGCGGATCGGGAGTTTGGCTCGCAAGGAGCTTGAGGAAATTTGGGGCAAGAAAGTGTACCTAGAACTATGGGTAAGG
>Ga0105163_1000179_pt1 | contig 39689 bp, 41 predicted proteins | sample JNZ110809AmetaG_FD_81531 | JGI IMG/M metagenome (GOLD analysis project Ga0105163, IMG submission 81531) | Hot spring microbial communities from Jinze hot spring, China to study Microbial Dark Matter (Phase II) - JNZ 110809A | ecosystem: Environmental > Aquatic > Thermal springs > Hot (42-90C) >... | reverse complement strand
GGAATATATTAAAAAATTAGTAGATGAAATTAAATTTGGTATGGAAATTGCACGATCAAAGTATAATTTAAATCCAGAAATATTTTATATAATAGGTGGGGGGGCTCGTCTTCCAGGAATCCACAGAATTTTATCGGAGTTACTGAAAATTGAGGTAAGAGAAATAAAAATAGAGCAAAAGATAAAAATAAATGAAAACATTGATCCTCAATATTTAGATGTATTAAATACACAAGGAGTTTTATCCATAGCCACGGCAGTAAAGAAGTTTATTTAGCCTATGATAATAAAATTTAATTTATTACCAAGAGAAGAAATTATTACACCTGAAGTCACGGAACAGCCACCAGTTTTCTTAAAATTTTATACCTCTCTTCTACTCTTTTTAGTTATAATTTTGGTGGCATTTAGTTATAACACACAAACTAAAATTGTTTCCATGGAGTCAGATAAGAAGAAAAAGGAAGAGATTTTAAAAAATTATAAAACTATTGCTCAAAAGGTAAAAGAGATGGAAAGAGAAAATGAAGAAGTCAAGAAAAGGATTGAAGTTATTATTGCTTTAAAGGAAGCCCAGGGTAAAAATCTTAAGAATATGGCTCATCTCTTTCAAGCTGTGGAAGCAAACAAACTTTTGTTCAATAATTTCAAATTAGACAGTAATAAGGCCTTTATTAAGGGCTTAGGCTTAGATATGGACTTTTTGGCTATATATATGCAAAATTTGGAGAATAATAAAGAGCTATTCAAAGCAGTGAATCTTAAAACAGCCCAGCAAAAAAATATAGGAGATTTGAAATTAGTGGAATTTGAGTTGGAGGTAATTTTCTAAATGGCTTTTAAAGAATTGAGGGAAAGGCTAGCAAGATGGGAAAAGGAGAGTTCAAGACGGGAAAAAATTTTGTTAACTCTTCTAACTTTGGGCTTACCCATCTTTTTGTTTTATCAGTTTTATTACAATCCTTCCCAAGAAAAAATAAAAATCTTAGGAGAGGACATTAAGAGCCTTGAATTAGAAATTGCTAAGCTTGAATCTTTTGTTAAAAAAGAAAAAGAATTAACAACCCAGTTGAAGGAACGTAAAGTATTTTTAGAAGAGGTAAAATTAATTTTACCTACCGAGCAGGAGATACCTAAGCTTTTAAAAGATGTCTCTCTTACAGCCAAAAAAAATGGTTTGGAAATACTAAGTTTTACCCCAAAGGGAGAGGAAAAAAGAGATTACTATAATGTAATACCTTTTGACATACACCTAAAGGGCAATTTCTATGATATTTTAAAGTTTTTAAATGAAGTTGAGAGGCTTCCAAGATTAGTGAAACTTAACTCTATTGAATTACAACCGCAAGAAAAAGAAGAAAAATTAATCATGAAGGGTAATTTTATAACTTATAAATTTACTGGAGAACCTTTAGAAAAACAGGGAAAGAAATGAAAAAATTATTATTAACCTTAGTCTGCCTTATTCTTTTCAACTCCTGTCAGAAGGAAAAAGAGATTAAGGTAGAAGGACCAAAACCCCATACACCTCTTGTAAAAGACGTAGAACTGGAAAAGTGGAGAGAAAGCCTTAAAAGAGAGAGTTATACAATAGATATAGCTAAGACCCCTAATCCCTTTATTAGCCCTAAGACTTATAATATCCTTGCCCAAAAAGAGGAAACCATTCCCCTTGAATTGGTAGGTATTCTTGATAAAAATGGCCAAAAAATGGCTCTTCTTCAAGATTCAACAAGGAGAGGATATATTGTTAAAAGAGGAGATAGGTTAGGCCATTCTTATATCAAAGAAATCGGAAATGATTATTTAATAATTGAAGAAACGGTGGAAAATATCTTCGGAGTAAAAACCAAAAGATTAAGAAAAATAACCTTAAAAAAGGAGAGGTTGTAAATGACTAAAAAAAGGTTTATTTATATCTCTTATTTTCTTTTATTCTCGTTATTGATTTTTTCTCAATCACTATCTGCTACAACCAATTCGTTAACCAAAGTCTATTATATTAAAGAACCGGTGGAAAGACTTATTTTTGAGTTTTCTGATAAACCTAAATATGAAATACAGAAAGAAGAGAAAAAACTCATTATCAAATTTTTAGATATATCTATTAAAACTTCAGATTGGTTAAAAACGTTACCCAAAAATATTTTTAAAGAATATAATGTGGTATACGAAAAAAAAGATCTTTTAATTGAATTTATTACACATAAAGAATTTAATTTTCAGGCTTCAACCTATGAAAATAAACTCCTACTTAATATAATTTGGGAAAAAGAAAATAAACCAGCTATGGCCGTAATAAGAGGAGATATAATTCAAACCTCATCAATAGATACCTTAGAATTACCTAAATACCAATATCCTTTACAGACATCTCTATCCAATGTGCAATTGCCTTTTACTAAAAAATATACAGGAACTCCTATTTCTGTTGATTTTCAAGAAGCCGATATACATGCAGTTTTGAGAATCTTAGCGGAGGTAGGAAACTTAAACATAGTGGTGAGTGATAAAGTCAAGGGAAATATAACTTTAAAATTAAAACAGGTCCCTTGGGATCAGGTATTAGATATAGTTCTGGCTAATAATGGGCTGGGCATGGTAAAGATAGGGAATGTCCTTAGAGTTGCCCCTTTAGACGAAATTAAAGCAGAAAGTGATAGGTATAAGGATTATCTTACTTCTTTAAAAGATATTCAGGAAAAGGGTCCTCTTATTACCAAAACTTTTCAACTAAGATACGTAAAAGGTGATGTAATTGTAGGTAAAATAAAAGAAATAATAACGAGTGATGGGAAAATAACCTTTGAGCCATATTCCAATACACTTATAGTAAAGGATACAGAAAAAAATTTGGCGGAGATTGAGAAAATTATCAAAGAGATTGATAAACCAACCAAACAAGTCCTAATTGAGGCACGCATTGTGGAGATTCAAGATACCTATGCCCATAGACTGGGCATTAGATGGGGAGGCACAGCTTACAAGGGAACAGAGCACACTATACTTGGGGTTGGTGGAAACCCAGCTTTTACTGTTGGAAACCCAGCTTATACCTATCCTGGCGGAATGGGACCTGGAACCTCCAATGTTACAATAAGTTTTCCCACTGGGGTTTTGGTTGACCTTGGCACAGCAGGGACCTCTAACCTTGGCTTTATCTTTGGCCATATAGGTAAAAGTGTTCTTTTGCTTGATGCTCAACTATCCGCCTTAGAGACCCAAGGGGTTGCCCGTATTTTTGCCAGACCCAAAGTTTTGACCTTAGATCATCAAGAAGCTGAGATTAAACAGGGATATAAAATTCCTTATTTACAGCTTACTCAATTCGGTGTAGCTACCACTCAGTTTATCGAGGCAGTATTAAGGCTTAAAGTTACCCCTCACGTAACTCCTGATAACAGATTGAATTTAGATGTGGAGGTGGAAAAAAGCACTCCTGATTGGGGTAGAGTAGTACAGGGTGTTCCTGCACTGATGACCAGATATGCCAAGACTAAGGTTCTTATTAATAGTGGGGATACCTTGGTAATTGGGGGTATAAAAACAGAGGATCTGGGGGAAAATCTTGATCAAGTGCCTGGATTATCTCAAGTACCAGGTTTAGGAGAAGCCTTTAAAAAAAGAGAGAAGGTTTCAGAAAAGACAGAACTTATGGTCTTCATCACTCCCAAAATAGTATCTGTGGAGATCCCAGGGGTTGATTATTAAGAAGTTTAATTAGTTTTTTCTAACCCCTTGTCTTATTCGTGGATTAAAATAGAATTAGAACATGAAGTTTAGCTATCTTATTTTCTTTTTCTTAGCCTATCTTCTTGGTTCTATCCCTTTTGCTTTATTAATTAGCCTTCCTCAAGGAGTAGATCCCAGAAAGGCAGGAAGTGGTAACCCTGGAGCCACTAATGTGGCAAGGCTTTTAGGTAAAAAATGGGGCCTTCTGACCTTTCTCGGTGACGCTGGAAAAGGTATCTTGGTCCTAATTATTGTGAAATTAACCGTCTCAGAAAATTTTGCAGAAAACCCCTCGCTCTATGCTGGAGTAGCCTTTTTTGCTGTTTTAGGTCATCTTTTTTCTCTCTATCTCAAATTTAAAGGAGGAAAAGGAGTAGCCACCACTATAGGAACCTTTCTAATACTTACTCCTAAGGCCCTCCTTTTAACCCTGATTGTCTTCTTTTTTACTGTCTATTTTTCAGGTTTTGTCTCCCTTGGATCTATCTTGGCTGTTAGTTTACTTCCTTTATTAATCTATTTATTTAAATATCCGAATGAATATGTATATAGTTCTTTGGGACTTGCTTTTTTGATAATTATAAAACACAAAGAAAATATCAAAAGACTATTAAAAGGAGAAGAAAAAACCTGGAAAAAGGAAAAAAATGTTTGATCGAAAGGAAGCAAAGGAAATTGGTATATATTTTCAAGACTATGTCTTTAAAGTCTCAGAGGATGACCTTATAGTCTACTTAGATACCCCTTTAATTAGCTCTGAGGAGAAAAAAAAGTTTGGGGAAACCTGGCCCTCAATCAAGGCTTATTTATCCGAGGGTGGCCTTAAGCTTCTTCTGGATTATCCTGAAGAAAGTGATGACAAAATCATTGTTGCTAAGGGGCATTTACCAAAGGAGGGCTCACCAGAGAAAATTGAATTATTACCAAAGTTTAGTAGACTAAGAGAAAGGGGAGATGTAGAGGAGTTTGAGATTGCACAAAAGGAAGATTTGCGAGAGAGATTCCAAAAAATTATCTGTGCGGAAAAAGATGAAGCCATTGCTAAGTGGTATCCTGCCCTTCCACCAACTCCTGGGATTAATGTATGGGGAGACCCCATTGAACCGCCCCCTTTAAAAATGGAAAAAGATTTTCAGCTTGGCCCTAATCTTTATTTAGATGAAAAGGATCTCCACATCAAGGCACGAACCTCTGGAGTAGTTACCTTTGAAAAGGGAGTTCTTGACATCCATCCTGAGTATGTCTTAAAAGGTGATGTAAGTTATAATACAGGGAATATTCACTTCATAGGTAACAAATTGGTCATTAATGGGGATATAAAGTTTGGTTTTACGGTTACTTGTAGAGGTGATATGGAATTAAGGGGTTGTACGGAAAACAAGACCCGTATCGAGGTGGAGGGAAATTTTATCTCCGAAGGTATCTTGCGTGGGGAAGAAACTTTAGTTAAGGTAAAAGGAGCGGCAAAGATAAAGGGAGTGGAATTTGCCAATCTTGAAATCTGGGGGGATTTAATTATTAAAGATTATCTTGTTTTTTCAAATACCCTTGTCTATGGTCATATTTTAGCTACTGAGGGCAAAGGTATAATCTATGGAGGAAAGGTTCAAGCTTTAGGTAATATTGAGGCTAAGATTGTAGGACATCCAGCCCAGACCAAAACAGAGCTATTAGCAGGTTATAGACCAGATATCATTGATGAATATTTACGACTATCCGAAAAAGAGCTTCTTTACGCGGAAAATTTAAAAAAAATTAATTATGGTCTTGAACTTTCCAAAAAGCTTAGAGAAGAAGGAAGAATTTCTCGAAATCGAGAAAAAATAATTGAAAAACTTATCACTGAAAAGGCAAAGTTAGAGAAATATTTAGAGGATATAAGGGAAACTTTGAACAATCTTCGTGCAAATTTACAGGATTTGAGAAAAAGTAAAATAAGAATTTGGCAAAAGATATATCCAAATGTTATCCTTGGTATAGCAGATTATAAATATACAGTAGATACAGAGAGCAATGGGCCTATTACTTATTATTTAGAAGATAGCTCTATTAAGGTAAAAAAGGACTAATATGAAACCCTGGGAAGATATTGCTGATGTCTTAAGCACGGAAATAAAAAGAGAGTTAGCTGAGGCCTATTTTTCGGAAAAATTAGCTTTAGAGGAGAGTTGGGAAGAATATAAGAGGGAATTAAAATCCTTAGACAAGCTTGAAGAAGCTCTAATTCTCAATGCCTGCAGACTTATGTTAATGTTAGGAGATGAGGAGCTTTGGGATGAATTTGAGGCGATTACCAATTTTTCCTTAAAAAAATGTTATCATCCCCAAATTATTGCCTCAAGTTATATCAAAAAAACCCTTTTTGAAAAATTAGGCAAAAAACCCTTTGCTTTCACCTCCAAAAATCGTTTTGTAAAGCTTTTCCTTAATATTTATGAGGATCTAATTAAAGCTTACCAGGCCTATGAGAAAAAAAAGGATGATCTTGAAAATTTATATGAAGAGCTAAAAAAAGAGACGGAAAGTTTTTACAGAAGGTATGATTTAAGTCAAATACTCGGTTTTTTTAGTAGACTTGAAGGGGCCTCCCTTGAACTCGGACCTATAGAGAAAAAAGAAAAGGTCTATGAAGAAATTTCTTCAACTTTAAAGATTTCGCTTCCTGAAAGCCCAGCAGAAAAAACCGAAGCCTATAATGAACCCAAATCCCTAAATCAAATTAGTAATGATCTAAGAAAACTTGCTAAAAGTGCCTTTGAACACCATCAAGAATATGCCAAGGAATTATTAAGTCTTGCTGCTAAAAAAGGTTAAAAAAACCATTGAGGAATACAAACTCTTACATAAAGGCGACAGGATCTTAGTAGGGGTCTCCGCAGGTCTAGATTCCATTTCCCTTTTGGAAAGTCTATATCTCCTAAAAGAGGAATATGATCTATCCATATATGTTTCTCATTATGACCATAAAATAAGAAAGGACTCCCATAAAGATGCTCTTTTTGTCTATGAATTTTGTCTAAAAAGAGGTATACCTCTTTTTATAACAGCCTCCCCTGTACCTCTTTATGCCAAAAGGGAAAGAATAAGTCTTGAAATGGCAGGAAGAGAACTTAGATATAATTTATGGTATTCTTTAGCGAAAAAATATGATTTTCACAAAATTGCTCTTGCCCATCACTTGGATGATCTGATTGAAGAGGTCTTGCTTAAATTGATCAAAGGAACAGGGAAAAGGGGATTAGCAGGTATTCCTATTAAAAGGGAGGATCTCATTATAAGACCCTTTCTCTTTGTAAGTAAAGAGGAAATAAAAAATTTTGCTGTAGAAAGAGGCTTATCTTGGAGAGAGGATCCCACCAATAAGGATCTCCGTATTCCTCGCAACAAAATTAGGCACATTCTTATTCCTTTTTTAGAGGAGAATTTTAATCCTAATATAAGGGAAACCCTTAAAAGAACTGTGATGATTCTCGAAGAAGAGGAAGAACTAATTGAGAAGGAAGCTATAGAAAATTTTGCCAAGATAAAGTCCTATTGGGAGGATGATCTCATTTTAAAAATCTCGGATTTAAAATTGCTTCCTTCGGTTATGAGAAGAAGGATCTATTTCCTTGCTTTCAAGGAAGTAGGAATACCTCTATTAAGAATAACCTCTAAACACCTAAGCTCCCTTGAGGCCCTGATAATCAAACAATCAAAGGGGCCTATCTATTTACCAGGTAATTTCCTGGCTTATCGGGGACCAGGATACTTAAGATTTACAAAAAAGGTTTTTACTTTCCCCTATTTCGAATTAAAAATAGAAAGGCCTGATACCTATACCCTTCCCATTGGTAAAATTAAGGTCTCTATTATAGAGAAAGAAAAAAGACCGCCTCAGCATCCCTTAAACTTTCAATTATCAGGAGATAAACCACTCTTTCCCCTGCTTTTTAGAAAAAGAAAGCCAGGAGATAGGATTTATTTCCCTGGAATAGGCCATAAAAAACTGAAAAAATTTTTACAAGAAAAAAGGGTTCCCTCCTACTTAAGAGATAGCCTTTTGGTTATTGAACGGGAAAACCAGATTATTGGTGTTTGGAATGTTTATATTCATCCTGAATATCTCGTAAGAGATGATACAAAGAATGTCTTACTTCTGGAACTCCTAAAAGAATAAAGCCCATATACTCTTTGGTAAAAAGATTGATTTTAAAAGATTTTGTTATAAATTTTTAAGTTAGGATATCTCTGAAATGGGAGAGTCAAGGGAGGTTTTTTAGATGAAGAGTTTATTCAAAGGGTTATTTATCTGGATAATATTTGGAGCCCTAATTCTTTTGGCTTATAATTTCCTCTTTACGGAGTCTGCTTTCTATTCAAGTCTAAATCTCAGTTATTCAGATTTTCTGGAAAAGGTGGAAAGGGGGGAAATAAAAGAGATAATCGTTGAGGGCAGAAAGGTAACTGGGAAGCTTCTTAATGGGAAAGACTTTGTCACTCATATTTTACCTGAAGATAGAGAATTATTTACGCTTCTTAAAAGACAGGGAGTTAAGATCTATGTAAGACCAGAGGCCCAAAGCAACTGGATGACAACCTTTCTTGTTTCCTGGCTACCCTTCCTTATACTTATTTTTCTTTGGATACTCTTTATGAGACAGATGCAACCAGGCAATAAACCCTTTTCCTTTGCCAGATCCCGTGCCAAACTTATAAAGGAGGGAGAAAGTAAGGTAACCTTTAAGGATGTAGCTGGAGTTGAAGAGGCCAAAGAGGAACTTCAAGAAGTGGTGGAATTTTTGAAAAATCCACAAAAATTTACCAAATTGGGAGCAAGAATACCCAAGGGCATTCTTTTAGTGGGGCCTCCTGGCACAGGGAAAACCCTTTTGGCAAAGGCTATTGCTGGCGAGGCAGGAGTCCCCTTCTTTAGTATCAGTGGTTCAGATTTCGTGGAAATGTTTGTAGGAGTTGGAGCTGCCAGGGTTAGGGATCTCTTTTCTCAGGCTAAGCAACATGCCCCTTGCATAATATTCATTGATGAAATTGATGCGGTAGGTAGAATGAGAGGAGCAGGTCTTGGTGGGGGGCATGACGAACGAGAACAAACGCTAAACCAACTCTTAGTGGAAATGGACGGTTTTGATACAGCAGAAGGGATAGTAGTTATTGCAGCAACCAACAGACCTGATATTTTAGATCCAGCCCTTCTTAGGCCTGGTCGCTTTGACAGACAGGTGGTTGTCCCTCCTCCAGATGTCAACGGACGATATGCCATATTGAAACTCTATGCCCAGAAATTTAAATTAGCCGAAGATACAGATCTTATAGCTATAGCTAAGAGTACACCAGGCTTTACAGGAGCAAATCTTGAAAATCTTATGAATGAGGCAGCTTTAATTGCTGCTAAGAAGGGAAAAGCCTCTATTGATATGGAAGATTTAGAGGAGGCCAAAGATAAAATCCTTATGGGTAAGGAAAGGAGAGGTATGGCCTTGAGTGAAGAGGAAAAGAAAATTATCGCCTATCATGAGGCCGGACATGCCTTAGTTGCCTACTACCTACCTGATCCCGATCCTGTTCATAAAATAAGCATTATACCTCGAGGCCAAGCTTTGGGAGTAACTCAACAACTACCCCTTGATGATAGGCACATATATACCGAAGATTATCTCCTAAAAAAGATTACCGTGTTATTAGGAGGAAGAGTTAGCGAGGAAGAGGTCTTTCAAAAATTGAGCACAGGAGCAAGAGATGATCTAAGAAGGGCTACTCAAATTGCTAAGAAAATGATTTGTGAGTTTGGCATGAGTAAATATCTTGGTCCCTTAACTTATGGAAAATCAGAAGAACCTATCTTTTTGGGTAAAGAGATGTTCCAGATAAAGGATTATTCAGAAGAGACTGCTAAAATCATTGATTTAGAGGCTAAAGAAATTATTCAAAAATGCTATGAAAGGGCAAGAGAGATTATTACTCAATACAAAGATAAACTTCACTTGGTAGCCAAAACCCTTTTAGAAGAAGAAACCATAGATGCTGAAAAATTTAAGTTGCTCCTGCAGGAAAATTAAGGAAACTTAGCTTTAATAATTTCTTACATAACCAGATTGCAATTAAAATGACTTCAATATCCTGGGGATACAACCATGCCTCAACCCTTGATTATTCGAGATTATAGCTTTGATTGGCAGGATACCCCCTATCTTATGGGTATCCTCAATGTAACTCCAGATTCTTTTTCTGATGGTGGCGAAGCTTTCTCTATAGAGAAGGCCTTAATAAAGGCTAAAGCTCTATTGGATGGAGGAGCCAAAATCTTAGATGTAGGAGGTGAGTCTACAAGACCCTTTGCTGAGCCTGTTCCAGAGGAAGAAGAGCTACGTAGGGTCCTTCCTGTAATCAAAGCTATTAGGGAGAACTTTCCTAAAGCCCTTATTTCCATTGATACCTATAAGTCAAGGGTAGCTGAAGCAGCTCTCAAGGCAGGAGCAGATATCGTTAATGACATTTCAGGAGGTCAATTTGACCCTCGGATGATAGATGTAGTGTGTGATTTTAATTGTCCTGTTGTTGTTATGCATATTAAAGGCACACCGAAGACTATGCAGCTAAACCCTCAATATAGAGACCTCCTTGGGGAGATCAAGGATTACTTTAAAAATAGGATAGAAGTTTTTACCAGAAAGGGGCTTTCTCCAGAAAAGATTATCCTTGATCCTGGCCTTGGCTTTGGAAAAACCTTTGAGCACAATATACAAATACTCCAAAACTTGGAAACCTTTAAAGAATTAGGGCATCCCCTTCTCCTTGGTCCTTCCCGAAAGTCTTTCTTAGGAGAAATTGTAAAAAAATCCCCTAAGGAACGTGATGGAGCTACAGCAGGAGTTTCAATTTATGCTTATCTCAAGGGGGTTGATTTTTTAAGGGTGCACAATGTGGCCTTAGTGCAGGATGTATTAGCTACCTTTAAATATCTGTGGAAAAAGCATGAACTTAACCTTTGATTTTCAACAGATTACCGACTTTTTCAAAGCCTTTCGTCCCAATGACGCCTTAGACATTTTAATAGTAGGATTTATCATATATAGAATCCTCCTTTTGATACAGGGAACCAGGGCCTTTCAAATGTTAGCAGGCCTTATTATTCTCCTTTTTCTCTATTTTTTTTCCGAAATCTTGCAGCTCCTTACTTTAAACTGGCTACTACAAACCTTTTTATCTTCGATTTTGATTCTTATTATTATTATTTTTCAGGATGACATAAGAAGGGCTTTAGCCCAAATTGGAACAGTTCCTTTTACCAAATTACAGGCTGAGTACTCCTTTGGAATTGAGGAGGTAGTTAAGGCTGTAAGTCTTATGGCTGAGAAAAAAATCGGTGCCCTTATTGTTTTTGAAAGAGAAATAAGTCTAAAGGACTATCTTGAGGGCTCCATAGCCCTTGATTCTAAGATATCTGAGGAATTGCTGCTCAGTATCTTTAATCCTAAATCGCCCCTTCATGATGGAGCGGTGATAATTAGTGAAGGGAAAATTTTAGCCGCAGGAGTGGTCTTACCTCTTTCCACTAACCCTGATATTGCCAAGGATTTAGGCACCAGGCATCGGGCAGCTCTGGGTATTACCGAGATTACTGATGCTGTTGCTGTAGTTGTTTCTGAAGAAAGGGGACAAATCTCTTTAGCTGTGGGTGGAAAGATTACCAGAGATATAACTCCAGCTACTTTAAGAAAAATCCTTTCTCAGCTTCTGGGATTCGAAACGAGAGCCCCTTGGTGGAAGAGAATAAAAGGGACAAAGAGCAGTGAAAAGAGAGCATAAGCTTAAGATTATTGCCTTTTTAATTGCTGCAACACTTTGGTATCTCATTGTCTGGGGCAAGCCTGTAGAAAGGATAATAGAGGTTCCTCTTAAATTTAAAAATTCCTTTGGTAGTGAATACTTTATAGAGGCCAATCCGAGCACTGTCTCCATAAAAATAGTAGCTACCAGAAGCCAACTAAGAAATATAGATAAAGATAAAATTCTGGTAGAATTGGATTTAGGGAAATATCCCCCAGGGATTCATCAAGTGCGTATCCCTACAGAAAAGATATTTCTTCCTAACAATATCAAAGTCAAAGAGGTATCCCCTAATTTTGTAACGGTCCTTATCAAAAAGATTTCTCAAAAACAGGTCCCTGTAAAGGTTAACCTCAAAGAAACTTCAGAACAAAAGATGAAAAGACTTAAACTTTTAATTAAGCCCTCTGTAGTAACTATCAAAGGTTTTTGGGATGACCTAAAAGAAATAGATCAAATTTATACAGAAGAGTTTTCTCCTCAAGAACTAAAGAAAGAAAAAATCGTAGAAGTTAACCTTCAAATACCTCCCAAGGTCCTTGAAGTATATCCATATAGGGTTAAAATTATTTATCTAAATCCGTAGATTTTGGATCCCTCTATGAAGAAACTTTTTGGGACAGACGGAATTAGGGGAGAGGCCAATAATTTTCCAATGACTCCAGAAATAGCTCTTCAAGTGGGAAGGGCTATTGGTTATCTCTTCAAAAACAAAAAGTCCCATATTAGTAAAGTGATTATAGGTAAGGATACACGTCTTTCAGGTTATCTCTTTGAAACAGCCTTAACTGCAGGGCTTTGCTCCATGGGGGCAAATGTTTATCTTGTTGGGCCCTTACCTACCCCAGGTATTGCCTTTTTGACCAAGGATATGCGGGCTGATGCAGGTGTGGTGATCTCAGCCTCTCATAACCCCTATTATGATAATGGTATCAAGATCTTTGATAGCAAAGGTTTTAAACTACCCGATGAGCTTGAGGCCAAGATTGAGAACTTGATCTTCGATGAGTCCTTTAAGGAAATTAGGGCTTTGAGAGAAGAAATTGGCAAAACTTATAGAATAAAAGATGCCCTTGGTAGATATGCGGTGCATTTAAAGTCCGTTGTCCCTCCATATATCAATTTTGAAGGATTAAGTATAGCCTTAGACTGCGCTAACGGTGCTTGTTATCAGATAGGACCACTCATCTTTGAAGAACTGGGGGCCAAAGTAGATACCCTTGGCTGTCATCCAGATGGTTTAAATATTAATGAAAATTGTGGAGCCCTCTACCCTGAGGGAGTTAGGACTTTGTTACTCACGGGCAAACACGACCTTGCTATTGCCTTCGATGGAGATGGAGATAGAATATTGGTTATTGATGACCAAGGAAATTTCTGGGATGGTGATGATCTCTTAGCTCTATTTAGCCTCTACTTTGTGGAAAAAGGCCTTCTTAAAAATCCCTTAGTAATAGGCACAGTGATGACCAATCAAGGACTAGAAAATTTTCTAAGCGAAAGAGGGATAAAATTGCTCAGGACCCCTGTGGGAGACCGCTATGTTGTTCAGGCTATGAGGGAAAAGGGAGCTCTTCTTGGAGGTGAAACCTCTGGACACATCATCTTTCTTGATAAGGGAACAACAGGGGATGGTCTACTTTGCGCCTTAAGACTGGTAGCCCTTCTCCTTGAAAAAGGAAAAAGGTTGTCAGACTTCTATCCCCTCTTTGAGAAATATCCACAGATTCTTATTAATGTGAAAGTTCGTGAGAAGAGACCCCTTTCAGAAATACCTGGTCTTGAGAATAAAATTAAGACCTTAGAAAAGAAATTAGCTTCTAAAGGGAGAATCTTGGTTAGACCATCAGGAACGGAACCCAAATATAGAGTGATGGTTGAGGCAGAAAGTAAAGATTTGGCCTCAGAGATAGCCCAAGAAATCGCAGAACATATAGAAAAGACCTTAGCATGAAGAAATTCTTTAAAATTATACCTCTATTACTTTGGCTGCTTACCTTTTTAACTTTAAGCTTAGGCTATCTAAAAGGATCAGAATTTGTTCAGTCCCGTGGTTCTCTTCTCTGTCTTTCCTGTATGGGCTTAGAAGAAAATGAAAATTTCTAAGGCACGAAGGTTTATACAACTTCTTTCTACCCTACTTCACAATGCCTATTTAGGTTTTCCTATTACGGGAAATATCTATACGGGTTCTCTAAAGAGATTTTGTGCCCCTGGATTGAATTGTTACTCCTGCCCAGGAGCCCTCTTTTCCTGCCCTTTGGGTAGTCTACAGCAAGTTCTCATTTCCTTAAGGGTTTTACCCTTCCAAGCCTTACTTCAACCCATCTTCTATGTGCTCGGAACTATTTTGCTTTTTAGTCTTGCCTTTGGGCGCTTTATTTGCGGTTGGTTTTGCCCTTTCGGCCTTTTGCAGGATCTCCTCTACAAGATACCCTTTTATAAGAGAAATCTCCAACTTCCCCTTCGGTCCCAAAGATACTTAAAATATGCCCTGCTTATATTTTTTGTGTTACTTTTGCCTACTCTTTGGATTGGGGAGTTGGGATATGGAACCCTCTGGTTTTGCAAATATTTCTGCCCTGTGGGGACCTTAGAAGCTGGTTTCTTTAATTTTCCCTTAAGACCTGAACTGTTAAATCTGGTAGGAAAAATTTTCCTTTTAAAGAGTCTACTTCTTTTAATAATTCTCATCTTATGTCTAATAGAGATCAGATTTTTCTGTAAAAATCTCTGTCCTTTAGGGTTGATTTATGGAATTTTCAATAGATTTAGTCTCTTGCAACTAAGATGGGTCAAAAAGGCATGCACCACTTGTACCCTTTGTGAAAAGGCTTGTCCTATGGGGCTTTCTATACCTAAGGAGCTTAACTCAGTTGAATGTATTAGGTGTCTCAAATGTTTAGAAATATGTCCCACTAAAGCCATCCATTTGGAAAAGACTTTTTACTACCTTCCAGAGAAATATCAAATAAATCTATCAGTAAGGAGATGGCGTGATGAGAAGGGACGGTAGAAGTCCTTATGAAATCAGACCTGTAAAGATTGTTCTTGATTTCCTTAAAAATCCCTTAAGCTCGGTGTTAATTGAACTTGGGGATACTATTGTCCTTTGTACTGTTAGTCTTGAGGAGAAGGTTCCTCCTTTTTTAAAGGGATCGGGTACGGGTTGGATCTCTGCTGAATATGCCTTTTTGCCTGGGGCAACTGTAGAGCGCACACCTCGAGAGACTATGGGAAGAAAGGGTCGTTCTCAGGAGATCCAGAGGCTTATTGGGAGGGTCTTAAGGGCTGTTACAGATCTAAGTAAGCTTGGAGAAAGAACCCTCTGGGTGGACTGTGATGTGCTCAATGCAGATGGAGGCACAAGGACAGCCTCAGTGACTGGTGCCTTTGTAGCCTTAAAAAAGGCTGTTAAAAAACTATTAGAAAAGGATATCCTCAAGGAAGACCCCATTCTTGAATATGTAGCAGGTATAAGTGTGGGAAAAATTGGGGAAGAATTCTATCTTGATCTAAATTATGAAGAGGACCTCTTGGCTGATGTGGATGCCAATTTTTTCCTCACAGAAACAGGTAAAATCGTGGAAATACAGGCTGGTGCCGAGAAGGGACTTTTCACCTGGGAAGAGTTGAACAAAATGAAGGAGCTTGCAGAAAGCGGTATCTCTCAGCTTATAAAAAAACAAAGGGAGGTTCTTGGTGAGCAGTAAAGTGCTTCTTATTGGGACAAAAAACCAGGGAAAAATTAAAGAAATAAAAGAAGCTCTAAAAGAATTACCTTTTGTTATAAAAAGTTTAAAAGACTTTCCCTATTTACCTACACCTGAAGAGAGTGGTAAGACCTTTTTGGAAAATGCCCTTATTAAGGCCAAATTTTATGCGGAGAATACGGGGCTTCTTACCCTTGCTGATGACTCTGGGCTTGAGGTTTATGCCTTGGGAGGAGCCCCAGGCATCTATTCTTCAAGATTTGCAGGTCCCGAAGCTACAGATGAAGAGAATTATAAAAAGCTTTTGGAACTCCTAAAAGATACACCTCCAGAAAAAAGAAAGGCTCGCTTTGTCTGTGTCATGGTTTGTTATCACCCTACGGGAAAGTATATCTATACTGAGGGAGTTTGGGAAGGAAGAATTGCCTTGGAACCTAAAGGTTCTCAAGGTTTTGGTTATGACCCAGTCTTTTTAGTTGAGGAATTTAATTATGAAAAGACGGTAGCAGAACTACCCTCAGAGCTTAAAAACCAACTAAGCCACAGAGCAAAGGCCCTAAGATCCCTAAAAGAGAAACTGCCCTCTTTCCTTGCCCAAATTGAAGCACTATGAAATTATGGCAACCTAAAATTTTCAAATATTATAAAATAGCAGGCTTTTTTAGTGAGAAAATTAATAAGATGCATCTCTACAAACTGGATTTGCCAATTTTTTTCCCCAAACAAATTCATTCTGACCATATCATTTTATTAGATGAGCATTCCTCCTTAGCTCCCAGAAAAGGGGATGGAGTAATTACAACAAGGAAAGATATTTTACTTGGTATACAGACTGCTGATTGTGTGCCTATACTCCTTGCTGACAAAAAGAAAAGGGTTGTTGGAGCCATACATGCTGGTTGGAAAGGGACAGTTAAAGGCATTCTCTCTAAGGCCTTGCAAAATATCATTAGTATGGGGATAAAGCCAGAGGAAATTCTTCTTGCCTTGGGGCCTCATATTCAGAGTTCCTGCTATGAAGTCAAAGAGGATGTGCTTGCCCTTTTAAAACCACCCTATGATAAAAGCCCTTTCGTTCTCTCTGAAGCAGGGTCCTATTATCTCAATTTAGCTATCCTTAACCTCTTTCAGGCTAAAGAGTGGAATATTCCTGAGGAAAATATCTGGGTATCTGAAGAGTGCACTCACTGTATAAGGGAAAAATATCATAGCTATCGCCGCGAGAGAAACTATACCTTTACACAAATAGCCGTTATAAGCCTTGGTGAAGAGGGTTTGATTTAAACTCTATGCTTTTCCTCTACAGCCTTATATATCTTCTTGGGCTTCTCTTTCTTTTTCCTAAGGAATATCTTAAAAGACCTAAATCCTTAAGAAGAGTCTGGTTAAAGGAAAAATTAGGTTTAGGGGAAAGGCCCACCTTTTCAAGAGAGCTTCCCGTGATCTGGGTCCATGCTGTCTCAGTTGGAGAAATCCTTGCCCTTGTTCCTCTCTTGGAAAAATTGACTTCCTCTTACAATATCCTCTTAACCACCATAACAGATACAGGGAAAAAGGTAGCTTTGGAGAGATATAGGCACCTTCCTATAAGAGTTTATTACTTACCCTTTGACCTAAAGTTTTTGCTTAAAAATTTTATAAAAAAAATTTCTCCTAAGGCGCTACTTATTACTGAAACTGAGCTTTGGCCAAATCTCATCATGACTGCCTCTAAGTTTATGCCTATCGCTTTAATAAATGGAAGAATGAGTGATAGGTCTTTTAAGGGCTATCTGAGATTAAAAAGATTTTTTAAACCCCTTTTGGAAAGATTTACCCTCATGGCTTTACAAGAAGAGAAATATAGAAGCTTTTTTCAGGCCTTAGGTGTTAAGCCAGAAAGGATTTTTGTAACAGGAAATATGAAATTTGACCTACAACCTGTAGCTAAGGCCTTTCCTGAACTGGAAAATCTCCCTAAACCAATTATTATTGCTGGAAGCACTCATGACCCTGAAGAGGTTCTTATCACCCAGGCCTTTTTAAAGATCTCTAAGGGAGGCACCTTGATTCTTGTGCCCAGACATCCAGAGAGATATATGGAAGTAGAGGAGAAAATTAAGGCCCTCCTCCCTAAGGATATTGCCTTTTCCAGATATTCAGAAATCTCTCCTCAAGGGCTAAATAAAACTCAGAAGGCACTAATCCTCCTTTTTGATAAAATGGGATTCCTTTCATCCCTTTATCGAATTGGGGACATAGCTATTATTGGGGGAAGCTTTATTCCCCATGGTGGACAAAATCCCCTTGAAGCCCTTTATTGGCAAAAACCTGTGATCACAGGGCCGCATATGGAGAATTTTCCCTTTGTCAGGGAATTTGTAGAGAAGGGAGGACTTATTCAGGCAACGGCAGAAAATTTAAGTTTTTATCTTGATGAGCTTTTAACCTACCCTGAGAAGGCTAAGGCAATAGCTAAAAGGGGCTACGAGCTCCTTCAAGAAAAAAGAGGTGCTACAGAAAAAACCTTTAAGTTATTAAAAACTTATTTAAAGATATAATTAACCTTTTCCCTTTTTAGGCCTCTTGGGAAGATAGTCTAATCGAGGGTTGAAAAGGGCAGAAAAGAGATTTTTTTTGATAATGGGCTCTCTTTCAAAGATATTTTCCTTTAAAAATCTTCCCCAGAAGGATCTTTTTGTTTCACCTGAGAAGGGGCAAGGATTTTCTAAAACCTGCCACTCTCTCATGGCCACAAATCTCTTGATCATATCCTTTTCTATGAAATATAAGGGCCTTATGAGGTAAAGATTTCCCTTAAACATTTCCTGTTTAGGAAGGAGTGTAGAAAGTTCTCCACAATAAAACATATTCATAAAAAAAGTGGTTATCACATCGTCTTTATGATGCCCAAAGACAATTTTTCTGGTTTTCAGCTTATCTGCCAATTTAAAGAGATATTTTCTTCTATTCCAGGAGCAGACAAAACATGGATTAGCTGAACCTTTTTCATGCGCTTCAAGGGCAAGCTCACCTGCAGAAATTTTATCAAAGAGAAAGGTTACCCCTCTTTCCTCACAAAAACTTTTCAAGTAACGCACCCCTTCTTCATATCTGGCTTCATCCTTAGGAAATCCCATGTCCAGATGAAGGGCATAAAGGTTAAGATTGGTCTTATAGTAATGTCTCCATTCAGCTAAGAAGTGGGTTAGCACTAAGCTATCCTCACCACCAGAGAGGGCAATGAGCAAACTATCCCCCTCACTTATGAGGTCATAACCAAAAATAGCCTTACCTATGAGCTTTCTTATCCTTTGAGCTAAATTCATTGTCCCTTCCTAAGATTCCCTCAGGTGATCTTCAGGCCTTTTAGCTGTATTGATTTTTCTTATCTAAAACCTATATTTTATCTTGAAAATTATTTTATCACAAAATAAGAGGAGGGGTAAGGCCCATGCCTAAAGATTATTACTCTATTCTTGGAGTTCCCCGCAACGCTACTCAGGAAGAGATTAAAAGGGCCTATAGAAAGCTTGCCATGCAATATCATCCTGACCGCAATAAGGGTAATAAAGAGGCTGAGGAAAAATTTAAAGAGATAAATGAGGCCTACGCTGTTTTATCTGATCCAGAAAAGAGAAAACTTTATGATCAATTTGGCTCAGCAGAATTTGAAAGAAGATATACTCAGGAAGACATTTTTAAAGATTTTGATTTTGAAAACATTTTCAGTGATCTTGGTATTGATCTCTCTTCCTTTTTTAGAAAAGGCAAAAGGGGAAGGAAAATATATACCTTTGATCTTGGAGATCTATTTGAGAATCTCTTTAGGACTACCTTTCAAGAGGAGCCCTACTCACCCTTTGGCGAAGTCTTTGAGACTTATCAAATTGAGGTGCCAATTACCTTAGAAGAAAGCATAAAGGGAGCTGAAAAAGAGGTCTTCATCCCAGGGACTTATGAGAGCATACGTGTAAAAATACCTGCAGGAGTTAAGGATGGACAGATCTTAAAACTCAAAAAGAAAAGTGGACAAAAGGTTAGAGAATATTATTTAAAGATATCTATCCAGTTACCCAAAGGTGTTAGGATTGAAGATGGGAATCTCTATATGGAAAAAGAAGTCCCCTTGACTACGCTCTATTTGGGAGGAGAAATAGAAATAACTACCCCTGATGGCAGAAGAGTAAAGACTAAGGTCCCCAGTTTGACTAAACCTGGAGCCAAATTAAGACTAAAAGGTCTTGGGTTAAGTAATGGGACATCAAGGGGAGACCTCTTCGTGATTTTGCAACCCCTTATGCCTGGTAGGCTCACACCTGAGCAAAAAGATCTGCTTGAAAAATTAAAGGCCTTAGGATTATAAAAATTATTGACCAAATCAAAATAATGATTACATTAAACACAAAAATTGTTTCAGATAAAACGAGACTTTGAGTAGAACTGTTTTTGGTCATCTTCAGGGGTTAAAACCCAGCGAATTAAAAAAATTAGAAAGATTATATCACAGAAAAGTCCCTCCTCAGGCCATTATTACCTCAGATCTTGCCTGGGAGATAGCAGAGCTTTCCCATCAACTGAATCGCCAGATTGGCCTTTTAATAAATCGCAAGGGAGAAATCGATTATGTCATAGTGGGAACCTTTAACAGAGTTGAGATTCCAGAGCTTAAAGGTTATAGAGATTACGCCTCTCGTCTAAAGGGGCTCAGACATATTCATACACATTTGGTAAAAAACGATAAGGGCTCAGGCCTTGACCAGGAAGATCTCCTTGATCTTGCCTTTCTGAGGTTAGATCTGGTGGGTGCTTTAGAGGTTAATGAAAAGGGAGAGCCAGGAAAAATTCATCTGGCCCACATCTTGCCACATAAAGACTTTTATCAGGCCACCTTTTCAGAAGGTGAAAATCAATTTTTTTACTTCTTGAAACCTCGTTATGTGTGGGATCTAAAGGAGAATTTTTTGGACCTAATCAAAAACTTAGAAGATGAATTTGAAAGGATTAAACCCTTTAAAGGAGTAAAGGAAGAGGAAGATAGAGCTATTCTTATTTTAGTTAAAGATCCTCAAACCCTTGATTGGGAAGAGCGTTTAGAGGAACTTAAAGAGCTTTCAAGAACGGCAGGAGTTACTGTAGTGGGTGAAGTTATTCAGAAAAGAACTGCTCTTGATCCAAAATATGTCATTGGTAAAGGGAAACTTCTGGAAGTAATGATTCTTGCCATGAGAACTAAGGCTAATCTCCTGATTTTTGACCGCGAACTCTCTCCTTCCCAAGTAAAGGCCCTGGCTGAAGCCACAGATCTTAGGGTCATAGATCGTACTCAACTCATTCTTGATATCTTTGCCCAGAGGGCTAAATCCAAAGAGGGTAAAATCCAGGTTGAGATGGCTCAACTGCGCTATGCCTTACCCAGGCTTAGAGTCAAAGATGACGCCTTTTCCCGTCTCACAGGTGGCATAGGTGGAAGAGGACCTGGTGAAACCAAACTGGAAATCGATAGAAGACGGATTAAAGATAAATTAGCTAAACTGGAAAAAGAGTTAGAAAAAATCTCTGCTGAAAGAGAGCTGCGTAGATCGAGAAGAAAAAAGTTAAACTACAAAGTTGTGGCCCTTATAGGCTACACCAATGCTGGTAAGACCACCCTTCTCAATCAGCTTTCCAAATCATCCTATCTTGCCGAAGACAAACTCTTTGCCACTCTTGATCCTGTTACTAAGGCAGTAAAAACCAAGAATGGACATATCTTCTTGCTCACAGATACAGTTGGTTTTATCAGGGATCTTCCCAAAGAACTCAAAAAGGCCTTCAAAGCAACTCTGGAAGAACTATATAATGCTGACCTTCTTTTACACTTAGTAGATATTAGTCATCATGATTGGGAAAACCATATCTCCTCTGTAGAAAAAATCCTTGAAGAAATGGAGCTTCTAAATGTTCCAAGAATTATAGTTTTTAATAAAATAGATCTCTTAGAGAAAGATGGGAACCTTTCACCGAATTACCTGAATAATATCCTAAAAAAATATCAAGGCATAGCTATTTCAGCTAAGAGGAAAGACAATTTAGAGAATCTCCTTTCCCTTATTGAGCACCTTCTTTTTCCCGAGGTAAAGGAGCCCTTTTCCTTGGAGGCCAAAAATCACTCCACAACTCTTCAAGGGCATATAGGCTTCTAATGGGCTCAAAAAAAATATGCACTAAAATAGTATCATAGTCAAGGACAATCCAGTTCCCCGTTTCCCATCCCTCTACAGAGAGGGGTCTTATATTTTTCTTCTCTAACTCAGTAATCAGATAATCTGAAATGCCCTGAGCATGTTTAGTTGAATGGGCACTACAAATAATAAAAAAATCAGTGTAATCCACCTTTGACCTTACATCAAGAACGACAATCTCTTCTGCCTTTTTATCTTCTAAAAGCTTTACAATTTCCTCTACTTTTTCCGTCATCTTACACTTTTCCTTCTCTGACCAGTCTGGCAAAGTGTTCAAAACTTCGGTCATAGGTAGCCTCTGCCTCTGGAGGGAAGGCACAGGCTGGAAGTTGACGCATCCTGAGATGATAATGTAAACATTCACAACAGATGCCTTTCTTAGAACAAGGGTCATAACTACAATTACATCTCTTTAGATTTCTCTCCCTCTTACACTCCATAGATCTCCTCCTATTCTACAGTGACACTTTTAGCTAAATTTCTTGGTTTATCTACATCACAGCCCCTTAATACAGCTATTTCATAAGCAAGTAGTTGTAAGGGGATCACATAAAATATAGGTAAAAGCTCATAACTGGTCAAGGGAAGCTCTATAAGGTCTTCAGTAAGAGCTCTAAATTCCCAAGAATTTTCCGTAGTTATGGCAATAATAGGACCTCTTCGAGATCTAATCTCCTCCGCATTAGACAAGGTCTTTTCGTAGACTAAACCAAGCTCCTTAGCTGCAAGAATCACTGTAGGCACACTCTCTTCTATCAAAGCAATGGGACCATGCTTCATCTCCCCAGCTGCATAACCCTCAGCATGAATATAAGCAATCTCTTTAAGCTTCAATGCCCCTTCCAGGGCCAATGGATATAAGATATTCCTACCCAAATATAGGAAATCCTTTGCTTGATACCATTTTTTAGCCACATCTTTTATCTTATGATGAGTATCCTCAAGAACCTTCCTCAAGCTATAGGGCAAGTTAATGAGTCTCTCTATTAGGCTTCTCTCTATTTCTCTCCCTTGAAGTTTGCTCAAATAAAGGCTTAGAAGCACCAATATTAAAACCTGCGTGCTAAAGGCCTTAGTTGAGGCCACACTAATTTCAGGACCTGCCTGGGTATAGAGAACAAAATCACTCTCACGGGTCATAGTGCTTCCCAGCACATTACATATGGAGAGGACTTTAGCTCCCCTTTGCTTAGCCAATCTCAAACTGGCCAAAGTATCTGCCGTTTCTCCTGATTGAGAAATAGCGATAAAGAGCGTCTTTTCATTTATAAGAGGCTCTCTATATCTAAACTCAGAACCTAAATCAACCTCTATAGGAAGCCTGACTGAACGCTCTAAAAGACATTTCCCCACAAGACAGGCATGATAAGAGGTTCCACAGGCTACCAAGTAAATACGATCTATATCCTTTAGCCAATCCCAAGTTAATCCTTCAAAAGAGAAATCTACCTCTCCTACCTCAAGATTAACTCTACCAAGAAGGGTATTTTGTAAGGCCTCAGGCTGTTCGTAGATCTCTTTGAGCATAAAATGGGGAAAACCCCCTTTTTCTGCCTGAGTAAGATCCCAGTGAATCTCTTTGACTTCAAAGTCCCTTTTACAACCCTCAAAATCAAAGATTTCAATTTTCCCTGGGGTGAGAAGGGCAATCTCTCCATCTCTAAGAAAAACCATCCTTTTTGTAAAAGGTAAAAGGGCTGGGATATCAGAGGCTAAAAAAAGCTCCTCTTCACCTACCCCAAGGATTAGAGGACTTTGATAGCGAGCCACTAAAATTTTATCTGGCTCATCAGCAGAAATTAATGCCAGGGCAAAGGCTCCTTGTAATTCTTTAATGGCCTTAAGAAAGGCCTCCATAAGAGGATATCCCTCATTTCGATAATCCTCTATCAGATGGACAATTACCTCTGTATCGGTAGCTGAATGAAAGCGATGCCCCTTAGAGAGTAATTTGCTCTTAAGGGTGTAATAATTTTCAATAATACCATTATGTACTAAAGCTAAGCGACCTTCACAATCAAAGTGAGGGTGAGCATTTTCCTCAGAGGGCTCACCATGGGTCGCCCAGCGAGTATGCCCAAGCCCAGGCGCCTTCACCCTGCTCAAATCCCTTGAAAATATCCTTTCCTCCAAATCATAGACCCTTCCTTTCACCTTACAAATTTCAAGCCCCTTTTCCCCCAAGAATACTACCCCTGCCGAGTCATACCCGCGGTATTCAAGTCTCCTCAACCCCTCGAGTAATACAGGTAAAAGAGGGCGTCTACCAATGTAGCCTACGATTCCGCACATGAGGTAGCCTCTCCTTTTAATCTCTTTATATACTCCTCCCATTCCCAAGGGGTAAAATACTTCTTTTTGGTGTTACACTCTTTACAGGCTGGCACTATGTTTTCTCTACTTGAGGTTCCGCCTTGGCTTAAAGGAATCCTGTGATCCATAGTTAGTTCCTCAGGAGGCACTCTTTTACCACAGTAATAACAAATCCCCCGCTCAACCTTCCTCCTCCACCAACGAGTTTTTTTAAGTGCTCTGGCCTTGGCCTTTTCTCTCTTAATGTGCTCTTCCAGGGAAGTTAAAAGCACCTTTTTGTTGAACACTCCCTTTCCCCTATAAGTGATTCTATTTTACTAACAACTTCATCCACGGTAAGATTAGTAGTATCAATCTCTATTGCCCCTACAGGCTTTTTAAGAGGCGCAACCTCTCTTTCACTATCCAAGGTATCTCTTTGCCGAAGATTATGCACTACCTCCTCAAAGTCTCTGTCTTGTACATCCTTAAAACGCCTTTTGGCCCTCACCTCAAGGTCTGCGGTCAGATAAATTTTTAATCCTGCCTGAGGAAAAACTACGGTCCCCATGTCTCTCCCCTCAGTAATCAAGCTCCGATTAGAGGAGAGTTTCCTAAGCAAGCTCCCTACTTTTCCCCTCACAAGTGGATGAGCTGAAACCTCAGAAACCTTAGCCTCTACCTCACGAGACCTAAGCTCCGTTCTTAACTCTCTCCCATGAAAATATAACTTAGTCCCCTCTGGTTCTAAAATAACCTCAAGAGACGAGAAAAGGCAATCTATAAAACTCTCTAATTCAGTTTCCTCTTTAAAAGAACCAAGATCTCTATTGTTCTCTAATAAAGCCCAGGTAATAAATCTGTAAAAGGCCCCTGATTCCAATAGGGGGATCTGTAATTTTTTAGCTAAGGCTCGTGCAACTGTTGTTTTGCCTGAACCAGCAGGACCGTCTATGGTGATAATCATCTCCCCTCTTTACACTTCCACTTGATATCCATACAACTCAATATTAGCTTTAATCTCATCAAGAGATAGAGATTCCTCTTTTTCAAAAACCACCTTCCCTGTAGCCAAGTCTATCTCCACATTTTTTGCCTTTCCCGTACTGAGGATAGCCCTCTCTACCCGTCTCACACAGTGTTCACAGGTCATCCCTTTTATCTTAATCTCAACCCTTTCCATAAATGCCCTCCATTATACTTTCAAGAAAATAGCCCCGATTCTTACCTCTGAGGTGTTTTCTATGAAACCCTCTTTAGCTTTATCCTCTAAAAATTGCTTGATTAACTTTTCTTTTCTTGGACCAATAGTGTAACCTTTGGCTAAGAGTCTAAATTTAAGTCTTTCCCAAAATTTTTCTACCTTTGCCCTTCTTTTCAAAAAACCTTGATAGAATTTTACATCCCCAGGTTTTCCCAAGGTATAAAGGTAATTAAAGAGCAAAAAAAGTCCAGGATGTTTCTCCTCTTTAATTTTTTTAAAAAATCTCTTTTCAATCTCCTCCATTAAAAAATTTTTGCGTAACCCTGCCCATTGCACAGCTATAAAATACTTCTTTGTATACTGAAGTATCCTTTTGACCTCTTTTAGATCTCTGAGTATAGGGGTCATGGAAACTAAAACGGTATCAAAGGCTTGAGGAGGCTCATACTTCCTCCAATCAGCTTCAATTATAGTTATATTATTTAGACCAAGGGATTGAACCTTTCTTCTTAAAACCTCAAGCATTTGAGGAGAAATATCTAAGGCAAATACCTGAGATACCTTAGGGGCAACTTTGATAGTATAGGAACCAGTGCCACAGCAGAGATCAAAAAAGGTATACTCTCTCTCGAGAGCTCCTCGTTTCTCCATCTCTTGAAGAATGTCACTCTGCAGTTCCTGATAAAAAGGGTTTTCTTCCAGATCATCATATTCTTCAGCAATAATATTCCAAAAATCGCTCCTTAAATAGGCCTCATTACCTTTCTTCTTAGTCTCTGCAATTACTTCCCAAAAGAAAGGATTAAGCAGTTTACGCAAGAATGCTTCTTTTCTCTTTTGGTTGAATCTCATTTTTATATATCTTGTCTAAAACTCCATTTACAAAGCCAGGAGATTCATCAGTCCCATAAATCTTAGCTAATTCTATCGCCTCATTAATACTTACAACAGGAGGTATATCTGGCCTGTATAGAAATTCATAAATGGCAATTCTTAAGATGTTTTTATCAGTAAGGTTTAACCTCTCTAAAGGCCATGTAGGCGTATATTTTTGGATGAGGTTATCAAGTTCCTCCTTATGGGTAATTACACCCTTCACCAATTCCTGACCAAAGAGAAAGGCATTCTCATTCTCAATGTTAAGATATTTATGATAACCCTCAAGAGCTTTTTCCCAATCTGTATTGGTTACCTCTATTTGATAGAGTACCTGTAAGGCAATCTCCCTACCCTTTCTTCTGGTCATAATTATAGCATTTTCTCAGCTATATATACAGTAAGATCTCCCATAAGATGGGTGTAAGATGCAAGTTCGTTATCATACCAACCATATACTACCACCTGGGTAATTGGTATCTCAATCGATGAACAGCTTAATCCTTTTATTTCCTCTTTTGCCCCTTCTCCACAGGCTTTTAGGAGATCTACCTTGGCTACAGCTGTTCTGGTATGCGTTTCCCTACCTTCGATAATTGCTGCTGCCTTCGGGTAACCTATAATATCAGTAGAGACATTTTGCTCCATAGAAAAGAGAAGATAATCTTTATACTTGGTCTGGGAAGCCTCTTTATAAATCTGATTAATGAGCTCCCTATTTATATGATTCTCCACACTTTCATCTTGAATATTCACCGTTAAAATGATTAAACTCCCAGTTGTTAAAGGAACCCTCACACTTTCAGCCATAAAACCGATCTTTTTCATTTCTGGTATGACTAAGGCAAGGGCCTCAGCAGCCCCTGTGGAAGTGAGAATTATATTGTTAAAGACACTGCGAGCCCTCCTTAGATCCTTTTCGCCCTCCTTGGGAACCCTATCAAGAATTGATTGAGAAGACGTGGTAGCATGCACAGTAACCATAGAGGCAGAGAGGATCCTTTCAGGGCCAAAATAATCAAGTAAAGGCTTCATCATATAGGCAAGACAAGTAGTTGTGCAAGAGGCTGAAGATATTATATGATGCTTCTCAGGCTGATAGGTTTCCTCATTGATACCATAGACCAAAGTAACTACATCCTCAGGTAGGCTCTTGTCTTTGTTTTTAACCTTAAAAGGAGCAGAAACTAAAACCTTCTCAGCTCCAGCAACTAAATGGCCTCTCACCGAACCCTTGGGATGATCTGGCTCAAGGGTAGGATCCCTAAATTTACCAGTGCAATCAACAACTAACCTTACCCCCTCTTCTCTCCAAGTGATATCCTTAGGGTTTCTGTGTGTGCGCAAAAACTTTACCTTTACCCCATTGATCATCATAGTGCCTTCTTTTTCATCCAGATTCTCAATGACTCTACTTGCCCTGTGACCATATAACCACACAGGAAGCCATCCATAGGTGCTATCTTTTTCAATGTATTCAGCAAGATCAGTAAAAGAGGTCCCTACCTCTCTACCTAAGTTGACCACTATTTCAGAAAAATACTTTCTTGCCACATGATGCCAAAGAGTAAGCTTGCCAATCCTACCAAGGCCATTGATCCCAAGTTTCATACATACCTCCTTTTTGTCTCTAATTTTCCCTTATAAATATCTCCAGTAATGCCATTTAGGGTTATCCAATCCCCTAAATGGAGTGTTTCTCCCTTAAGTTTAGCGGATTTTTTGAATTCATCAATTCTCAACTCTTCACATCCCACTACGCAGACCTTCCCTAATCTTCCAGCCACAATTGCAGCATGAGAAGTTTGTCCTCCCCTTGCAGTGAGTAAACCATCAACTAAGGAGATCTCTTTAATATTTTCTGGCACCGTATCATAACGAAGTAAGATTAAGGAGTCCCCCATCTCTTTAAATTTCAGTATATCCTCTAAGGAAAAAACTAATCTCCCAGAAACAAGGCTACCTGAAACCCCTATTCCCTTACCTAAATATTGTAACTTTGCCAGAGCAACTCGTTGAAAGCTTGGTAAGGTCTTTTCTTCTCTAAGAATGATATCCCTTATTTGAAGAATATATAAATCCTTAGGATCCTCACTTTCAAAGGTAAATTCTATCTCCTGGTGATCCCAACCTTCTTCATAAACGAGCTTATAGGAAAAATCCATGAGGGCTTTATAGATCTTAGGAAAGGCCTCTTCTAATGAGGGGCCTTCTCTTCCTTCCATTTTTTTCTGCTCTATTGAAATGGGATAGGCATTAACTAATCCTGAGACAATGTCTTCCCCCTGATTATATGGGGTATAATCACCCCAAAGAAGGATACGAGGAAACTTCCCAAGAGGAGAAGTAGTGAAGGTAACCCCTGTTCCAGAATTGGGCCCCTTATTGCCAAAGACCATCTCCTGAACAATAATAGCTGTCCCCCACTCTTCAGCAATCTCCATAATCTCCCTATAGGAAACTGCCTTTTGATGATACCAAGAATTGAGGATCAACTCTATCCCCTTAAAGAGCTGTTCCCAGGGATCATCCAGGATAGGAATCCCTAATCTCTCTACCTCAGCTCTATAGAGAAGAGCAAGCTCCCTCATTTCCTCTCCACTAAACTCCCTCTTAACTTTAACCCCATACTTCCTCTTATGCTCACGCATAAGTCTATTAAAAAAGTCCCTTGAAACCCCTTGAGCCATGGCCCAGCTCTGAATAAATCTCCTATAGGTATCCCAGGCAAACCAAAGATTTCCTGTCTTTTTTGCCAGCCCCTCCACTAACTCCAAATTTAACCCCACATTGAGAAGGGAACTCATCATCCCTGGCATAGAGATGGCTGAACCACTTCTAATACTCAATAAAAGCGGATTTTCTGGATGATTAAAGCGTTTTCCAGTTTTGACCTCAATTTTCTTTATAGCCTCTCGCACAAGGACCTCAAATTCTCTCCAAAGTGGCTGATACTTTTTAAACAGATGATAACATCTAAAAATCTCTGTGGTCAAAACAAAGCCATAAGGAATTTTTCCTGGTAAATTTTTTCTCTTACCTAATTGCACAAGGTTGTAAGCCTTTCCACCTAAATAAATGAGATCAGAGGTTAGAGGATTAGCTTCATCAAGCCAACAAATCGCCCTCCGAAAATCCATGCTAAGTAACAAATTGAGATCTTCATGTCCCATTCTCTCCTTACTCCTTATTAGAGCCTGATAGACCTTGCGCAAAAACTTATCTAAAGATTGAATCACAAATCCTGAACTAAGTATCTCTTTGATTACCGCTTCACTAAGACAATAATAGACCTCTTCCCTCTCCCTATTAGTCACATATTTCTTATACTTCTCCTTTAAAGCCTTCACATTGAGTGTCTCAAAGATTAGAGGAAAGACCTTCAAATAAGGATTAATATAATAGGACTTGATGATATGTTGAACCCCATCCATTAGACCCTTAAAAATATCCAGATATTGATGGAAAGAAAGGGGATAACTCCTAAGCGAATTCTCCAAGAGATCAAGCGTAAGGTTAAACTTTTGCGAGGAAATGCCATCAATTTCTAAGGCTCTCTTAAATAAAAAAAGCACTTCAAGAATGGTAGAAAACTTTTCCTTACTCAAAAAATCAATATGAAATCTATCTACAAGTTCATTAAAGGTTTGCTCTACTAAGTATTCCAATCTATAAGATAGACCAAGAGAATCGAATTTTTTTTCTCTATATCTACCATACATAGAAGGAATATCAACAGCCACATGTCTTTTAAGAAAGATCTCCTCTATAGCCGTAAACTTTTGAGGAGATAAAAGATATTTGTCTTTTAACTCCTTTAACCAACTCAGTAAAACATTTAGACGTTTGTATAAATCATCTTCCTGTAAAAGATCTTTAAGCTGTGAAATGAAATCAAAACCTAAATTTATATACTGCTCTATAAAACTATCAAGATCAGTTAAATACCCAAAATATTTTTGCCTTTCAAGCTTATAGAGATGTATCATCAATAATAGTTTCTTTTTATATTCTTCTTTTTCTTCTATGCTGTCAATATGTTTTCTAATTAAAGATAAATCTCTTTCTAAAAACTCCTCAATCTCATATAGAGACAACCTCTTGAAAAGTTCCACAAGGAGCTTTTGCATTACTATTTGATAAGATAGTTCTTCATGGACTATCCTTTTCCATATAGGTTCAGGTAAATATTTTTTGATATAATTACTATCAAGTGTATACCAAAATTTAAATATATCTTTTATAAAATCTATAGCAAGACTTGAATTTTCAATATGTATAAATTTTCTTAAAAAGTGTAATAATGTATCTTTTCTTTGAAAAAGCTCATCAATCTCTGTAGACAAATCTCTAATTAGACCTTCAGCCCCTATTTCATTAAAGTATACGGGGAAAACTTTGCAAAATTGTTTTATAAGATTGTAAACAGGCTTTATTGGGGCATTAAGTAAGGAGGATATCTCTCTCTGAAAAAGGTCTGTATCCTTTATAGAAACTCCATAAAGTTTCAGATTAAGTAGTAAAGCTGCCAGTAAACTACTACACCATTCTGGATGAGCTTTAAAGATCTCAAGCCAACTTCTTATATTTAAAAGATGATTGGGATTCTGCTTTATCCTCCAGTGTTCATCAATACCTTCAACCTCTGGAGGAAAAAAGCCATATTTGATAACTTCGTTGATCATCACTTCTGTAAGGTAAACTGCCCTCTTGTTTAAAATAGAGATACCTATGTTTTTTATACACTCAAAAGCTGTCCAGGGATAGAGATTAGACTTCTCCTTCAAGAGAGCAAAAAATTTAACTAAAAAATCTTCTAAATTTTCAGATGGTCTTTTTTCAATCAGTTTGATGAGAATCTGATTTACTTCTTTAATGAGTTCCTCATGGAGAAGTAAAAGAACTGGATTTTCAATAAATTGAAATAGTAACGAAATTCTCTCTTCATCAGAAAGAGGGCTTTCCTCTGAACTCAAGCCTTGGACATAATTTTTAATTTCCCGCAAAAGGTCTAAGTGATCTGGTAAGTTAAGTAGTTCATCCAACCTTAAAAGCTCAAATTTGTCTAAACCTAATTGAGGCATGAAATTTTCAAGGCCAGGGAAGCCCTGTTTCTTCCAAAGGTCATAGACCATTTTAAAATACTTATACAAAAGATTCTTCAAAGTGAGCTCAAAGTCTTTAGATAGGGAAAATTTCTTAAACTTTTTACATAATCTCTTGAAAGAATAATAGTTTTCTAAAAAGGCAGAAAAGATCTCCTCAGGTAAATCTGTTCCAGCCTTGAGGATTTCCATTAAGACATGGGAAAGATGAGGAAATTCTTCTTTTTCTAATAGATCCACTGTTTTATCTAAAAAGGCATAATAGGTCTCGGAAGCTCTAATATTGAGATGCCTATCTTCCCCAAAAAATTTGAAAAGGAGCTCAAAAAGATAATAAAGCCCCAGTTTCTTTTGAGAACTCCTTAAGACTAAAGATAAATTTTTAAGAAAAAAATTACGAAATTCTTCTATAACAAGGAGATTATTTCTGTAGGGATGAAAAATCTCCCGTAAAAGAAAGGCCATCTGTTTTTTTAGAGCTGGAAAATCTTCGAATATCTCTAAGAAAAGTTCATACTTAGGATCATAAAAAATCTCAGAAACCTTAGTTTGAGCCAAGTTGGCTAAGAGAGCCTTAGAGGTGAAGGTTAGTTGCCCCATCTCTCCTATAGATATTCTTTAGAGATCATATAATTAGTAAGATCAAGGAGCCTTACTGAATAACCCCATTCATTGTCATACCAAGCAATGATCTTTATAAGATCCCCCTGAATAACCTTAGTAGAGAGCCCGTCTATTATGGCACTGTGTGGATCCCCAATAAAATCCATAGAGACAAGAGGTTCCTCAGTGTAACGGATATATCTATTTTGATTTTCTCTAAAAATCCTATTAAGCTCCGCAGACGTGGTTTCTCCCTTTATTTTCAATACCAGATCAAGGAGAGAGACATCACAGGTAGGCACCCTGATCGAAAGCCCTTCAATTTTATCACTGAGTGAAGGTAAAATCTTCTTTAAGGCCTTCATGACCCCAGTGGATGTAGGGATCATATTTAGGGCTGCAGCCCTTGCTCTTCGAAAGTCCTTGGGATGAACCATATCAAGAAGCCGCTGATCATTGGTGTAGGCATGAACGGTAGTCATAAAACCCTTCTCTATTTCAAAATAGCGATTAAGCAGAGCAAGTATAGGGGCAAGACAATTAGTGGTGCAAGAGGCATTAGAGATAATAAAATGTTTAGTGGGGTCATAGACCTCTTCATTTACTCCCATCACGATAGTTACATCCTCATTTTTAGCAGGTGCAGAGATAATTACTCTCTTAGCTCCAGCCTTTAAATGCTTACGAGCTAAATCCCCATCCGTAAAAAGCCCAGTACATTCAATCACATAGTCAACCCCTGCTTCTCTCCAAGGTATTTTCTCAGGATCCCTCTCTTGGAAAATGCGTATACGCTTTTCATTTACTATTATATAATCCCCTTCCACATGCACCTCATAGGGTAGCTTCCCAAAGACCGTGTCATATTTAAAGAGATGGGCAAGCATCTCTGGAGAGGAAAGATCATTAATAGCTACAATCTCAATTTGATTAAACTCTGGATATTTAAAACGGGCCCGTAAAAGGGCTCTTCCGATACGGCCAAATCCATTAATAGCTACCTTAATCATAAGTAACCACCTCCTTATAGCTTAAGAGTTAACAATAAGGCATTTTCGCCATTTTTATAATAATTTTGCCTCACCCCTAAGGGAATAAAACCCCACCTCCTGTAAAAACTAAGAGCCTTGCCATTGCTCTCTTTCACCTCTAAAAAGATCTTTTTTATCCCCCTTGCTCTAAGCAGATTTAAAAACTCCTTAAAAAGGATACTACCCAATCCTCTCCTTTGAAAGGCAGGTCTTATGGCCAATCTTAAAAGCTCAGCCTCTTCCGCTATAGCCCTAAAAAGGAGATACCCTAAGATCTCAGCATCTCCCTTAAGGAGCATAAACACACTAAGAGGATTCTCTAATTCCCTTCTCAACATCTCCTCTGTCCAAGCTAATTCTTTGAAAACCTCTCTTTCTAATCTTGCAAGGATAGATATTTCCTCCTCAGATGAGAGAAAAGTCACCTCAACCTCTTTCCACATCACGATGGGTAATAACTACCTCCAAATCAGAAAAAACCTCTCTAATTTTCTCACTAAGCATATGGGCTATAGCCGGACTCCTATGCCTTCCTCCTGTACAGCCTATCCCTATGACAATAAATTTTCTTCCCTCTTCCCAATGAAGAGGTATAACCCATTTTAAATAACCTATCATAGAATTCAATAATTCTTCAGTTCTTTCACTTTTTAATAGGAATTCTCTAATCTGTGGATCAACTCCTGTAAGTGGATTTAATTCAGGAATAAAATAAGGATTGGGAAGGATCCGAACATCAAAAACATAATTTGCCTCTGAAGGAATGCCATACTTAAAACCAAAGGTTATAATATGTAAAAAGGGGCGATCTAAATCCTCCCTTTTACCATATAAAGTAAAGATTTGATGCCTTAACTGATGGACATTAAACTGAGAAGTATTTAAAAAAATATTAGCATGCTCCTTCAAAGGCATCATCATTTCTTTCTCTTTAATTATGGCCTTTCTTAGGTCTTTAAGCTCCTTCATTAGAGGATGGGGCCTTCGGGTCTGATTAAATCTGGCAATTAACACCTCAGTATCTGCCGTAAGATAGAGGATATCAAAAAAATGCCCCCTCTTTTTAATTTCTGAAAAGACTTTGGAAAATTCAGATAAAAAATGAGGATCTCTAAGATCAATGACAAAAGCTAATCTCTGAGTAGTTCCAATGTCCTCTATTTCCTCAATAAAGGGAATAAGGAGCCGGATAGGGAAATTTTCTATAGCTAAGTAATCAAGATCTTCCAAAGCTTTTAATACTGTGCTCTTTCCAGCTCCAGATTCCCCAGTAATAATCACAATATGTAATGGCATCAGGACATCTCAGGCACAAGAAGCACTATTTTTTCTCCCTCCCTTATTAGACAACAGATCTTATCATAATCAGTATTGTAAAAAATATAAACTTTCTCTTGCCCTTTTTTGAATAGCTGTAAGGCATCTTGAGTAGGTAAGGGAGAAATTTTTACAGTCTCTACTATAACCTCTTCTTCAGCAGAGACACCTATGGCACCTTGCATACGTGGAGGCCTATGTTCCTGTCTCTTTTCCTTCAATTTTTTAACTTGTTTTTCTAAGGATTCGTAGGCAAAGTCAATAGATGAATAGATATCATCGGTCTCTTCCTTAACAACTAAGGTCTCCCCATCTCCTTTCAAAATAACCTCAGCTATTTCCCTGAACTTTTCTCTTTTCAGGATAACCTGGGCTTGCACAGGCCCATAAAAATACTTCTCAAGTTTAGCTAACTTTTTTTCTGCATACTGAGCAATAGCTGGTGAGGAGTCCATTCCTTTAAAAGTAAAATTAAATTCCATCATCCTTCCCTCCATAAGAGAGTTATTTTCTCTTTTTTCTTTCTCTAATAGAAGGTATGTTTAACTCTTCTCGATATTTGGTTACTGTGCGCCTTGCAATCTTTAGCCCATGTTTTTCATATAAGAGCTTACTTATTTCGCTATCACTCAAGGGATTTTGAGGGTCTTCCTGGGCGATAATTTCTTTTATGAGTTCCTTGATGGCGGTAGCTGAAAGAGTCCCCCCACCTTTTGTTTGATAACCTGTAGAAAAAAAGAACTTTAAAGGGAAAATACCCAAAGGCGTATCCACATACTTATGACTAACCACTCTACTAATAGTAGACTCATGAAGATTGGTTACTAATGAGAGATCTTTTAAAGTCAAAGGTTTAAGAAATTGTATTCCCTTTTCTAAAAATTCTTTTTGCATATGGAGAATAGCTTGCCCCACTTTATAGAGGGTTGAATATCTACTGTCTAAGGCCTTTAACAGATTCTCGGCAAGTTTCATCTTTTCCTTGAGAAAATCTTTGGCTTTTCCATCAATTAGGGCCCTCTTTTGTCCTAAAATCTTATAATACAAAGAACTAAGCCGTACTTTGAAATTCCTTTCCTTAAGAATTTCTACTTTCCATTCCCCTTCCTCTTTATAAAAACGGAGATCTGGTTCTAAATAGATATTTTTAGTGGAGGCGTAGTTTCGGGCAGGATATGGCTCAAGGGCCTTTATAACCTCTAAAGCCTCATGCAAAGCTGTAAGAGTATAGCCATATTTTTTAGAAAGGGCCTCAGGGCCTTCCATTAGCTCTTCAAGATGTCTCTCCACTAAAAGATAGGGCAAACTCTCCTTCCCATACCCAAGAAATTCAAGTTGGGCAAGCAAACATTCTTTCAAATTTAAAGAAGCCACCCCAAGAGGATCAAGCCTTCTGATTATGGCCCTAACTTTCTCTACTTTATCAATGGAAACCCGAAGATCTTCACTTATATCCTTTGGTGATATTCTCAAATATCCTCGTTCATCCAGATTGCCAATGATATTTTGGGCAATTTCCTTTTCTAACGGAGAGAGTTCCAAAAAACTTAATTGCCAGTTCAAATGATCACTTAGAGTTTCCTCTGTCCCTAATCCTCTCTCCAGAAGGGAGAACTCCTCTTCAGGTTCTTCATAGACAAAAGAAATCTTTCTGATTTCCCAAAAATCCATCTCCTCCCAATTGAATTCATCTACAAGTCCAATCTCTTTCGGAAAGGAAGCCTCTCCTCCTCCCTTAACTAAATCATTAAATTCAATCTCTAAAAAGGGATTACTTTGAGCCTCTTGCAACAGATACTCATTTAACTCAAGGACATTGAGCTGTAAAACCTTTAAAACTAATTGTAATTGAGGGGTAAGAATGAGTTGGGGGACTAATTGAAGTTTATTTTTAACCTCAATCATCGTTAAATCTGAAAATCGGCCCCTAAATATTTTTCACGCACTAAGGAGTGTCCTACTAATTCCTGGGGTGCTCCTTGGCCAATAATTACCCCCTCAGCCATGACATAGGCCCTGTCGCATATTTTAAGTGTTTCACGCACATTATGATCAGAAATGAGAAGACCTATTCCCTGCTCTCTGAGAGTTTGAAAGATCTCCTTTAACTGGGCAACCCCCAGAGGATCAATCCCAGCAAAAGGTTCATCAAGAAGGATGATTTCAGGCTCAATAAGTAAAGCCCTCAATATCTCTACCTTTCTCTTTTGTCCACCCGAGAGATGTTGGGCCTTCACCTTTAAAACCTCTCTTAAATTAAATAGATCAAGATAGCTCTCTATTCTCTCTTCAATATTCTTAACCTTTTGATGCCACCTTTCCATAACTATCTTAAAATTTTCCTCCACCGTTAAACCCCTAAATACTGAGGTTTCCTGTGGTAAATAAATAATACCTAAATGAGCCCTTTCTGAGACATCAAGTCTGGTTATGTCCTTTCCCTTAAAGAAAATCTGGCCCTCGTCAGGCCTTAAAAAACCGGCAATTATATAAAATGAAGTGGTTTTCCCAGCCCCGTTTGGACCAAGTAAACCCACTATTTCTCCCTTTTCAACCATTAAAGAGACCCCTTTAACTATTTCTCTACCTTTAAATCTCTTTTTTAGATTAAGTACCTCAAGTTTGGCTGTGTTACTTTCCATAAATTTTAACCCTTACTCTTCCCCCCTCCTTTGATAAAACCTCACTTCTATCTTCATTAAAATAGATAATTATTAAATCCCCTTCCACAAAATTATCCTCATGCCATACTTTTGGCGTCTCCTCTAAGATAAGCTTTTCTTGGTCTCTAAAATAAGTTGCCTTACCAGCTACAGCTCTCCATTTTTCCCTTTCCATTTTGACCCTACCTAAGGCGATAACGCGCTGAATATCCCTTTTTTTCTCTCCCTTGATATAGTAAAGATAGAGTTTATCTGCCCAAAGCTTAAGGTCCTTACTTTGTGCAAAGACCTTACCTGTAAAAACAGCAACTCCCTCATCCTCATAGACTTCCATTTTATCGGCATTAATATCAATTTCCCTTGCCCCAAAGACCCTATCAAAATTGGCTAAAAGTATGTAAATAGCCAAGAAAATCAATAAATTACTAAAAATTCTTGCTTGCATAAATTTTAATATACCCCAAAAAGAGATTTAAACAAGCCTTTACTTTTAAGTTTCAAGGATTAAAATGGAGTATAATGAGTCCTAAGGACAGGCACCAGTTTTATATTACTTACATATTTATCTCTCTTAGTCTTCTCCTAATTGCTGCAGAGTTTTTTCTTTCTCTCTTTGGGAGATCTCTCTGTCCTACCAAAGGGTGTGAAGTAGCTACTCTAATGATCTTAATCCCCAAAAATTATCTTCTCCTTCTTGCCTTTCTTTACTTTTTCTTATTTTTTATACTGACATTTCTTTACAAGCACACTAAAGGGCCTTTTTTCAAAGACCTTTTATTATTCTTAGGTGGAAGTGGCATCTTTGCCGAGGCTATCTTTCTATTAAGGCTTTTTTGGGATTTTGGGCTTCTCTGTTATTTTTGTTTAGCCGTAGCCTTTTTTACCTTATTAACTGTTTTTACCCTCTTTTCCTATCTTCTAAGAGAGCCCCTAACGTCAACCTCAACTCTTGCTCTCTTTCTTGGTTCCGTGATAGGGCTTATAATAACTTTTCTTCTAACAGGAACTGGTCAAGCCCTTAGAACAAAAATGGATTTAAATAGGGGATTTCTCATTTATTCTGAAGAGTGCCCTAAATGTCAGGCCTTTCTCAAAGACCCTAACTTTGCCCATTTGGAAAAGGTCCATGTGAAAGAGGTTTATCCTCTTTTAAAGATACTAAATATCTCCATCTTACCTATAATGGTTGAAAAAAAGGGAGATACTATTATTATTACTACTCCACAGGCTCCTACTTCAGCCTGTGACTCTCAAGCCCAAGGAGGTCTTTGTGTCATACCCTGATCTTAGTTTAGCAACCACGCACATAGGAAGTCTCCCCTTCACGGAGGTTGAAGAGGCCCTTGCCTTTTCTTTTAATTTCGATATTCCTGCCTGGCCTCAGCTCCCCAAATATAAAGAAGAGGGAATGCTCTGGCAATTTGTGAGAACCTTTCCTGGATTTGATTTGCAAAAAGAGAGGATCCTAACCGATACTTCAAAATTTGAAGAGGGTATGCTTAAGCTCTATGAGGATTATGTGGCTATCATTGAAGAAGGCAAGCTTGAGATACTTGAGACGCAACTTGATAGAGGCTTTTCTAAGAGCTTTTTTGTCTTCATAGATAGGGCAAAACAAAGTAATTACTCCATTCTAAAAGGCCAAATTACTGGCCCCTTTACATTAGGTATTTCTCTGAAAATCGAAACAGAGGAAGCCCTTATTTTTAGAGAGGATCTCCGTGATCTTTTAGTAAAATACCTTACCATCCAGGCCCTTGCCCAGGTCTATAATTTAAAGAAAGCTGCCCAAACAGTCATACTTTTCTTCGACGAACCAGGCCTTTCAGGGTTTGGGAGTAGTGCCTATATTACGCTTTCTAAGGAAATAGTTTTAGGGATGCTTGGAGAAATCATAAGTATCCTTAAGTCCCATGGGTGTCTAACAGGTATTCATGTTTGTGCCAACACCTCCTGGGATATCCTCTTTGACTGTGGGGTAGATATTATTAATTTTGATAGTTATGCCTTTTTTGATAAATTCGTTATCTACGCTGATAAACTTATTCCCTTTCTTGCTCAAGGGAACAAATACATAGCTTGGGGTGCCGTACCCACTGAAAAGGAGACCCTATCAAAAGTTACCATAGAAGAATTACTGAGTGGATTTCTTCGCCAACTAAAGAGCTTAGCTCAGCTTCTATCCCTTGATGAAGAATTTTTAATAAAGCACTCTATGCTTACGCCAGCCTGCGGAATGGGAAGTCTCACTGAAGAAATGGCCTATAAAGTCTTAAAATTCATAAAAGATATAAAGGGAAAAATCCTATAACCTACTTCAAAACAAATTTTCCGCACATTGTAATAGACTTGACAAGTTTCTCTTCAAAGTAAGGTTTTCTACAAAATTAAAAAGAAAAATTCAGAGCATACGGATACTAAGGGGTACTAAAGTGGTTACCCCTGCTCTCCGTAGCTCTGCTAAAAGCCAATTTTATAGATAGTATTTCTACGTTCTAAAATGCCCCATAACCTCCTTTATCTCATGGGTTATTTTCATAACTTTATTATAAACACCCTCCAAATTTTTTACAATATTATATAACTCTATAGATTCAGTAGATATATTATTTGCTTGCTGTTGACTAAATGTAGTTTTATCTTTTACACTAAGCATATGACCAGTAAATTCATCTATTACTATATTTTGTTCTTCTACAGCTGAAGCGATACTTACAGAGATTTCTTCAACTGATCTTACGTAATCTAAGATACTTCCAACACCTACAAAAACTTCTTCGCTACTTTCTTGTAGAAGTCGGATCTTATCCACAATTTTTTGCGTGGCCTCTTGAGTTTGTCTGGCCAATTCCTTGACCTCATTTGCCACAACAGCAAAGCCTTTTCCAGCTTCTCCTGCACGAGCAGCTTCAATAGATGCATTTAGTGCCAAAAGATTTGTTTGATCCGCAATGTTATTAATTAGATTTACTATCTCTTCTATCTCTTTTGATGCAGTTTTTGAAAATTCAACTTTTGTCAAAGTATTATTTACAGAATTAACAGTTTCCTTAACCATTATACTACTATCTTGGGTCCTCTTAGAAATTTCTGATATTGCAAGAGTAATTTCCTGAAGTGATT